>JABLTL010099463.1_pt1 | contig 75896 bp, 83 predicted proteins | sample 7160151 | NCBI WGS metagenome assembly JABLTL01 (sample SAMN14651223, study PRJNA627086) | human gut metagenome | isolation source: feces | host: Homo sapiens | reverse complement strand
TGTGTTGGATAAAGAATATCAATAACTCTTTTATGTGTTCTCATTTCAAATTGTTCTCTTGAATCTTTGTGTTTGTGTGGAGAACGTAAAATAGTTACTATTTCCTTTTCTGTTGGAAGTGGAATAGGACCTGAAACTTTAGCTCCTGTTCTTTTAGCAGTATCTACTATTCTTTCAGCAGACTGGTCTAAAACTACGAAGTCATAAGCTTTTAATCTTATTCTGATTTTTTCGCTTCCTACGTTTTGGTTTGATGTTGCCATTTTTTTCCCTCCTTATTAAATGTAACGGCAAGTTTAAAACGCACCCTGGTGTTTCTTTATACCCCATATATAAATCCAAGTTACATCATTTCTTTTGTATCCTGGATAAGTGTGCTTTTATCAAACTTATCGCCCGGTCTAAGCCAAGACATACTCTGCAAGAGTTCCCTCCACAGATATAAACTTCTGTGTAGCCACATCCTGCTTCATCGCTTTATCTTACGCTTTAATATTATACTATGCTATTTTAGGCTTGTCAACACTAATTTTTCTTTTTTGTACATTTTTTACTATCTCTTTTCTACGTTCCTTGTTTTTTTATTTTTTCCCTTGACTTGATATATCTACTTTTGGACTGATTTTATCTTGTTTTTTTCAAAAAAGCATGTTATAATTGTTATGTTAACTACATTTAGTTTTAATAAAAAAGGAGTATATATGTCTAGTAAAAGTAATAATACCTTTAGGCTTTTTGGTTTTGGAGATAACCTTGATAAAGCAATATCTTATGTTAATAATCCGAAAAAGATTAAAGAATCCCGTTTTCTATGGAGATTTTTAATGTCAATTTGTTATCCATATGTAAAAAGTTTAAAGCAGGCTAAGCCTGATATAACTAAACAAGAAGTCGAAGAAATTTTTTCACAAGATATAGAGAGTTTATCAGAAGCTGCATATTCAGGAACTAAAATTTCTCAACATTATATGAATTATTTATGTTATGAAGTTTTTGCTAAAGATCATAATAAACTAGATTCATTAGTTAATTCTATGAACACGCCTACTGATGAAAATGCTCTTACTTTCAAAGACCTAGAAAAAATGCCAAAATCAACTTTTGAATTGGCTTTACTTTATTATGCTTCTAAATTAAAAAATGATTATGATCTTTCTGATTCAGCAGGAACTATTTATGACTTTTTAGATTCAGAATTATCTCAAATGTCAGATACTTTAAAAGATAATATTATAGATTCTGTACATTCAATGTTAGTTCAGCTAGACAAATTTACATTACTTGATAATTATTTGGAAATAAATAAAAAGAAAATGGATTTTTTAAAAACTCCAGAACTTTCAGAAGCTTTGGAATCAGCAAATCCTGATCATAAATCTGAAAAGATTTTAGAGATTTTTTCAGATAAAAAGAATTTTGATAATTATTCTCCTGCTGATTTATTGACTTTATATTCTTTTTGGATTAATAGATATTATAAAGAATTAGATACATATCTTGAAGCTATGTTCATTATACGTGATCTAGATTTTATTCCAGCTATGTTAGATGAAAATTTCAAAGCACCTTCTAATTCAATGCTTAGAAAATGTTTAGCAAAAATTAACTTATTCTATGAACCTAATAGATTTTATTTGGAAATGCAAAAATCCGATAGATTAGCCGAAAATAATGAATCAGAGCTTGATATTTCAGAAAATATTTATAGATTTTCTGATGACATGTTTGTACATTATGTTGCAAATGAATATGGCGATCAATATAAAAAAGAATTCGATAGTCGTATTCCTGAATCTCAAAACGATTTAGTAGCTGATGCCAAACACTATTTTAAATTATATAATCCTATATATGCTTCGTATAATCTAAAAGATGTTACTATGTTGTATTTGCTTATGGAAATGATAGAGAATTCAAAATATCCTAATGCTGGTGTTACAAATGCTGATACATCTTCTGCTATATGTGGAATTGCAATTGATAGCGGTATGAATGAAACTTTTTCACTTCATATTAAAAAGAGCGTCCTTGAAGAACTACTTGCTGGATATATGGGAAAATCAAACTTACTATTGCCTATGTATAACGGCAAAGTTAATTATACCTATGGAAAATATTCTGTACCTTTGTTGTTACCATTTACTTCTGATCAAGTAAAAGCAATGGAATCAATAAAGCATGACATTCCTTACAACAGTAAAGAATATTTAAAACATTTGAAAGATTTAAAAGATAAACGCTCTAATATTTCTAGTAAGCAGTTTGTAGATTTATCTACAGGAGAGCTAAAATGTAAATCAACTAGTGATAAATTATATGATATTCAAAGGTAAAAAGCCAATGATATTTTTTAATCATTGGCTTTTTTATTTATTAGGCATTACATTTTATTTGCATCATTTTGTCATCTAGCTTTGAAATTGCTTTAGCTGTATTTACTAATTCTTTTGATGACTTTTTGCTTATTTCTTTCTTATACTTCAATTTGTGTTCTAAAGTTGCCCAAAAATCCATAGCAACTGTTCTTATTTGAACTTCTACTTTCACATATATTGTTTTGTCTTTTAATGTAACAGGAACATTAATTAACATGTGGTAGCTTTGATATCCACTGACTTTTGGATTGGTAATATAATCTTTTCTTTCTATTATCTCTATATCTTGAAAATTTTCTATTATATTTACCATTTTAAAAACGTCATCTTTAAATGAACATACTATTCTTATTCCTGCTATATCATTTACTTGTTCAATTAAATTTTTATATGTAAGATCTAATTCTTTTCGATTCATTTTTTCTATTATGCTATCTGGTGATTTTATTCTTTCTGAAATATGATCTATGGGATTATATTCACAAAAATTTTCAAACTCTTCATTTAGTATATCAAATTTAGTTCTTAACACTTTTATTGCAGATTTATATATAAGCATTATTTTTTCAAATTCATTTGCCTTTTTATCAACTTTTTGTTCTATCTTCATTAAACTTGCAGCCTGTATCAGGTCCGCTTCTCTTTCATTTTCTTTTTCATTTTTCATATAATCAATCCTTTCTTTTTTTATATTGTTCATTCCCCCTTCTTGTTAGATTGATAATATATTATTTCATTTTCATTAAATTAATATTAAATTTCTAATATTAACCAAACTTTTTTAAAGCACTTCTTTCGAAGTGCTTTAAGTTATCAATTTAATCTAATTTTTTTAATTTATTTACATTTACTATAAAAGCTATTCCTTCAATAATATCCATTATTGAATACGCTAATATAATTAATCCTAATGTTGCAATTATTATATCTGGTGTAAACATAATATAAATTCCACATATCATCATTAATACAGCAACTATTAACATTGCAATCCATGATTTTGCTTCAAACGCCTTTAATTTCAATGAAAGTCCGAATCTCATTAAGCTACTATATATTATCCATACACCCAAAATAATTCCTATTAAACTTTCTAAAGTTTCTGTATGTGTTGCAACTACTAATCCGAATAATATGCTAATTATTCCATAAACTAATTCATAATTGAATAAATCGTAACTTCCTTTCTCTGTAAAATATCCAATTATTTTTATAATTCCTGTTAACATTAATATTGCCCCTAGTACATATGCTATTATTTTTAGAGTTGCTTCTGAATACATAAACATTACTAATCCTAATATACCTAATACTAGAGATGTGATTATTGATGTATATCCAGTTTTTTTCAAAACTTTTTCTATATCCATAATCTTTTCCTCCCTTTTTTATTTTTTTATATTATATTTTTCTTTTATGAATTTTATATGAATTAACGTATATTATACGAATTTTTTCTTAAAATAATTGTATATTATGTTTTTTTCTGTTATAATTTTCATTGTAAAAAGGAGTGATTTTATGGAATATAGATTTAGACCTTCAGGGGTTTGTTCAAGTGAATTTGTTATTAATATGGATGGTAATATTATTAAATCTGTAAAAATACGAGGTGGCTGTCCTGGAAATACATTAGCTGTTTCAGCTTTAGTTGAAGGTAAAGATATTGATGAAGTAATTGCCAAATTAAAAGGTATTCAATGTGGCATGAGAGGTACATCATGTCCTGATCAATTATCTATTGCCTTAGAAGAAATTAAAAAGAAAATGTCAGCCAACTAAATGATATATTAAAAATGAAGCTATATAAGCAATAAAAAATTGTGTAAAAACTGTTTTTATTGCTTTTTTTATGCCAAATTCTTTTTTTATTACTCCTATTGTAGCTATACATGGTGTGTATAATGATATAAATGTTATAAAACTTAACGCTACTCTTTTAGTAAATATTATATTTATTGTTTCTGCCAAAGTACTTAAATTTGAATTATATAAAACACTTAGTGTGCTAAGTATTGCTTCCTTTGCTGATATTCCTGTAATAATTGCTGTTGTAATTCTCCAATCTGTCAATCCTATTGGTTTGAAGAAATTACTTATTTTCATTCCTATCCCTGCTAACATACTCTTTTCTTCTGAAACATAAAGCATATTTATATCAAAACTTTTCAAAAACCAAATTATAATTGAGGATACAAATATTATTGAAAAGGATTTTTCTAAAAAATCTTTTGTTTTATTCCACATTAAAAATATAGTATTTTTTAATGATGGCATTCTATAATTTGGAATCTCCATTATAAATGTTCCATCATTATTTAGTTTACTATTCTTGTTTAATATTGCTGTTATTATTATTCCTAATAATATACCTATTATATAAATTATTGTCATCGCCAATGCAGGATTTTCTTTAAAAAATATAGATACAAATATTGAATATATTGGAATCTTTGCAGAACAGCTTATAAATGGTACTAATATCAAGCATAAATTTTTCTCTTTTTCTGATTGAATTGTTCTTATTGATAATATGGCTGGTACTGAACATCCAAATCCTAAAAGTATTGGTACTATTCCCTTTCCTGACAATCCTATTTTGCTCAATATTTTGTCTATTATAAATGCTATTCTCGTCATGTATCCGCTATCTTCTAATATTGATAGGAAAAAATATAATGTCACTATTATTGGTAAAAAACTAATTACACTGCAGATTCCATTCAATATGCCATCTATAATCAAACTTTCTAGTAAAGGATTGTATCCATTATCTATTAAAATTTTTTCTAAAATATTTTGTGTTATTTCTATTCCATAGTTTAATAAATCAGTACAATAATCCCCTATCACGTTAAATGTTAAGTAAAATATTAAAAACATTATACAAATAAAAATTGGTATTCCTAATATTTTATTTGTTAAAATTTTATCTATTTTGTATGATATTTCTTTTTTATTGTTTCTTTCTATCTTAGTTGTTCTTGAGCAAATTCTGTCTATCTCTCTGTATTTTGAAAAAATTCTATCTTTGTTTTGTAAATTTACATTATTTAATATATATCTTTTTTTATTTTTAATAGCTTTTTGGATCAATTCATTTGTCTCATCTTTTGTGACTTTTGATAATTCAACTATTGGTATTTTTAATTCTGATGATAGTTCTTCAACATTAATCTTTCCTTTGTTCTTTTTTATATCGTCCATCATATTTAAAGCTATTATTATTGGAATTCCAATCTCTTTTAGCTGAAGTGTTAGATATAAATTTCTTTTTAAATTTGTTGCATCTACTACATTTATAATAACGTCTGGCTTGGCAGTATATAAAAAATCCTTTGTTATTACTTCTTCATGAGTATACGTGTTTAGTGAATATAATCCTGGCAAATCAACTATTTGACAATTTTGATGATTGGGAATTTCTCCAATTTTATATTCTACTGTTACTCCTGGAAAATTTCCAACATGCTGTTTCAAATTTGTTATTTGATTAAAAATTGTTGTTTTGCCGCAATTTTGATTTCCAACTAATGCAAATATCATAATAACACCTCTACATCTATTTTTTCTGCAATTTCTTTTCTAATACTTAAGTTGTATTCTCTTAATTCTATTTGCATTGGATCTCCTAATGGTGCATTTTTGATTAATTTTATTTTTGTATTTGGAATAATTCCCATATCAAATAATCTATATTTTAATTCACCTATTATTTTTACTTGTTTAACTATACATATTTGATTTTCTTTTAATTTATTTAACGTTGTCATCATGATTAATTTTATGTGGGTTTGTCTTTGATATGACTTTTTTATAACAAATTATATAAAAGTCCAAATGCGATATTAATAAAATATCTTATTGGTGCAATCTTGGTAAAATTATTAAATAAAATTGTTGTATAGACGTAAAAAGCAATACTAATATTTTTAAATCATCGCGCAGCGACCAAAGGAACAAAGCATAGCTTTGTGACTGCGATTGAAGCAATCTTTACATAAGAAAAAGAGCCTAGTTCTAAATGAACTAGGCTCAACAAGATTGCGACAGCAAGATGATAAAAAACATTAGTATTGCTTTTTGCGTGTTAATGTATTTTTTATTTTGTTATCCTAATAATTTAACTTCAACAGTATTCATTTTATATTTTCCGTTTTCGTCTGTTACAAATTCTACAAGTGATTTATCTAATTTTGTAGCATTTTGACTTAAATCTTGTGTAAAATAAATCTTCATATTGTTAATGCTAATTCCTTTTGTAACAATAATTTTGAAAATCTCAATCATATGTTTTTCATCTTCAGCAACAATTATGAATTGAGGAGCTCTTTCATATCCAGAATCAAATTGTACAAAGTTCTCATAGAATTCTTTATATAATCTCATTCTTTCTTCAAACTTAGTTTCCCAATCTTCTTCTCTTCTAACTGCTTCAAATAAGAAATCAACTGAGATACCTCTTTTAGTTAATTTTACTCCAGCATTAGCTTTTAATATTTTACCACTCTTTTTAGCTGTTATTGCTGGTTTTACTGTATATGAATCAAAGGCTTGTACCTTTCTCATATATGCAACTATAATTTGATTTCCTGCTAATCTTTTCTTTATCATTGATACTGGTTTTGTATTGTCTGTTGGTTGCCATTTACATTCTATATTTCTAGAATTTAATAAATATTTTCCCATTTTCTCTAAACAATATACTCTATATATACATTTTCCATCTTCACTTGAAAAATAGTATCTAGTTAAGATTTTGGTTTTTATTAATTGCTCTAATTTATTGTTTAATTTATCTTGTGATTTTATATCAATATTTCTGTTGATTAATATTTGATATATTTGTCTTGATGTCATAAATTCAAATTCATTTACAAGCTCTAAGATTTTGAAATGAATTTCTGTGATATGTCCTAAATTAATTCTATGGATTATTTGATTAATTGAAACATATCCATCTTTTCCATCAAATGTTTTGATTTCTCCTTCTTTCATTGCAAAAGGTGAAACCGTAGTTTTAATTTTCTCATCTTCTACCATTTTAATACCTCCAATTAAATTATTATTTTAGATGTTTGTTTTGAAAATTTTTATTAAAAATTTTCTTTAAAGTGAAGCATAAATTCTATGCTTTGATTTTAATAGAATTATTAAGATACGATAAGTAGTTTAATTTTCTTCTTGTCTTTTACAATTTTTTTAATATATACATCAACTTTTTGTCCATATTCGTATCCTTCTTTGTACTCAGCTAATCCTACTAAGTTTGGTTTTAGTTCTACAAATATACCATTTTTTTGTTTTTCGATTTCTTTTATTGTTCCTTGAACTTTTTCGCCTTCTTGGTATGAAACTACATTTTCTTCCCAAGTTCCTAAAAGTTCTTTATGTGTTAAATCAATTCTATTTAAATCTTTGTCAATTGATTTTATCATAACTTTTATATTTTGTCCAACTGAAAATCTTTCCTCTGGTGATTTGATTCTTGAAACCGAAATATCTTCAATATGTAGAAGTCCTGTTATTCCATTTTCAACTTCTACAAAAGCTCCAAATGGTTTAATATTTTTGACTGTACCATTTAATATTTCTCCTGGCTTTGCTTCATTTTGTATCCAATTAATTTTTTCTTCATCTAATCCTTTTCTTTCGTATTTAAAATTCATTTTCATTCCTCTTCTTTCGTATTATTTTATAAGTTTTTGTACTTCTTCCTCTTTTAGGTATCTCCATTTTCCAATAGTTAGTCCATCCAAATTTATTGTTCCTATCTTGCTTCTGTGTAATGCTAACACTTTTTTATTTATTGCTTCACACATTCTTCTTACTTCTCTGTTTTTTCCCTCATGTATTACTATTTCTAATCTTGTTTTATTATTTTCTTTGTCTTCCATAATTCTTCTTACTTTGGCTGGACTTGTTTTAAAGCCATCATCTAGTTCTATACCATTTCTTAACTGTTCTATTTCTTCATTTGAAACTTGTCCTTTTAGTGTTACTGTATATGTTTTTGTAACTTCATTTTTTGGATGTGTAACTTTGTATACAAAATCTCCATCATTTGTTAATATTAATGCACCTGATGTATACATATCTAATCTTCCAACTGGAACTAATCGTTCTTTTACATGTACTAAATCTGTAACTTTGTCTCTGCTGAATTGATCTTTTACTGTTGTTACATATCCTATTGGTTTATTTAATAAAATATATATTTTCTTTTCCTCTGGCTTTACTTCTCTACCGATTAAATTCGATTGTATCTGTCTGAGGATTTACCTTAGTACCTAATTCTGTAATGGTTTGCCCATTTACTTTTACTTTACCTGCAAGTATTAATTCTTCACATTTTCTTCTTGAGGCTACTCCACTATTAGCTAAATATTTTTGTAATCTTTCTTCCAATTTTCTACCTCTTTTATTAAATTTCATTATCTAATTTTTCCAAAATGTCTTTAAAATATTTTGGCAATTCTGCTTTAAATTCAACTTCTTCATTCGTTGTTGGATGTTTAAATTTTATTTTATATGCATGTAACATTTGTCCTTCAACGCCAAATTTGTTTTTTCCATTTGAATATGTATAATCACCAACTATTGGATATCCAATTTCAGAAAGATGAACTCTTATTTGATGTGTTCTTCCTGTTTCAATTACTAATTCAAGTAGTGTGTTTTCTGGGTATCTTTTTAATACTTTAAAATGTGTTACTGCTTTTTTTCCATCTTTGTCAACAGCCATTTTCTTTCTATCTTTTTTACTTCTTGCTATTGGCATATCTATTGTTGCTTCATTTTCTTTAACTCTTCCACGTACTAATGCTAGATAAGTTTTTGTTGTTTTATGTTCTTTAATTTGTTCGCTTATATTTAAATGAGCTTTATCATTTTTTGCAACTATTATTATTCCTGATGTGTCTTTGTCTATTCTGTGTACTATTCCTGGTCTTATTTCTCCTCCTATACCTGATAATGATTCTTTACATCTTGCCATTATGGCATTTGCTAAAGTTCCATCTGGATTTCCGTTTCCAGGGTGCACAACCATTCCTTTTGCCTTATTTATAATTATTATATCATTATCTTCATATATGACATCTAGTGGAATTTCTTCTGGTTTTAGTTTTGATTCTTTGGGTCCTTCAATCTCTAATGAAATTTTATCGCCTTCTTTTACTTTATATGATGATTTTTCTTTTTTTCCATTTACAAAAACTTTTTCTTCTTCTATTAATTTTTGAACTGTCATTCTAGATATATCAGGATCAATATCTGCTATTGCTTTATCTAACCTTATACCATTTGATTTTATTTCATATTTCTTTGTCAAGTTTTCCATTCCCTTCTTATTTTAAGTCTATTCTTCAACGCTTTCGTCTTTTTCTATTTTTTCGTATATTACAAATCTATCATCTTGCATTTTCTGTTCTAATGTAGTTGGATAAATTTTCTTATAGTCTGAATCTGATTTTAATTTTTTGTTTAAGCTAGAATCAGAATATGTTATTACATGTGTAATTCCATATTGGTCAAAAACCTCATTGTACTTAGCATCTCCTGTTGCAACATTTTGTACATCCATAAATATGTCTTGTCCATCTGCTGGATTACCTGTTTTTGTATTATATTGTGGTGTATATAGATCACAACGGGAATCAATCATTACAGGTATTCCTTCATATATTAAATAGCTTCCGTAATTATACTCGTTGAATAATTTTATATTTTTATAATCTAAGTTTTCTTTTATCCATTCTGCCGCATAGATTGGATAATCTTGATTTGTATAATATTGTTCATTTAATTTAGGTTTAAATTCTTGAATACTTATTATTATAACAATCGTTGCAAATATAACTTTTCCATAAAAATTAGTGATAATTTTTATAAGATCTTCCTGTAATTTTGGTGCATATTTTTCAAATATTTCACCTATAAGTTTAGCTAATATAGGTGTGCAAATTACAAGAAACATTGAAACTTGTCTTCTAGCATTTAACGCTAAGTATAGTATTCCTAAGTAATAACATAAATGTTTTAAATCTATTTTTATATCTATAAAAGTTAACACTACAATAAACATTACAAAAAATGCAACAAAATCTTGGTTTGATGCTAGGTCTAATGGTAAATGTTCATTAATTACTTGCATAGTATTTCCTGACATTGTTTTGTACAAATATGTGTATGGTGTTGTTAATCCTGTTGGTGTAAATATGCCCATACATGCACAAATAACCACTACCCAGAATAATTTCTTTATATTATCATTTCTTGTTACTCTTATTTTGTATGGATTTTTTTGAATCTCTGCTCTTTTTTGTTTGTTTTGTTCAATTTTTTCTTTTAGTTCTGCAATTCTCTTCTCATATCCGTCTTTTGCTCTGTATCTTTGCCATAATATTTTTGCTTTTAAAATCAAATCAAATGTAAATATATTTAAAGATACTACATATTCAAAGAAATATGGAATGAATAATACAAAGAAGAATGGCCATACTGCCATATGTAAATTCACGATTAATAATGATAATGCTACCAATCCCACCGCATATCGTTTCTTTGTATTTTCCAAGAATTTTTCAATTAAATATATTGTTAAAACCATTAATGAAAATGTTACTATTTGTGCTCTTGCTGCTAAGTATGGTTGCAATAAATACATTGCTATAAATGTTATCAGCGCTGAAACTGGTGCGTTTTTTGAAATTTTATTTGATGTAAAATAGATTGATAATCCTAATATACACGTTAAAATTATAGTAGATATATATATTCCAGTCATTCCACCTAATGAGTATATTCCAAATATTGATAAATCATATAACCAATGTGGAAATGTATATGGTAATTCATGCCATGAAAATGGATCTGTTGTTAAATTTCCAATTCCATTTTGTGCTATATATTCTCCGACTTTAATTGTATAAAACGTATCATTTTGCAATCCTTTAGGTGCCATTGAAATGCAATATATTATTAGTAATATTGCAATTACTACATGAAATTTATATCTTGTTAACTTCTTATTATTTTCCATTTTTCATCCTCTTTACTTGTTTTTTACACTTCAAATTCTGCATATACTGCAGAGTGATCTGAATATTCTGTTTTTATAGTCTCAAATTTTAATAGTTTTATATTTTTTGAATAAAAAATTGTATCAATACAGCCTTGTGCATTTGCAGCGAACCATGTATCTTCTGTATTATCTACTTTATTCAAATATTTTTTTATTATTTCAAATTCAGGGTATGTTTCACTTTTAGTAAATTTATATTTATGTTTTCCTATTTTTTCAACACCATTATTGAAATCTCCTCCAATGATTATAATCTCATTTTCATCAATTTTTTCTATGATATTTATTAATTCTTCTGTTCCTAACTTTCTTTCTTCAAAATTTGTTGGATAGTGGATAGAAAATAAATTTAATTTTGTTGTTCCAAAAGATATTTTATTGCATAATAATCCTCTTTGTTCATTAGTTGGATTAACTAATGGCATTAAATAGTTAGTTGAATATTCAATTGGAAATCTTGATAAAATTCCATCTCCATAATATCCATTCTTATATTTTATATTTATTCCCATAGTTCTGTATGGTAATTCAACATACTTTGAAAATGTATATATTTGATTTTCACTGTATACTCTTTGAGTATACATATCTATTTCTTGTAGAAATATGATATCAGGTTTATATTTTTTTAAGAATCTTGCTTGCCTTTCAACGTCAATATTTTTGTCTAATCCTTCTCCATGACACATGTTGAATGTTATAGTTTTTAATATCATAAAAAATCACCCTCTTTATATTTGAAATTATATCAAAATCTCATTTATTATTCAATAACACAAATAAAAAAGGTGAAGAGATTTCCTTCACCTTTTTCTATTTAACAATTCATTATTCTATCCTACTTCTTCGCTTGTTTCATCCTTTTTATCGATGATTTCCATGCTTGAAATTGAAACTTCATATGCTATTCTTGTTTCTGATGTTCCATCTTCAAATTTCTTTTCATATTTTCTACTTTGAACTCTACCAACTATTTTTACTTCAGTTCCTACTTCCATGTTTTGGCAGAATCTAGCATTTCTTCCCCAAGCTATACAAGGTATATAATCTGATTTATTATATGCTCTATTTACTGCTAATAATAAATCTGAAATTTCTCTGTCAAATGGTGTTTGTCTGTAAATTGGTTTCTTACAAACATATCCTGATAATGTAACTTCGTTTGTTACAACATCTTTTTTCTCTTCTTCGCTGTCTTCTTTTTTTGGCTCATCTTTGATTTCAACAATATCTTTTGCGAAAACTGTTAATATTAACTTGTTTCTTTCATTTTGATAACTGTTGTAAGATCTAAATTGACCTTCAATTGATAATTTTGTACCTATTTCTAAATTTAAGTCTGTTAATAATCTTTCTGATACTGTTATCGGAATGATATCAACTGCTGAACTTAATCTTGGTACTTCTAAATCAAATATGTAAAATTTCTCACCATATATCTCATGACTATATGTTTTATCGCTTGTAACTTTTCCCACTAATACTAGATGGTTATTTTCTAATAAATTTGTAACCACTCTTTTTTCCTCCTTATTTTATCTATAGTGTTTTAATATATTGTGTCTGTTTTTATTAAAATTTCTTTAGAAACATCTACATTATAGCATATTTTTCCACGTTTGTCTACATAAAAACTTTATGTTTTTACCAAAAAAGTCAATATTTTCATTGAAATCTCCTCATATAATCGTTTTTTTCTAAAATTATTTTCTATTTTTATTTCTTGTGTCTCAATTTTTCGTTTGTCTAAAGCTTCAATTTCTCTTTGTAAATCTAAAATTATTTGATCATTTTCATTACTAATAATTGTTATCGTAGCTCTACTATTAAATCCGTATGTTATTACATATTGATTCTCTCTTGTATCTATTAATTTTAAATTCTCTTTATAATCTGAATTTATTATTAAATATTTGCTTGATTCTATGATATGCTTTATAGTTGAGCTATTTTCTATTTGATCAAATATAACTATAATATCAAATTTTACGTTTTTTATATTTTCTATTGTTTCTTCTGATATGATAATAATATTTTTCTCTTTAATATTGTATTTTTTTAAAGCCTTTTCAATTTCCATTATATTACTACTTTTTGTAATTATTCCAATAACAGCCATATCGTACTTACCTCTCTATTTTCAATATATGCTTTCTCCTCACATTTTTTCCTTTTTTTCATAATATATACTAAGCGAAAGCTAATTTATTTAAAGGAATGATAGAAATAATGGAAATAGAAAAAAATGTATGTCCTATCGTTAAAGTTGACGGATTTATTGAAAAAGGTAAACAATTTGATATGGAAATAATTGTTCCTGAAGATGACAGAAATGTTATTTATGGCATTTTAAAAGATAGACATGGAGATCCAATCCATGATGCTGTTGTTAAATTGATTGAAATAGTTGATGATTGCGGTATGAAAGAAAGACGACCTGTTTCTCATACTTTCACAGATAAACATGGTGAATTTGTTTTTGGCCCTCTTTGCCCAGACAGATCTTATGAAATTCAAATATGGGTTGATAGAGTAAAACACATAAAAGTTTGTGATGAATGTTCTTTCGAAAAGAAAAACTGCTTAAAAGGTACAAAACTTGATCCTTGTCCTTCAAAAGGTGATTGTCCAGAACCTCCATTTCCTTGTCCTTGTAAAAGATAATTTAACGCCAAAAAAGAGAATGTTTTAATTTAGAAACATTCTCTTTTTAGCTTTAATATTTAATACTTTTATAAAAGTACATTTAGAATATAATTTTTTATTGGTTTATCATTAGAGTCTATTATTATAATTTGTTATTTCTTATAGTATTCCTACTTTTTTAGCAAATTGTTTTCCTTTTCTAATCATTTTACTTTTGGTTGTTCTACTCATATCTTTATATATCATCATTGCTGTTGCAGTAGCTACTGAACCAATAACTGCGCCTTTTACAAATTTCATACTTAGATCCTCCTATTTAGTTTTGTTTCTACTTTTATTATTTGTTTTTTTGTTTTTTATATACGATGTATAAATTTCATAACTTTGAAATATTGCTATTAAAAACAAAAATATTCCAAAAACTTTTTTTAGTTTTTCATTTGGCAATCCAACTGCTATATAACTTCCAATTGTTGCTCCTAGAATACCATATATTATTATATCTTTTGAAATTTTAAAATTTATTTTTTTATTTTTTGAGTTAATTATTATAGATGTAATTGCTGCTGGAATAAAAAATATTAAATTTGTTGCTTGTGATATGTGCTGGTCTATATTCAAAAATATTGTTAGAAATAAAATTAATATTGCTCCTCCGCCCATTCCTAAACTTGTTATAATTCCAGCCAATATACCAAAAACTATTTCCATTTTAAATCACCATTTTTATAGAAGTATATATTAGAAATATTGTAAAAAGTATTTTTAATATTTTGTCATCAAGTTTTCTTAATAATATCGAGCCTATTACACTTCCTATTATTCCTCCAATCGCACATTTTATCCCTATATTCCAATCTATATATCTATTTTTAAAATATAGAAAAAAACTTGTGACTACTAATGGTAATATACAAAATATTGATGTTGCTCTTGATTCTTTTTCATCCATTTTATTTAAAAACGAAAAAGCTGGTACTAATATCATTCCGCCTCCTGCTCCAAAAAGCCCGCTTATTAGTCCAGCTATTATTCCTATTATTTTATTTTTCATATATTTATTGTATCTATTTTAAATACTTTATATTCATTTTATTTTTTCGTCTGTAATTGTTTCATCAGGAATGTAATATTTTGTTCCAAGCATTTTGTCTGGTAAGTATTGTTGCTCTACATAGTGTCCTGGATAATCATGTGGATATTTGTATCCTTCTCCATATCCGAACTCAGACATTCCTTCTGCTGGCGCATTTCTTATATGCATTGGAATTGTTCCTGTATCTTTGTTTTCAACATCTGCAATAGCTTTATTTATTGCATTATATGATGCATTTGATTTTTTAGATTTTGCAATATATACTGCAGCTTCTGCTAATATTATTCTTCCTTCTGGCATTCCAACCATTGATACTGCTTGCATTGCTGATGTTGCTATAACTAAAGCTTCTGGATTTGCAAGTCCAACATCTTCTGCTGCTGATATTACTAGTCTTCTTGCTAAAAACATTGGATCTTCTCCCGCTTCGATTGCTCTCGCTAAATAGAATATTGCTGCATCTGCGTCACTTCCTCTAAGTGATTTTATCATCGCACTTATATTGTCATAATGGCTATCGCCATCTTTATCAAACATTGATTTTTTCTTATTAAATGATTCTGCTGCTATATCATCAGTAATTTCTATTTGTCCATCTTTGTTCATTTTAGTTGTTAATACAGCAATCTCTAATCCATTTAATGCTGTTCTTACATCTCCACCAGATATTTCTGCTATTCTTTCAATAGTATGTTCTGCTATTTTTACATTGTAATTTCCTAATCCGTCAGGTGATGTAAGTGCATTTTTTATTACTTTTATAATATCTTGCTTTTTCAAAGGCTCTAGTTTTATTACCATTGATCTTGAAATCAAAGCCTTGTTTACTTCAAAATATGGATTTTCTGTTGTAGCACCTATTAATATTACAGTTCCATTTTCTACATAAGGTAATAGCGCATCTTGTTGTAATTTATTGAACCTATGTATCTCATCTATAAATAATATACATTTTCCAGATGGGTTCATAAATGGATTACTTGCTTCTGCTATCGCATCTTTTATGTCTGATACACCTGATGTTACTGCATTTATTTTCTGAAATTTGTATTTAGTTGTTTCACTTATTACTTTGGCTAATGATGTTTTTCCACATCCTGGTGGTCCCCATAATATTATGCTTGATAATCTATCTGCTTTTATTGTTCTGTATAATAATTTATCTTTGCCTACTATGTGTTCTTGACCTACAAATTCATCTAATGTTTTTGGTCTCATTCTGTAAGCTAGTGGTTCGGTTGTGTTCATTTCTCCTCCATGTGCGATTCCAAATATTGGTCAACTACTGTGTTAAAATTAAATCAAAAATCTTCACGTAACATCGTACGCTTCGGTGTTTTGATTTAATTTTTTCTTGTATTTAACCCAATCTTTTGAATCACTATTTTTTTCTTTTCATTTGAAACAATCTTTTCAAACTTTATTGTTTTTTAGCTTTACTATTTTTTAATTTATATTAGCGTGCTAGGTGCTTTAATGCTTCTTTAATTAGTTCTTCTGTTGTAAGGTTATGTGTCTCAATTTTATCAAATACTTTTGCAATTTCACCTTTGTTATATCCTAATATTTGAAGTGCTTGTCCTGCTTCGCTTATTGATTCATTATTATTTTGTTGTACTAGTACTTCTTCGTCTGATCCTTCTATTGCCGTTTCTGTTTTTAGCTTATCTTTTAATTCTAATACCATTCTTTGTGCTGACTTATTTCCTATTCCAGGTATTTTTGTTAATGTTTTTAAATCATTTGATATTATTGCTAATGCAAATTTTGATGGAGTTATATTTGAAAGCATTGCTATTGCTGTTTTGGCTCCTATTCCACTTACTCCGAAGTAATAATTCAAACATTTTTAATTCTTCATTGCTTAGAAAACCATATAAACTTATATTATCTTCTCTAACATGATAATGTGTATATATTTTTACCTTTTCTCCTATTTCTCCAAGCTTTTGCATTGTATGTTCTGAAACATAAATTTTATATCCTATTCCAGCTGTTTCAACTACTATTGAATCAGTCGATTTTTCTTCTAAAGTTCCTTTTATATATGCGTACATATTCTTCCTCCGTACCAAACAAATTTTCTTTATTTTATCATATAAAAAATTTTTTTCAATATATTTTTGTAAAATTCTAATTTGCTTATTTCTCTTGTTTTTCTCCTAAAATGTTATATAATGTCTATATTATAATATTATGAGGAGTTTTTTTATGAATAAAGATTTTATTTTAATTAAAGACTTATTCAGAAACACAGATAAATATGTAAATACTTCTGTTAAAGTTTCTGGATGGGTAAAGACACTTAGAGATTCTAAAACATTTGGTTTTATAGAACTTAATGATGGTTCTTTCTTTAAAAATGTACAAGTTGTATTTAATGATTCTCTTTCTAATTTTGAAGATATTAGAAAACTATCTATTTCATCTTCAATTATTGTAAGTGGTTCTTTAGTAAAAACTGAAAATGCTAAACAACCTTTTGAAATACAAGCTGAGAGAATTGAAATTTTTAATCAAGCTGATAATGATTATCCACTTCAAAAGAAAAGACATACTTTTGAATATTTAAGAACAGTAGCACATTTACGTCCAAGAACAAATACTTTTAATGCTACTTTTAGAGTTCGTTCTGTTATTTCTTTTGCAATTCATAAATTCTTCCAAGAACGTGGATTTGTTTATGTACATACTCCAATAATTACTTCAAGCGATTGTGAAGGTGCCGGAGAGATGTTTACTGTTACTTCTGCTGATTTAAATGATTTACCTAAAGATGATAATGGTAATATGGATTATTCTCAAGACTTTTTTGCTCGTCCTGCTCACTTAACAGTAAGTGGTCAATTGGATGTTGAAACTTATGCATTCGCATTTAGAAATGTTTATACATTTGGTCCAACTTTCAGAGCTGAAAACTCTAACACTGTAAAACATGCTGCTGAATTCTGGATGATCGAACCTGAACTTTGTTTTGCTGATTTAAAAGATGATATGGATTTAGCTGAGGATATGCTTAAATATGTTATTAAAGATGTTTTAGCTAATGCTCCTGAAGAAATGGAATTCTTTGATAAATTTATTAGTCCTGGTTTAATTGAAAGATTAACGAATGTAATGAATTCTGATTTTGGTAGAATTTCTTATACTGATGCAATTAAAGAGTTAGAAAAAAATAATGATAAATTTGAATATCCTGTTACTTGGGGTACTGATATTCAAACTGAACATGAAAGATATTTAAGCGAAGTTGTTTTTGGTAAACCTGTTTTTGTTACTGATTATCCAAAAGATATTAAAGCTTTTTATATGAAACAAAATGATGACGGTAAAACGGTTGCTGCTACTGACTTATTAGTTCCTGGTATTGGTGAATTAATTGGTGGTAGTCAAAGAGAAGATGATATAGAAAAACTTGAAGCAAGAATGAAAGAACTTGGACTAAATAAAGAAGATTACTGGTGGTATTTAGATTTAAGAAGATATGGTAGTATCACTCACTCTGGATTTGGATTAGGTTTTGAAAGATTAATGATGTATATCACAGGTATGCAAAATATTCGTGATGTTATACCATTCCCTAGAACACCAAAAAACTGTGATTTTTAATTTTTTCTTTATTTTTCGCAGTTTATGTGTTATAATGTAGACATTCTTTATTGAATAAAGCCTCTCTGGTTTATTCTTTATGGAAAAATTGGCAACTTTATGAGAGGAGGGAAATGGTTATGACAGCACGTAACGGTTCTGTCGAAACTGTTATTGAGTCCGTCAGAAGAGTTGGAGAATTGGATAACTTGGCTAAAGCTGAGATATTCTTGACTTTTCCTGAACTCGGCTCGTATAGTTTCGATCCGTATACTTTCTCGAGACTATTTGACGACTTTTGGCTTAACGCTAAAGAAGGTTCAAAGGTCACTGTCTTCATACAGTCAGGAAGTATCTACGGTGTCATGTGGTCGAGTAAGTTGTAACTTATTGGAGGTCTGAGGAGCACTCAGAGCTCGTCCTTACACCAAAAGGGTCGCTCGAAACCGAGCGACCCTTTTTCCTTTTTATTATGTTTTATGATTCTTTTCTAATCTAATTGATTAATTCTTCTATTTTTATCTATGCCTGACATTCTAATATATTTTTCCTATAATGCTTGATTATCTTAATTCTGCTTTTAAATCTTTTTCAAGACCTGCAATTATTTTATTCATTACTTCATTTATTTCATCATCTGTTAAAGTTCTATCTGATTTTCCAAATGTTAATGAGAATGATATACTCTTCTTTCCTTCTTCAATCCCTTTTCCTGTATATACGGCAAATACTTCATAGCTTTCTAATGCTGAACCCGCTAATTTCTTTATTTTCATTCCAATTTCTTGTGCTGGTAATTTTGCATCTACTACTATACTTAAATCTTTCTTAATATTTGGGAATTTTGAAATCTCTTTATACTTCATTTTTCCAACTCTTTTACTTAAAAGTCTGTCTAAATCAATTTCAAGAATATATACATCTTCTTTCTCTACTTGTGGGTGTATTTTTCCTATGATTCCTACCATATCATTGTTTACTGATATTATAGCTGATTGACCTGGATGTAGTTCTTCAGGTAATTTTTCTAGATTTCTTACAAAACTATATCTTCCATTGTATCCCAAGTAATCTAGTATTTCTTCAGCAACACCTTTAATTACATAGAAATCTACCTTCTTTTTATCTATTCCTAGATAATATTCTCCTGACATTAATGCTGCCAATTTCTTTGTTTCTGAATATTCTTCTCCAACTTTTTGGAATGTCTTACCTATTTCAAAAATAGCTACATCTTTGTTATTTCTTGCTTTGTTATACTCATAAATTTTATATAATGCTATTGATAAACTATGTCTTAATGTGTTTTTATCCTCTGACAATGGTGCTAATAATTTAACTTTTTCTGTATCATCTTTTGTAAACATTTTGCTCTCATCTTCTGGGACTAATACGTAAGATAATGTTTCACTCAATCCTAGGTCAACCATTTTGTTTCTAATTTGTCTTGTGCATTTATCATAGCTTCCCATCTTTGGCAATATATTAGGTAATTTTCCTTTTATATTATTAACTCCATAAATACGTCCTACTTCTTCAATTAAATCTTCTTTTATTGAAATGTCGATTCTTCTTCTTGGAACACTTACTGTAATTACATCATCTTTTACTGATGTTGTGAATCCTAATTTTCTGAACACATCTATTATTTCTTCTTCTGAAATTTCCATTCCTAAAATTCTATTTATATTCTCAACTGTTATGTCTATTTTTTTATCTTCTTTTTCTGTTGTATCATATTTTGCAATATTACCAACTACTTCAGCATTCGCATATTTTTCAAGTAAGTGACATGCTCTTTCCATAGCCATGTATGTTCTGTTTGAATCTAAACCTTTTTCAAATCTGTTACTTGCTTCGCTTCTTAATATTGAGTTTGATGTTCTTCTTACTTTTACACTATCAAATATAGCTGATTCAATGATTATATTTTTTGTTTTATCTGTTATTTCAGTTTCTAGTCCTCCCATAACTCCTGCTAATCCTATTGCTTTTTCTCCATCTGAAATAACTATATCTTCTGGTTTTAGTGTTCTTTCTATTCCATCTAAAGTTGTTAATTTTTCATCTTTATTTGCCATTCTAACTTCTAGACATCCTTTTAAGCAATCCGCATCATAGAAGTGTAGTGGTTGTCCTGTTTCTAGCATTACATAGTTACTAATATCTACTACATTGTTTATTGGTCTTATTCCTGATGCTATTAATCTTGATTTTATAAAATCTGGGCTTTCTTTTATTTCAACTTTTTTTACTTTTTTAGCTAAGAATATTGAACAATTATCTGTGTTTACTTTTACTTTAAATGTATCATTTACGTTTTCATTATTTTCTTTGTGCGTTAAATCTATGTCTTTTACTTTTTTATCATATATTGCTCCTACTTCATATGCCATTCCTAAAATGCTTAATAAATCGCCTCTATTTGCTGTTAAATCAAAATCAATTACTTGATCATCTAATTTCATATATGCTATTGGGTCTTCACCTATTGGTGCATCTGCCGGTAATTCGTGAATTCCTGCTTTATCTTCTTCAGATAAGAATTTATTTTCCAATCCTAATTCTGCAATTGAACACATCATTCCATTTGAAACTTCTCCTCTTATTTTTCCACATTTGATTGTTCCACCTGGTAGTTGTGCTCCATCTAATGCAACTATTACTTTAATTCCTTTTCTAGCATTTGGTGCTCCACATACAATATCTAGAACTTCTTTTCCTACATTTACTTTGCAACAGTGTAAGTGATCTGAATCTGGGTGTTCTTTACATTCAACAATTTCACCTATAACTAGTTTACTTGCATTAATTAATTTTCCAGCTTCATCATATTCGTTACCTGCATTTGTCATGTCTTCTGCTAATTTTTTTACGTCTATATCTTCATCTAAATCAATATAATCTTTTAAAAAATTAATACTTAATTTCATTTTCTTCATCCTTTCTATCGAATTGTTTTAAGAATCTAACATCATTTTGATAAAGTAATCTAATGTCTGTGATTCCATATTTAAACATAGCTAATCTGTCAAGTCCAACACCAAATGCAAATCCTGAATATTCTTCTGGATCGTATCCGTTCATTTTTAATACATTTGGATGTACTATTCCTGAACCTAATAGTTCAATCCATCCAGTTTGTTTACACAAATTACATCCTTTTCCACCGCATTTGAAGCATGTTACATCAACTTCATAAGATGGTTCTGTGAATGGGAAATAACTTGGTCTGAATCTTAATTCTGTATTTTGTCCTAACATTTTTTTCATGAATACTTCAAGAGTACCTTTTAAGTCTGCTAGTGAAATGTTTTTATCAACTACTAAACCTTCAACTTGATTGAATTGATGTGAGTGTGTTGCATCATCTTCTCTTCTAAATGTTTTTCCTGGAACTATTACTCTGATTGGAGTTTTTTCCTCATTTGCCATCATTGTTCTTGCTTGAACTGCTGATGTTTGTGTTCTTAATAAATATTCTGGTGTAATATAAAAACTATCTTGCATATCTCTTGCTGGATGTCCTTTTGGTAAATTCAATCTTTCAAAGCAATATTCATCTGTTTCTAATTCTGGTCCTGAAACCACATCATATCCCATTGATACGAATAAATCTTCAACTTCTTCTATTACTCTATTTAATGGATGTTTACTTCCTCTTCTTATTTTTTGGCTAGGTAATGTTATATCGATTTCTTCTTTTTCTAATCTTTCTTGTAATTCTTTTTTAGCTAATTCTTTTTCTTTTTCTTGAATTTCATTTTCAACTTCTTGTTTAGCTGAATTAACTAAAGCACCCATCTTAGGTCTTTCTTCAGGTGATAATTCTCCCATTCCTCTTAATATGCTTGTTAGTTCACCTTTTTTTCCTAAGTATTTAACTCTTAAATCGTTTAATTCTTTTGAGCTTTCTGATTTTGCAATTTCTTCTAAAGCTTGATTTTTTAAGTTTTCAATTTGTTCTTTCAAAGTTTTCCCTCCTATTTTAATTTATTTGTGTTATGAATTCTCATAATTTTTCATAATTTAAATTTTGTAATAAATTTTCTGTACAACTTAATGTTCGATATTAAAATTTTTCTAATATAAAACAACAAAAAGCACTTCATCCCATAATAGGACGAAATGCTTATAACATACCGTGGTACCACCTAAATTCATTAATCTAAATTTAACCTTATTATTGCTGTAACGTTGCAAACGTCTATATTTTTGATATAGCATCTCCAAAGTGAATCTTCAATTTAGAATATATAATAAGCTTTCAGCTAATACTTATTTTCTCTTTCTATATTTTTCCTAAATCTACTTAGCTTTTTCTTTGACTTTCTCAATTATGTTTACTATTTTAGCACCTTTTAAATTATTTTTCAAGGTGTTTTAACTAATATTTGAAATAATCCATTTTCCATTAATTTGACTGAATTCAACTTTCATATTTTTTTCAACTGATGTTACATCATCTTGAGTTGTTGTATACCATACTTGAATTGTAGGTTTATTTTTACTGCTATCTAATTCATGGCGTGTTATTGTATATTTTTGTTTTGGATTATTTAAATTAGCTACATGTGTAACTCCATTTGATGATTTGTATAGATTCTTAAATTCTTTTGTAAATAAATCTTTTGTTATGTAATCTTGCATTTTTGTTCTTATATCTTCGTATATTATATCAGTTTTTATAAATGTTTCATCAGCGTTCTTTTCATAACTTGCAAATTCTTTATTAGTCGCATATCCATACTTTTCCAATAATGCTTGAGGACTAGACATTGCCAATGATTTTTCTTCTAAATAACTTGAAAGTAACTTAATAGCATCATCTTCATTAAAGTCTGTTATAGTTATTGTCTGTTCACCTGGCGTAATTTCAGGAATTTTTTCTACTTTTGTTGCCTCATTTTTATAAATAACAAGGAATATTATTAAAATTATTATCAAAACTGAAACTAGCATTATCACTGTTTTTAAATCAATTTTTATAACTTCTTCATTTTCTTTCTTTTCTTCTTTTGTCATTTTTCCTCCACTATTCTTCAGCAATTTTATTTATAGTTTCTAAAATATTTTCCTCTTTGTATTTTTCATTTGCCTTTTTTACTGTATTTTTTGTTTCATTAAATTTGTCAATTCTATTTTTTAAGCCATTAAATACATTTTTTTGAATTAATTTAGTTGGATTTATTTTTCCTAAGAAAAATTTTGTTGCTTTATTAAAAATTCTTGGTCCTTTGATTGTTTCTTTTTGAATTTCTTTTTCTTCTGATTCCATTGCTGAAATAAGTTCCTGTTCTTTTGTTAATATTTTCTTTCTTAGTGTTGGTCGTATTCTTCTAACTTTTAACTCGCTTTTTGATATTTCGTCTTCGATATTGCAAATTTTCTCTCTTATTTCATCATCACTATTATCTAGTTTCTTCTTTGCACTATTTTCTTCCTCTTGTAAGTAGAAAATTTCTTTATACATTCTGCATTGCTTTAATTCTTCTTCAAATATTTTGGTGTATCCCATTACAATTTGAGTATCATGATATTGGCAAAGTCCATATAAGTTGTTTTTATATTGCTCAATTAATGATGTAAATTCATTTTCTACCTCAGTATACTTATTCATATTTTCAATTACTTTTTTATTTATTATTTTTATTCCATAGGAAATTGCTGCATTCTCATTCTCAATCTTTTGATTAATAGTTTCTTGACTTTTTTTGTATTGAATAGCAGCAGAAATAATAGCTTGATCTTTTAATAATTTTTCCCAAGCACTTGTCAACTCTTCTATTTTTTTATTTTCTTTTATTTCATTTTCACTCACAATACTTTAAAGCCCCTTTATTTTAAATTTTTTCTAAATTCTTTTTTTACCTTATTCTTCTCTTTCTCAATATGTTCTAGTAAAAGCTCTAGTTCTTCTGAATTCATTAAATCTAAATTAAATACTTCTTTGTTAAATGCAATTGTTCCTAAATTCACAATCTTCTCCTTTTTATATTTTGGAATTTATAAGATAAGCGGACCTTTTAATGTACAAGTCCGCTTACAAATTTGTTTTATATATTTACTTTTTCTTTATTCTTTCCATCTGCTTGTACTCTATATATTGCATAATAATATGGTGAATCATCTACTTTGTCTGTATAGTAGATCCATTTTCCAGAAACTCCGATTACTACATTTGCACTAGATAAATCAACAATCTTTTCATTTTTCTTTCCGTTTAATTTCATTTTATATAGTGCTTGTTCACCACCATCATTTTCTTCATTTACTGCATAATAAATTGTTTTTTCACATATGTTAAATGCTTGTACTTTTCTCTCTATAACTTTGGTTTCTTTACGATCATTTCCATTTAAATCAAATTTCATTAAACTTTTATCTGATTTGCTTATATAATAAACTTCATCTGCAACTACTTGGAATTTTCCAATTCCGTTTGAAATCTTTTCTTCTGAAGATCCATCTTTTTTCATTCTTTTAAATTCATCGTCTGCAGTTATATAATATATATATTTTCCTGAAATTTGGAAATATGAAATTTTTTCTTCTTTTGATACTGGTTGTCTTTTATCTGTGTTGCTTATTTTTACTTTTTCTAATTCTGAATCTCCATTTAAGAAATATATCCACCCATCACTAATATTTAATGTATCATTACCAATTGATGTTGTTTCAATATTGTCAACTAAAACTTCTCTGTTTTCACCATTTAGATTTATTTTAACAACTTGTCTTGTGTATTTTCCAGTTGATGTTTTATTAATTGCTAAATAATATAATTTTCCTTTATATAAATTTACTGATTTTACATATTCACTTTCATCAATTACTTTTGTTGTATTTTTTGGTGTTACTTCAAGTAATCCTTTTGTTGCTTCATTTGAAGCAGTTATTACAGAAGTACTAATATATGCTGTATTTCCTTTTCCAGTAGCAAAACCATCATTTTTTAGATTTCCAGATTTTTTATCTGCAGCACCTATTTTGCTAGAAACAATGGCTATTATAATTGCTAATATAATTATCACAACTATTGCTATTCCTGAAATTAATATTTTTTTCTTTTTTGATTCATCTAATGATTTGAATTTTTCTGAAAAGTTTTTAAAAAATTTCATTTTTTCTTTCATTTCAATACCTCACTTTTTCTTTTGCATGTCTTTATTATATATTTATTTCAAAAGTAATGTCAATGTCTATTTTAAGTATAACACTACTCTAAAACCAACGTCTAAATTTGATTCATCAGATGATGTCGCTCTTGTTGATATTGGATATTTATCACCATCGTTTAAATAATCTCCGCCTCTTCCAATATGTTTTTTATCATGTTCTCCACACTCTTCAGTTGTGTATTCCCAAGCATTTCCTGCCATATCATAAATATTATTTGTTTTCCATCTATCATTGCTTGCTGTTTCCATAACTTTTTTGGTTCCATTTGCACTATTTTGATAATTTCCATATTCTGTTGAGTTATCTATATTGTATCCACAATCTCTTATCCAATTACAAATTGTATCCCAAGCATAACTATTTACTAAATCTGTTTGGAATAAATCATTCTCTTTATACATTTTTAATGATTGTTTTCTTGCTTCTTCCCAAACAATTTGTGTCCATGGCAAAACATTTGGTTTTGAAACTAATATTGATTTTCCATTGCTTCTTTCTTTTCCAGCTTCATATCTTGCTATATAAAATCCTTTATAATTTCTTATTGAATCATCAAATTCATCATTATATGCATTTATATCATATATATTTTCATCTTCAAGAGTTGTTTCTGAATCATTTTTATTTTTTTCTTCTTCACCATTATTTAAAAAATATTGCCTATGATATGAATTATAATCTGATACTGGAACCCATACAAATTGATTTCCATCTTCGTCTTCTATTACAGCTCCTGTTTGAGAATCCCCTTCAACATATTTAAATGTTGGTGGAATTGGTATTGTTCCTCCATCAGATGTTGTTTCGTATGTAATTTCTCCTTCTATATCTTTTCTATCATCTGTTATTGTATTTTCAGTAGAATTATCAACTTCATTATCAGGTTCTTCAGTTGTGTTTGTTGTGTTATTTTTGTTGGTAACTGTACCATTATATGGCCTTGTTTCTTTTTTGCTATTTAAAAAGATAATTGCAACTAATAATAAAACAATAATTACCGAAATCGATATTATTACTGACCAAAATATTTTTTTCTTCATATCCATATTCATGCTTATGATTTTCCTTTCAACGTTTTATGGTGGAGATGAGGAGAGTCGAACTCCTGTCCAGAATTCCTTCCATATAAACTTCTCCGAGTGCAGTTTGTTATTGTTTTTCATTTAAAAATCGTTAACAAACAAACTTTTTTTAAACATATCTTCTAAAATCCCTTTATTACTGAAGAAAATAATAAATTCGTTTCCTACTAATCGTCGCCTTATCTAAAGTCGTAGGTTACTAAAGTAAGACGTTGCTGCAATTAGGCAGCAAATGCTAATTCTTCGTTATCAGCGTTTATTTTTATTTGTACCTTTTTAGGTGGCCAGGTACTCCACCACTCGCTATTTATACTTCTAGAAAGCTGTCGAAACCTTTACATCCCCATATTACTTCTATATTATAACATTAATTAAATCTTTTATACAATATTTAATTTCATTTTTAATCAAAGTATTTGCTTATTTTTTCTAATCCACCAAATTTTTGTTGTTTAAAAATTTCGTATGCCACTATAGCAACGGAATTAGATAAATTTAATGATCGTATTGTTTCTCTCATTGGAATTCTAATGGTTTGACTTAAGTGTGATTTTAATACATCTTCTGGTAATCCCTTTGTTTCTTTTCCAAATAATATGAATACATCTTCCATTTTTGAGTAATCTACATCTGAATATACATGTTTTCCTTTTGTTGTTACAAAATACATGTTATTTTCTTCTGGTTTGTATTTTTCTAAAAATTCTTTAAAATTTGTATGTTCTTCAATTTCAAGTTTATCCCAATAATCTAATCCTGCTCTTTTTACTTGTTTTTCTGAAATATTAAATCCTAATGGGTATACCAAATGTAATTTTGCTCCTATTGCCGCACATGTTCTAGCAATATTTCCCGTGTTTTGTGGTATTTCTGGTTCTACTAATACTATATGCATTTTCATATTTGCTACTTCCTTTCTTTACTACTTTGTGTATTTTATTATTTTTTTACTTTAAAAGCAATATAAAATCTGACAAAAAAAAGACATACCTTTTATAGTATGTCTTTTAATATTTATATTAAGCTTCTTCTTTTTTTACTACTAAGAAGTATGCAACTGGAATCATTACTAAAAATGTTATGCAGTCAAATACATATACATTTGATAATCCCATTAATCCATCAAATTGTTCTAATATTTCTTGATCTGCTTCGCTTAAATTTTCTTCTTTAATATATTCATCTAGATCTTTTCTAGCTTCTTTTACATCATCTAGTGAAATATCACTATCCTCTAGTGCCATTTCAAATATTTGATTTTTTATAATTCCATGTAAAATTCCCATTATTATTGCAAATACAACTAATACAATTGCAATATTTCTGAATACAGGCTTTTTATTTTCGCTTGTTATTTTACATTTTTTCTTAGTTCCTCTTAAAGCTAATAAAGGTGAACAGATTGCTGCTAGGATATTTACTACTATTAATCCTGTTACTAATCCGTTTAAAGCATCTACAGCTTCATCATCTGCAATATTTTCAAATCCAGATACTTTTGCAATTAAAAATATAAATCCTATTACGATATCAATTATTACAAACCATAATAATGTTTTTAAAGTAAATTTTCTTGTGATTTTTCCTACACTTGCTTCTTCCATTTTATATACCTCTTTTCTTTTTATTTTCACCATAATAATACATTAAATTATTATATTTTTTCAATATATTTAATATATTTTTTTATTTTTTTAAATTATATATTCCTCTTAATTTTTGTTTTTATTTTCTAAACCTTTGATACTAGTACTTTAATCTATATTTAATTTAACCCATTTTTGCTTTTTAAAAATATTTTTTGTTTTTTTCAAAATATGTATTGACAACTCAAATATCTAGTTGTATAATAGCACTTGTCAGTGAGACATGCAGGTGTGGCGGAATTGGCAGACGCACAGGACTTAAAATCCTGCGGGACCTAAATCCCGTATCGGTTCGACTCCGATTACCTGCACCAAATAAAGATTAGATTTTCTAATCTTTATTTTTTTGCTTTTTATTTAAGTGTATATTCTAATAAATTATTACTATTTTTCTGCTATGCTATATCATAAAAAAAGTACATCCTATATTTTATAATAAGATGTACTTTTTATCTTTTCATTAATTTTTTTTCAAAAATGGTTAAAGAGTGCTTGTACAAGCACTCTTTTGATTTATTATTCTTCTGCTGATTCTGTTTCTGGAGCATCATAAGCTTCTAAAATAGCTTTTTGAATTTTTTCTCTAGTTTCAGCATTGATTGGATGAGCTATATCTTTGAACTCTCCACTGTTAGGGATTTTTCTGCTAGGCATAGCAATAAATAATCCATTTTGTGATTCGATAACTTTAATATCATGTACTGCGAATTCATTATCGAATGTTACAGAAGCAACAGCTTTCATTCTGTTTTCTGAATTAACTTTTCTTAAACGTACATCTGTTATTTGCATTTGAGCACCGCCTTCCAATGTTTTTAAAAATTATACATATATCATATATATTATTTCTATATGTACATTTATTATATTCGCCAAAAAACTTTTTTTTCCTTCTTTAAATTACATGTTTTTTTTATTTTTTTAACACTTTTTAATTTATTTCACATATTATTTATAAATACTCTTTTTTGGTTGAAATTTTTATCAGAAAAGTATATAATTCTAATACTTGAGAACAAATTTGAATAATTAGTTTCTGACTAATTATTCCTTTAGGAAGGAATGTGAATTTAAAAATGAGAGTTAGAATTAATAGTTTAGAGAATTATAAACATATTCACTTAATAGGAATCGGTGGAGTTAGTATGAGTGCCATTGCTGAAACATTACATACATGGGGCTATAAAGTAACTGGTTCTGATACTGCACAAAGTGATTATACTGATAAATTAGTTAAGTCTGGTGTTAAGGTTACTATTGGTCATGATTTGACTAATCCCAAAAATGCAGATTTAATTATTTTCTCTGCTGCAATAAAAGATACAGATCCTGAAATGGTTCTTGCTAAACAATTTAATATTCCAGTGGTTACACGTGGTGAATTCGTTGGATATTTAACAAGAAGATATAAAGAAAGTATTTGTATTTCTGGTACTCATGGAAAGACTACAACTACTTCTATGATTTCATTATGTTTTATTGAAGCTAATTTGGATCCTACTATTCAAGTAGGTGCTATGTTAAAACCTATAAACGGAAATTATATTGTTGGAAAAAGTGACTATTTTATTTTGGAAGCTTGTGAGTATATGGAAAACTTCCTTCGCTTCTCTCCAAAAACTGAAGTAATTTTAAATATTGATAATGATCATTTAGATTATTTCAAAACATTTGATAATATTAAAAATGCTTTTGAAAAATATGCAAGATTATTACCTGAAGATGGTGCTTTAATTACAAATGCTGATGATGCTTCTTGCCTATCTTTAAAAGATGCTGTAAAAGGTAAGTTTATCACATATGGTATTGAAAATTCTTGTGCTAATTATGTTGCTAAAAATATTAGACATAATGCTTTAGGTTTTTCTGAATTTGATGTTTTCTGTAATAGTAAATTTTATATGCATGTTAAATTATCAGTAGCTGGAAAACATAATGTTTCAAATGCATTAGCATGTATTGCTGTTTGTTCATATTATGGAATTGATAAAAATACAATTTGCTCTGCACTTTTGAAATTTACAGGTGCTAGTCGTAGATTAGAATATGTTGGTTCTTATCATGGTGTAGCAGTTTATGATGATTATGGACATCATCCAACTGAAATAATGGCAACTGCAAAAGCTATTGGAGATAAAGATTTTAGAGAATCTTGGGTTATTTTCCAACCACATACTTATAGTAGAACAAAAAATTTATTAGATGATTTTGCACGTGCTTTACTTTCTTTTGACCATGTTATTGTTACAGATATATATGCGGCTCGTGAACAAAATACTTATAACATATCTTCTTTAGATCTAGTTAATAAAATTAAAGAATATAGAAAAGAAGCTTTATATATGAAAGATTTTGATGAAATTGTTTCTTATATAAAATCTAATGCAAAAGCTAATGATATTGTATTGACACTTGGCGCCGGTACAGTTACTAATATAGGACCTGAAATTATAAAACCTTAATCTTTTAATATATGAATAAACCGTGAAATTATTATTCACGGTTTATTTTTTACTTTAAACTATTCAAAATTATACTGAAGATAGTTCTCTTATAATTATCTAATAATTTATTTTAATGTATAAATTATTAGCTTGTACACTTATAATCAATTTTTTATTTTATCATTTCTTTTATCATAATATCAGCAAAAACTCCGTATCCTATTTTTGGATCTGATACTAGTACATTTGTTAATGCTCCAACTAACTTATTATTTTGAATAATTGGCGAACCACTCATTCCGCAAATTATTCCTCCTGTTTTGTTAATTAATCTTTCATCTGTTATCTCAATTTGCATACTTTTATTATTTGCATTATTATCTATATTTATTGAATTGATCTTTATGTTGTATTCCTCAGGCTTACCATCTTCTAGTGTAGTTAGAATTGTTGCTTCTCCTTCTTGTATCTCTTCTCTTAAAGCAATCTCTATTCCAGCTGAGTATTTTTCTAATGTATTTATTGTTCCGTTAACTGTTCCAAAGATTCCAAAATTTGTGTTTTTATTTACATTTCCTATTGATGTTTGTTTTGATATACTTCCCTTTATTTCTCCAGGAAATCCTTTTTGCCCTTTTGTTATATTAACTATTTTTGAATTTACAATCTCCCCTGTTTGTACGTCTAATAATTCTCCTGTGTCACTATCTGAAATTCCATGTCCTAATGCAGCAAACTTTTTGGTTTCTGGTTCATAAAAAGCCATAGTTCCTACTCCACTCGCACTATCTCTAACCCATAGTCCTAGCTTATATTCATTAGTTGCTGTTTGCACTGCCTGTATGCTAGATGTATAAATTTCTCCATGCCTTGTATATTTTATATCTAATTTTGTGCCTTTCGATTCATTTACGATATTTTGTAATGTTTTGCTTGAATCAACTTCTTGATTATTTAATTCTAATATAATATCCCCTTCTTTAATGCTAGCTAATTCATACGGCTTTTCTATTTCATTATTTATACTTTTGATTTCTGTTGTTCCTATTACTAATACACCATTTGTATATAATTTTAAACCTATTAGGTTTCCTGTTGGAATTACTTTTACTTTTGGATATGTTGTTACTGATACTTCTTTTACTTTTAGAGTTCCAAATATTTTTACAGCCATTTTTGATGTTTCTAGATTCTTGTCTTGCCATGTTTCTTGAATTTCATTTTGTGATTTAGTTAGTGTTATTCCTGCTAATTTTTTGAATTGGATTTTCTCACCAGACATTAAAAATATTCTTGATGGAATTTGTGTTATGTTAGTAACGTATAATAGAATTATTATTAAAATTAAAATTATAAAAAAGTATCTTTTTTTCATTTTTACCTCTTTTATAATTTTCCCATTTTAATTTTTTTATATACTTTTTAATCATTTAAATATAAAAATAACACTTACCTTTCGATAAGTGTTGTCTTATATTTTTTATCTGTTTATATAATCATTTGTTTTGTATAATGAATTTTTTATCTTTGCTAGATATGTATAAACGGATTTTCTTCTTTTTTCTAGTTCAGGATATTCGATTAAATAATTTCCTGATTTTGCTGTCATTACAGGTGTTCCATCTAAATTAATATAATTTGGTGTATCATTTTCTTTTTCTCTGATATCAATTAGCAAAGAACCATCGTCTTCTTGATATGTCCTATATAATTTGCCTTTATACAGTTTTACAGCCGGTATGTAATTTCCTGAAATTATACAGTCATAACATCCCTCATTTTGGTGGTCATATAAATATTTAACTTCATTTCCTGTTGGTAATGTACTGTAGAAAGTTTTAATATCATCCTGATTTGTTATTTCTTCACCAATTGTTAAGTCATCTACATTTCTTGAAAGTTTATTATGATCTGGATCTACTATATTATATGTCTTATAATATTTATTTGTAGCATCATCATAAAAACATTTTATAGTTTCATCATCTATATTAGTAATTTTTGTATTAATTTTATGTGCATCATATTTAAATTCTGCACTCTGATCTGCTTCATATACCGTACTTCCATCATACGAAGTGTTATTTTTCCAATTACTACAATCTATTTTATGGTATTTTTCATTGCTTTTTTGCTCTTTACCAATTTCTTCAGTAAAATATATATTTTCTAAATTTGCAGATGTATTATTGTTATTGCTCTTTACAACAGCATAATTGTTAAATGTTGTTGTTCCACATGGAAGTCCTTGCATAAATGAAACCATGCAAACATTATTTAGTATGTTATTCCAATCTTCGGTCTTTAATACTGGTAGTCTATATCCTGTTCCTGCATCTATATCCATATTGTGATTTTCATTATATGTAGAAATTGCTAGATTTAAATTGTATTGTATTGAATTTTTTATTACATCTTGTTTATGTTTTACAAATAGTGAATCTTCTATTTCTGGATCATTTTCTTCTTGATTCTCTATATTAAATATTTTTGATGAATCATTTCCAAAGTCAGTGTATGCAAAACTATTTTTTTTATCAGCGTCATTTTTATCAATGTTTATCACTGAATTTGCTTCAACATCACTTAAATTATTTTGAACCCATTTTGAAAAATAATATGCCTTGATATAATATTCCTTGGCCTCATAATCTTCAATCTCTACTCCATTATATGTAACTTTTAGTCCTGTAAAATTTTCATTATTATATATAATATAATTATTTATATCTGACTCAGATATTTCTCTATTATTCTTTAGTTTTTCAAGTTCTAATGTATCTTCTATTATAGCATCTCCATCTTGAAATCTTGAAGCATATACTTTAGAATCATTTAATTCGAATCGTGAACAATAATACCCACTATCATCATAATTCTTTCCATTTTCATAGTCATAGTAATTTATGTAGTAATAATCTTCTGTTGTATTTGGTCTTCCCATATTCTGACTAACATTAATTATTTTGTATCTCTCATTATTTTTTTGTAAATTATCACTTCTATTAGTGTCTAGCACTGCGTTGTAACCTCTATTGCCAATATCTTCTGGTCTTGCAGTATTAGCTATTTGTCCGCCTACATTTGTGGTTGCCTTATTTAATCTTAGAACTAATTGACCACTAATTGTTATTTTGCTAGGATCTATCAAATATCCTGACTTTGTAAATTCTTCTGTTACTGCTTTTGCAGTTGATGATGTATCTACTTTCCAGACATTGGCATTTATTGGTTCTTCATCCCTATTATTTGATTTTTTTCCGTATAATGTAATATAGTTATCTAATGAATAACTTACAGTAAAATTAAAATCATTATCCTTATATTGAGAACTATAATATATAAATGGCTTTAACATATAACTAGTCTCATATTGAACATTTGTATCATCTGGATTAATTGTAAATTTAGTATCACTCCATTTTACAGTAACACCATCTGTTTCTATATCATCTGATGCCTCTACATTTTGTCCTTTCTTTAAATATACATTCTCTTTTTTTCCACTAGTTAATAGAGCAACGCCTGTATCTGGGTTTGTTGCTACCTTTGCCATATATGTTGGACTATATATATAATATCCATCATATGTTGTAAATAGTATAGCAGGAACATATGGTAATATCATTTGTTTTGATGCACTTGACATACCTAAATTGGTTGCCAAAGTAGTAAAAAAAGTATTAACCGAAGCTAATACATAACTTTTTACTGACTCTCCACTGACTTTTTGCGTGTTTAATGAATTCATTTGATATGCCGCAATTGCATCATATGTAGAGTCATTTAATTTAGTTTGATACGTTGTTTGCAATACTAAAGTATCTGTTTGAGTTTGTATATAATAAGATAGAACAATTGATATTGGCAATATTAATAAAACAAATATAATTGCAAAATTCTGATATTTCATAGATCTACCTTTCTATATATCTTTTTTTAGTGAGTTCCATTATTTTGAACTACACCAGAGTGAGAACCTGAAATTTGATATGTTCCTTTTCCAGCTATTGCATAAAATGCATTTCTTAATGACTGTGCAATTGTTACATCAGTATTTGTTGCAGTAACTGAAATTATGTCTCCCTCTTTTAGAGTGTATTTTCCACTTGATCCATATACTGCATTTTCTACAGTATCCGTATATACTGAATAATATACATTCTCTCCTACTACTGTACTTGTTGTCCATGTTGTCTTCTTTCCTACGTTATCATCAATTTTTTTTACTTCTATATCTACGTTAAAAGAATGTCCTAATGATGCAATTTGTTCTTTATATTCAGATAAATCTTCTTGTGTTATTGCTCCGACATTTCTTTCTTTGTCAACAAATTCTACAGTTTTTTGTTGAACAGCCTGTTGAGCAACATCGTCATTTCTATCTGCTATTGTCATTAGTGGAAAAACAAACATTAATATTGCTGCAATAAATATTGCTATTATTGTTACTAATGTGTCATTCATCTTTTTTCCTCCTATTACATACCTTTTAAATCAAGGTATATGTTATAATTATTTTTGTACTTGCTGGAACAAGAGTAATTTCTTCTCCATACTTATCTGTTTGAACATGTCCACTGGTTCGATATTCTAGATAAGATTCAATGAACTCTCTATCTTTGTATTTTATTAAATTGTTACTTTGGTATCTTGTTGATAGTGATGGCATATGTTCTGACTCAATTCCATATATATATGAATTTATTCTTTCTATATAGTATGGATTTAAGTCTTTATTATCCCAAGGTGCTCCAAACAAATATGCCTTTCTATTTGAATCCCCATATAAAGTTTTTAATCTGTCATAATAAGTTTGATCTTCTGGATTCGATGCTTCAAATTCATTATGTGCTATACTTTCTATATTTTTGTCAAATATTTGCAAATCTTCTCCATTTTCATCAATAATTCTTATCATTATATTATCATCGCTCTGACAATATCTATATAGGGTAGGGATTATTGATTCAATCCCTACCTTTCTAGTTTCATTTCCCTTTAATGGTTCAACTCTTGAAAAATAATCTTCTAATTTTAAATTATCTAAAACAGCATCTGTTGTTGTTCTAGCTTTGCTGAACATAAACATTGCTATTGTAAAAGCCAGTACAAACAACATTGCAGCACCAGCCATTTTTAAAGCATCTACTGCATTTTCCATTTTTGATTACCTTTCTTTATTTTTAATCTTCTCCCGTACCATATTCTGTTACAGTAACTGCAAAAATTATTCCATCTTTTTCTGATTCCTCTACTGTATAGTTCTTTCCAGCACTTATTTTTTGTTTTAATTTTCTGTATTCGGCTCTAGCAGCATCAATCGTATCTTGGTTATTTTCTGAATTAGCATTTTCATATACGTTTGCAGCTTTTGTCACTGTCTCTAAGTTGGCAGGATTATATCCAGCTATTGTTCCAACATGTATACTTATAAATTTTCCACTTTCATTTACATATTGGCTATTTTGACTAATTACATCTTCAATCATTTGTTTTACATCAGAACCTTTTTTAGAATTTCCAACATATTTCTTTATCATTGAATTATACATTTCTTTATCTTGTTGTCCCATTTGTCCTGCTGCTGTTTGTATTGTACTTTGAGCTGAGTTGTATATATACATACCTATAGCAATAAGTAGTATACAAATTAATATTGCACCTGCTATTAAAAGTGCTTTTGATGCATTCTCCATCTTTTTATTCCTCCTCTTTTTTCTTTTGATTAATTTATTTTTATTCCTTTTTAGGAAATATCAAAAACTTAATTAATTACTTTCTTTTTCTTCAAACGTAATGGATTTAACTTGTCCAGTTTTTTCGTGATATTCTACATCTGTCATTTCAAATATAAGATCACTAAATGCGTATTCAACCTTCTCAACACCTGCTTTATCATTAAGCATTAAGCGTTCCATTTCCATTTTTGAATCACTTGATTTAACTTTTAAATAAACCTTTATTGAGTTTGTATTGTTTTCTTCATATATGCCATTTTCATCTTTTTCTATATTATTTTTGTTATTTATATCTATTGCTCTATTCATTAAAGTTACAATTTTATTTATTTTAACAATACTTTTCTGATAAGCTAAAAATTCATTATTAATTTTGTTTATCTCACTCTTCTTCTTAGCTAGCTCAATATATCTTCCTGAAAAAATTGCTATTGCCGTAACTACAGCAATCAATATGATAATTAATATTTTTTTCATTAATTCCTCTTTATTATATTATATGTTTTTTCTTTTTTCAACAATTTCTTTATTATTACTTAATATATGCGTCCACGGCTGGTGTATCTGGTGTAAATGTTACATGGTTTATTCTACCAGCTTCATTTTGGCTCTCAATTTTAATTGTAAATGTTACAATTGAATTTGCATTTGGTGAAATATTACTTGTATAATAACAATTACTTAATAAAGAATTATACTTTTCATGCATATTTGAACGTTGTAAATTTTTAATTCCCATCGTTCCATCGCTTTTTAATAAATCAACTCTTACAATAACTGGATCTACATTTTGATCATCTAAATTTTCATCAGGTTTATCTACCACTTTAGAATTGTAGTCATATGCAAAATTTGCTATAGATATAACATCATATATAGTTGCTGATTGCCTATCTGCCTTATCTGTTGTGCTATCATAATTTATTCCAGGATCTTGGTATTTTGTAAAATTCGCATTGAATTTAGTAATTTCCGATGTTTTCATTGTATCATCATATGTTTTGGTAACAGTTGACGCTGATCCAAACAAGTGATTTAAGAGTACTATCAACATTACAGCAATTAATGTTCCTGCACTGATCAAAAGTGCTTTTGACGCATTTTCCATTATATATCCTTTCTAATTTGTACTTGCTGGAACAAATTTCATATAATTTACTTTTCCTGAACCATCATATTTTACTTCTGAACATTTATAAATAATTTTTTTAAAATCTTTAAGTCCATAGTCATCTATTTCTTTTTCTATTATTACCCTTCCATTTCTTTTCGTTTCGGTTTTAACGTAGCCTCCGCTTGAAACCGCTATTCCTTCTAATGCATCATAAACTTTTTCAGCTTCCTCATTCACAATTTTGTTTCCTGATGAGTCAACTTCGTATTCTCCTCTACTATTCTTTTTATATATATCCAAACTATATGTTCCTGTATTAAGTATTGTCGTTAATTTTGGAGTAGCTGGATTGCTACGATTCATTGATGCAGGCAGTCTTCTGTCGTTACTATCTAATAGTTTTCTCTTAAATTCACCCGTTGAACTATCTTTTTCTTCTATATAAGCTGTAGTAATTTCTCTTGATTGTATTTTTTCTTTTATTTCAATTTCTATGTTTATTGAATAATCAACTGTTTCTTCATAATTTCCTTTTGGATTTGATGTAACTGCTTGATTTTGAATTTTATTATTTGAAATAGCAAGTCCAAGTATTGAAATTACATCTGTCGCATACATTGATGTTTTATCAAAAGCTAAAAATTTCTTATTAAATTCTGATGTTTGCTGTGCTACTTCCTGATCACGTTTAGTGTTTTCAAGCGAACTTATATTATTAAAAACATATACCAATAAGCTTAATAATAATACTGCTATTACAACTCCAAACGCTAACTGTAGTGCGTCCGCTGAATTTTCCATTTCTCACTCCTTTTTACATTTGTGAACTCATATTTGCAAAGGCATCTGTCATACTTAATAGACCTATTACGCATAGTGGTGCAATTAAGTATCCTACAAACATTGCAACCATTGGTGCAAATCCAACTACTTTACCAATTAAAGATTTTCTCGAGATCAATCTTTCATTTGATTCTTTACGTTTTTCTTGATAATATGCTCTTTCTGTATCTAACTCATCAAAAGCTTGTCTAATTGGTATTTTTTCAACTGCTGATTGTAAACTTTCAATAATACGAATTAGTTGAGGAAATGCTACGTCATTCTTTAATTCTTCTAAAGCTTCCCAAGGTCCACTTTCAAAGTTATTTACACATTTTGAAATTGGTTCTCTGTATATATTAGAATATCTTTCAAGCCATTCTAATATCATTTCAACATTTACCCTCTCTATTTTCATAAGCATTAGGATAATTGTTTGGAACTGCATTACTTCATTTTCCATTTCCATTTGTCTCATTATTTTTTGGAACATTAACATCCAAATAGGTCCATAATATGCTATTGCCGCAATTCCAAATGAAATTAAAATTTCAAACCATTTCATATATTCATTTTGTACTGTTTTTAAATCCCCATGTATCCAATCAGCTGCATCTGCTATTTCTTCATCTGTTGCAGTTGAATAATATTCATCCTTTTGTAAGTCTTTCGTAATCATTTCAACTGTCACGCCACTATCATTTCTATATTTTTTCATATATTTATTATGAACTTCTAACTCTGCTGTAGCTTTCTTTTCTTCTTTTTCACTCATTGAACCAAGTAAATCATAATCTGCTCTTGGCTCTTCATAGATATATTGAATTGTTAAGTTATGTAATTCCCAGAATATGAACATGGATACTATAAAAGCAACTATTGCACATGCACACCTATCTATATATAGCCACTCCATTTTCAGCTTTGTCGCTGATTCTTTCATCAACTTTATTTTTAGTCTATACTCTTTTGTTCCTTCTTTAGGAACTATTTTATCTACAAATTTTTTAATATATTTTTTCTTATATAATTTTTGTTCCCACGGATTCTGCATATCTCTTCCAGTATCAACACTTCCGTTATCCTTTAATTTCCTAACCATTATGTAGCAAATAAATGTTACTACTATTAAAAGCATTTGAACAATAAATCCAGTTTTACCATCATAGAATGATTTGGTAAAAGCAAACATGCTTAAAGCCCATTTTTTTATTGGCTCTAAGAAAAGTATTGGTAATGCTGCAATTAAAGCTAATGATTGGAATACATAATCAAGTTTTTCTCTTTTTAATATTTCTATCTGCATTTCTTGTGTAATGTTATTTAAGTTTTTTAAATATAATGATGCTCCATCTGAATCTTTTCTATCACCAAATTCTTTTGTTAAGTAAGAAATTCCAGCAAATTCTTTTAAGTAACTGTTTGGCGCTATATCATAGTATTTCTCAAGTTCCATCTCTGGATCATCGGAAATTAGTATTTCATATATTTTTTGTGCTTGTCTTGAAACGTCTAATTCATCATTTTGTGCTACTTCATATACTGCTTCTTCAACTAAGTTGAATTCATGGTATGCATGTCTCATTTCTGAGAACATGTCTATTTGTTCTTTTAAAAGTTTGTTATCTACTTTATCAACCATACCACTTAGAAGTGTTTCAATAAAGAATAATTCAAATAGTAGTAATGTTGCAAGTAATACTGTATTGCTTTTAGCTACTAATATGATAATTATTGTTAATGGTATTACTACTATTATTGCTTTTGTCATCATCTGAGCTGTCTGCATTCTTGTTAAGTATTCGTCTTCCAAGTTAATGATTTCTAGTCTTCTTCTAATCTTTAAAATATATCTTCTTAAAAAAGGTATTCTTATTAAAATAAGATATATTTTTTGATATAAAATCTCTTTTGAAAAAGATTTGGTTTTTGTACCATCAACAAGTGATGCAACGAACTTGGTATTCTTTTTGTTTGTGAATTTATTTATTATTAAAAATGCTACTATTAAAACTCCAAATAACGCTAAAGCTCCAATTATAAATTTTCCAAGCATTTCATTGGACATTGTTAGTTGCACCTCCTATTTCTACATTAATTATTTTATGGATTTGTTGCTGGTTGTATATTATTTTGTGCTGGATTTGCTTGTTGTTGTTTTTGTCTTGCTGCACCTTCTGTTGCTGTTGCTCCTATTGTTTGAGGTCTAATTCCCCAGTTTCTCTCTAAGAATTTATCAAATGCTATTTGATCATTGTCATCCATGTTTTCTCTCATACCTCTTATATTTTCATCTGAGATTGGATTAACTAGTACATATGAATCATCAACGAATTCTAGTACATTTCTATATTTGTATAATTCTCTGTTTGTTGTTTTTGAGAAGAACATTGTTGCATTATCAAAGAATTTATCAAATTTTCCTTCCATAGTTTTTTCTTTTCTATGATTATATGTATATTCGTTTTTCTCTTCAATTGGAATACATTCTGTTATTCTTTCAATATAACGTCTACCTCTAAAGTCTTTTACCAAGTGAATATCAAAGTTTAATACTTGAACAACCTGGTCTTCTGCAACTTTTTCATCTGTGAATGTTCCAGCTCTTAACATTGAGTTTCTTAGGGCTGTTATTAAGTTAGGAAATGTCTTAGCGTGGTGAGTAAATAATGTAAATTTAGATGCAACCTGTGCTGACTGAATCATCCAAGATGCTACGGGGTCAGTTGCAACCTCACCGATGATATTAACGGAACCATCAGTTTTTTTCTGAACGTCCAAACATTCCTGACCTGCAATTGTTTCTGTCTCACGCATTGAAAGAATATTTCTTGTTGGATATATTTTTCTTAAGTGCAACTCAAACGCAGTTTCAGTGATACGAAGGTTCATAGTTTCGTATATGTTTTCTATCATTGCCATCAACATTGTTGTTTTTCCGGCAACCTTGCTCTCCTGTTAGAGCTATGATTCTTGCTCCTTTTACAAGGAATTTTAGTAATTCTATTGCTTCTTCTTTTCCATCAAATCTAACGATTTGTTCTAGTGTAGCTCTCTTAACATCGAACTTTCTTACGAAGAATGCCCATGTTTCTGACATACTTGGTCTAACAACAACGACACGAGATCCATCTTTCATTTCGTTGATTTTGTAACCATTTGTATCAGACAACTGTCCTGGGTTATTGTATTTGTATATGTTTTGACATACTCTCTTTAATTCTGCTTCTGTTCCAAATGATAAGAATGCAAGTCTGATTGATTTACCTTGGAACATGATCCAGATACTATCGCAAGCACGTGGTACTTTGGCATCTGTTATTTGTGTTAAATAATCTGCATCTGTTTGTGCAACTTGGCTTAAGAAGCTTTCTGGTAAACCAGATACACCACCAGATACACCATCTATGTTCATATCTCTTACTTCATCAATACTACTGTATCCTTTGTATTTTTGATATATTCTTTGAACAACGATTTCTAGTTTGTCATTAAATGATAAATGGAAATTTTCCTTTTCATAAATCTCGCCAATTTCTTCATCTGTTATAACATAGCATGGTTTAGATTCTCCTTGTATATATTTCATAACAGCTAGGTTATATTTCTTTATCATTTCTCCTAGAGCTTCATATCCAAATTCTTTTTGATATTCATGTATAATAATATCAAATTTATCTTGTCCTGTTAGTAATGAAGGAATGTCAAATGGAATTGCTTTAGATATATTAGTTTCTGTAACGCCATATTCTTTTGATAATAGATCATATATAAGTTCTTTTATATATTTTTTATCATTTACATCGCCATATGTACAACCTTTTAAGGCTTTTTTCAATTCGTATTTTTTGTTTTTTCTTCTTTTTAATTCTTCTTCTGATAAACCTATATCATAAAGATTGACTTTTGTAATTTCATCAAGTCTTTTCTTTATGAAGATTATCATTTTGTCTAATGTGTATGTTTGATCGTCTTGTTCAACAACACTTTCTGTTTCTGCATTTTGATTTTCTTTTATTTTGTGCGCTATATAAACTAAAACTGCTATTATGACTAATATAATAAGTATTGCATTAACCATTTCTAAAGAAACTCCTTTCTCTTTTGCTCCTTACTTTACGTTTATCTCATTAATAATACTTCTTGTGTTTTGAATACTACTCTATCTGCTGCATTTGCTACTTCATCAACAAATACTGCATTTCTATCATTGCTACTTATTAAGCTCTTTCTAAACTTTAAGAAGTAGTCTCCAATTTGTCCTTCATTTGCATTTTCAAAAAATAATGTGTTATATGATACTGCAGGTATTTCTTTTTTCTCACCTATATCTCTTGCTATATTCTTTTTAGTAAATTTTGAATATCTGTCATATCTTCCTATTAAAGGTAACATTTTTTCACTTTTGAATATTGGATTATTTGTTTTAATTTTTAAGTAATCATCTATATCTCTTTGTCTTTGTGTTATGTTAAATACTATAACATCTGATATATTTAATATTTCATTTGTAAATGAATTATCTAAACCTTTTGGTACATCAACAAACACATAATCATAATGTTGATTTGCTTGTTTTATTAAGTCTTTATAAGCCTGTCTTATTCTTGCAATCTCTGTCTCATCATTTGAAAAATAACTCAATATTGCTTCTAGTCTTCCTTTATATATAACCTTTGAATAATCAGTTATAACCTCTCCACAATTTTTTCCACTTGCTAATAGTTTAGCTAATCCTTCTATTCCTGAACCAATATCAATTTTTCCTGCATTTAGTTTTTTGATTGCTCTCTTAGTTGAGTTATCAAACTCTGGGAAGAATGCTGTTTTAATTGTTGGATCATTAAAATTAGTGTCTACCATTAATATTTTTGTATTATTCTCTACAGCCATATGGCATGCAATGGCTATCATTGATAATGTTTGTGCAGTTTCTCTTTTTGTACTGCTCCAAAATGATACAATTGGCATTTGCTTAAGCTCCTTTTTCTATCTTTCTAACAGCTTTTCTTATTTCTCCTCCGCCGATACCTTCTTGCTCTAATATTCCTTCTGTTAAAAAGATTAATCCATCTTTATATTGTGCACTTAAATTTCTAAAGTTTATTTTTGATGTCCTTTGATTTTCTATAATTACGCTTTGATCTCCTCTATCAAATGGAAGATATATTTTTTCTTTCTCCCATTCAATATTACATGACATTGCTAAAAATTCTAAATATTCGTCTTCTTCTTGTAACATATCTTTAGAAAATAAGATTTTTGTTAGTGTGATTTTTTCTTCTATCCCTGATAAGGCTTCAATTCCTCTTTTTAGTGAGTATACATCAAATGATGTAACAAAATAATCTTTTATAGCTTCTTGTGCCCCAAAATCACAATACCCTTGATATGTGTCTATATCCAGTAGGCAATAGTCGTATGGGAATTCTTCAGTTGGCTGTAAACCTAAGTATGTCTTTATTTCATTCATATCTGAGAATCCCACAGCAACATCTATTGCTTCAAATTCTGTCATATAAGTTGTAGTTGGATGTATTACTGGAACTACATATTTAGCTTTTTGCATGATTGTTGAATCAACAATCATAACTTTCTTTCCAAGTACTGTTATAATTTTGGCAACATATAGTAAAAAATCTGTTTTATCATATGATCCTATAAATGCGATTTTTTTCATTTGTTCCTCCAAAATTTATTAATATCCTAAATCTCCCATTAATGCTTCCCTTGCTGCCTGAACTGTTGTTTTTTCTGTTGTATATCCTTCATTTACTTTATCTGTTTTTTCATCATCTGTATAAGTATCTAAAACTGAATTAATATATTGTCTTATATCCATTGCATCGCTGTTTGCGTCTTTTACAACATTTTTATCATATTCTGTAAAACTGTTAGCTTGAATTAAGCTTACTACTGTTGGATTTGGAACATATGTTGAATTTAATTCAGCTTGTGCTGAGTTAGTATATTGTGTTGCGTATAATTTTGTTCCATCAATGATATAAGATTCAATTATTGCATTGTTTAATAATAATAATTGACTTTCTGAAACTTTTAACCAAATTGAATTTGTATTACATGATTGAACTTTTATTTTTGATAGAATTACAAAATCTGCACCTGTAGAATATGCAATTCTTATATCTATGTAGTCCCCTTCTTCTAATTTTGATGGTAATGAAATCATGCTATATTCTATCATTCTATATGTAGCTGCATCAGAAGTTTTTTCTACCATGTCTTCGGTTAATATTGTATTTTCTTTTATAGCAATTTTTGCTATCATTTGTAGATTTTCTTGTGCTTCATCGTCATCAGCGTAATAGTTTTCTATATTATCTGCTGTAATTGCATTATCTGGTACGTATTGTGCTGGAAGTGAAGCTGTTGTTATTGATAGTATTTCATCTTTTTCTGCACTTGCTTCTGCAACATATACTTCTTTCAATGCTATTTTTTGTTGTTCTTGTGCTTTTGCTAGTTCTTCTTGAGTCTTTTTGTTTTGAACTATCAAAAGTCCTATAACTACTGCTCCTAAAATTAATGCTACTAGAAATCCAAAAAGAAAAGAATTTCTAATTTTCCTTTGCATTGGGTTCATTGCCATCTTTATATTCCTCCTTATTTGTGCTTTTTTTGCACATAGTTATTGCTTTATTTTATTTAAAAACTCTTGATATTATTGTACAACATCGTCGATTTTAAGTAAATATTATCATAAAATGTAATTTAAAAATTACATTTTTGTAACAAAAACGTAATTAAAATTGACTATTTATATACTTTTGAAAAGTTTCACATACACCATCTTCATTATTAGTTCCTACTTCAACATTTGCTATTTCTTTTATAACTTGTGTGCTATTTCCCATTGCTACTCCCAAGCCTGCTTCTTCTATCATTTCTTTATCATTTACATTATCGCCAATTGCAACTATCTCGTTTCTGTCTAGGTTCAATTCTTTCATTATATATTCTAAGGCTGTCCACTTGTTTACATCTTTGTTTGTTATTTCTGTATAACAATATTCTACTAGTACTTCTTCTGTTCCTGCTTTTATTATTTTCTTTGACATGTGTGATACATCTAGCACATCTATATCATTTATTGCTTTTAATTTTTTTATAATACTCGCAAAAACAATTTGACTTTGATCGCACACTGTAACTTTCAAATACTTTTGATCATTTGATTTCAATATATAATCATATACATCTGTTAGAATATTTATATTTGTTCTTTTCTCTTCTTGCTTATGAGTATTTTCACTATAATAGAATAATGTGTTGTAGTTTAATGATTTTGTAAGTACTTCATTTTCTGTATAAATATTATAATATATACTATTTTCTTCGCATATTTTCACTATATTTAACACTTGTTCTTTACTTAAAAATTTATCATATACTATTTGTGATTTTTGCATATCATATACTATAGCACCATTTCCTGAAATTAAATAATGATTTGCATGCAAATCATTTGCTAAATCTTCAACTGAACTTATTGGACGTCCTGATGCTAATACAACTTCTACACCATTATTTATTGCTTTTTTTATTTCTTCTTTTGTATTTTCTGAAACTTCTCCATATGAATTTAATAAAGTTCCGTCTAAGTCTATCGCTACAAGCTTGTACATACATTTTTCTCCTTTTTTCTTCTGAATCTTTTCTTATTATAACATTACCACTTTTTTTTTCAAATATTTTGTATAAAAATTTCCAGTTTATTTTTTGCATTTTTACATATCATAGATATTGAAGAAACATTTATGTTTTTTCAATATCTTGATTAAACCTTGGAGGTGAATACAATGACAAATAACAGTAATAGAAAATTAGTTCCAGAAGCTATGGATTCTTTAGAAAAATTCAAATATGAAGTTGCAAACGAAGTTGGTGTTAATTTAAAGAATGGTTATAATGGAAACATTTCAGCTAGAGATGCCGGAAAAATAGGTGGTAACATGGTTAAGAAAATGATTCAACAAGCTGAAAATTCAATGATTAACAAATAGTTTTAATTTTAAATAGTCATAAGTTTTATTAATTAGAATTTATGAATGTTTAAAAAGAATAAAAGCGCAAAAGTATATGTTTTTTCATTACTTTTGCGTTTTTATTCTTTTTCTGTTATAATAATTATGTAGACCTACATGGTACTATTAATAATAAAGGAGGCATATATGTATGCGGAAAAGAACAGTAGAAATTGAGGCATTACGAGAGGAAATCAAGACAAAGGTATCTGCTATTCCCGACACTAATTTTATGTGGTGTGTGAATTATTATTTTGCAGAGTTTCCGACAAAGTCCATGTTTGAAAATTCAAATTTTTTTAAGGAATTTGAATTCGACAGTAATTTGAAGGATCTTTTGGAACAGTACTTTCGTCTGACCCCTTTCACAGAATTCAGAACTAGCCTTCGTCAGATGAGCAAGCAAATTATTGAAGAAAAGATCGAGTCTGATGACACTTCTCTTCTGATGCGTAGCTGGCTTACCAACTATGTTCCTGCTAGCAAACTTAAGCAGATGTGTGAGGCAAATCCGAAAAACCGGAATAATGTTTTCATGTACCTGTTTAAATTGCTCGAACCTTTTTTTTCTGTATTCGAGCTCTCATCGTCCTGATTCTGAGGCTTTGCGTTCTCGCACTAGAACAATTTACAAAAAATACGCTAAAATTCCGGATAAGGAAATCTTGGAGGTGCTGGATTCCAGCTCAATCAACTGTTTGCGGGCTAACGTTGACGATGATTGGATGATCGAACATATCTTCAAATCAATCTAATTCCCTAACAAAAATCCCATGTGCAAGCTGTTGCACTTGGGATTTTTCATATATAAAATCTTAAGTATAAAAAAGCAGCCAGCTTTAAAAATTGCTGACTGTTTTACTATTAAATTCTAATTAAGCTTCTGGTTCTACTACTCCGAAGTTCTTTCCATCTTTTAATTTGTAAATTACATTTACTTTTCCAGTATCTATATCTATAAATGCTAAAAATGAACTTGTTGCTCTTTCTTCTAATTTTAATTTTGCATCTTCAATAGACATTGGTTTAATTTCATAATAAGTTGTTTTTATTACTTCACCTTCTATTGTTGCTACTGTTTCTTGCATATTCTCTTTTACTCTTAGTGTTTCGTCTTTATTGATTTTTTCTTTCTTTGTTTTTGCTTTTCTTATTTGTCTTTCTAATATATCCATATCTTCATCTATTGAAGCATATAGATCTTTGCTTTCTGCAACGGCTCTAAATGTTTCTCCTTTATATGATGCACTTATTTCTGCTATTTGTAATTCTCTTTCAATTTTTATCATAGCTTGTACATCTAACTCATCTGTTGTTTCAAAATATTTTTCTAATCTTCCTAATTTTTTCTCTATGTAATCTTTTATTGCCTCTGTTGCTTTTAAATCTTTTCCTGTTATTTTTATGTTCATTTTAATCACTCCTTCTTTCGTTTTGGTAATTTCATTATATATGTTGTTTGTTAAATTGTCAATCTTCTTATTTTTTTTAATTTTTCCGATATACAGATTGCTTTTTGTCGAATTATGTATTATTCTATTTTTATAAATAAAAGGGGAGGTATATATTTATGATTAAAGAAAGAAATATTGTTTTGTGTATTCTTTTGTCAATTATAACATGTGGTATTTATGGAATTTATTGGTTCTGTACTTTAACTGATGACACAGCAAGAGCTAATGATGATCCAGATTTTTCAGGAATAAAATCTCTTATATTCACAATAATTACTTGTGGTATTTATGGTTTATACTGGAATTATAAGGTAGCAAAAGAAGTATATGAAGCTGGACAGAAAAAAGGGTTAGCACTTAGTGATAATTCTGCAATTTGTTTAATTTGTTCTATATTTGGACTTGCAATAATAACTTATATTATAGTTCAATCAGATTTAAATAAAATTGCACAACAACAATAAAATGATATTAGTTTTATTTTTAGGAATTCTAATTATATTGTTTATGTATATATTTGGAATTCCTTGCTTTTTTTATAAAGTTACATCTTTTTACTGTCCAGGGTGTGGTTTCACACGTGCTGTATTTGCATTATTGCATTTTGATATATATCAAGCTCTTAGATATAATTTATTAATAGTAATTTATATACCACTTATATTATATTGTCTTTTTTTTAAATTTATTTTAAAAAAGGAGTATCATATACCAAATTTTATTTTGTACGCAATTCTAATTTTAGCTTGTTTATTTGGAGTATTGCGAAATATTCCATGTTTTAATTATTTGGCTCCTACTGTTATTACAACAATTTAAAAAGAGAAAATGGCTCCATATACCGTTTTCTCTTTTTTAAATCAATTTATCAACTTTGTATTCTTTTTCAAGTTTTTCATTAAAATATATCCTTGATGTTAATTCAAATTCCTTTAGTGCTGTGTCGCTTATTGAAAATGAAAATATTTTCTTAGGATCTGCTTTTAAGCTATATATAATAGCATATTTGCTGCCTTCAGACAAATCTATTGCACTTTTATCTTGTTTACCACATGCTTGGCATTTTAAGCCATCATCTTTTATGCTAAAAGATACTAAGTTTTCTTTTTTTCCACAGCTTACACATTCATTAACATTTGGTGAATAACCTAATATTCTTAATAATCTCATTTTAAATATTGATATAATGAAATCTAAATTTTTATCGCTCTCTGATATTATGTAAAGTGTGTTTAGGAATAATTTTAATATATGATAATTATTTTGATTTTCTGTTGTTACATCTGATATTATTTTTATTATTGTTGCTGCATAGTTTAGTTTTTCTAAATCTACTCTTATATTATAAAATATTTCTATTGGATCACAGCTCTGCATTGTGTATATGTCATTTGATTTTCTTAAAACATATTCTCCAAAGCAAAATATCTGTGATCCAGCCATTAACATACTTTTTGGCCTTTTAGCTCCTTTAGCTACACATGAAATCTTACCTAAATTCGGTGTTAATATTGTTAGTATTTTATCTGAATCACCTAAACTATTTTCTGTAATTACTATTCCTGTTGTTTTTATTGTTTTCATCCTATACATCCTTTCACAAGGAATCTGTCGTTTTTGTTTCTCTATATTTTAGATAATCTTCTATTTTTCCTGTTTGTTTAAATTCATTCCATTTTTCTTTTTGTTCATTCATATTATCATCCCTCTCTTAATAATATTATGAACGTTTTGTTTATTTTGCATACTTAAATTTTTTCAAAATTTGTGTATTTTCATCCCATTTATTATCTGTTTTTACCCATAATTTTAAATTAATTTTTGTGCCAAATATTCTTTCCAAATCGTATCTTGCACACTGTCCAATTTTCTTTAGCATTTGTCCATCTTTGCCTATTATTATTCCTTTATGAGATTCTCTTTTACAGTATATTGTTGCTTCAATATCATATATGTCTTCTTTTTTTGAAGTTTTCCTATCTTTAAATTTTGAAACTTCCACATATATTCCATGTGGTACTTCTTCATTTAGAAATCTCAATGCTTTTTCTCTTATTTTTTCTTCTGCAATTTGTCTTGAAGTTTGGTCTGTATACTCATCCTCATCATAATATCTTGGTCCTGGTTTTAATAGTTTTTCTATTTCATCTAATACTATATCTGCATACTTACTCTTTGTGGCTTCAATTGGAATTACACTTGCATATTCATATTCTTTGCTGTACTGTGCAATTAGGTCTAATAATTTTTCTTTTTCTACTAAATCTATTTTGTTTATTAATAGAATTACTTTTTTATGCTTTTCTTTTAATTTGTCTAGAATAAAAGTATCGCCTTTTCCTATTCCTTTGCTAGTTGCTTCTATCATAAATAATATAACATCTACATCTGGAAGGCTTGAAAAAGCTGTTTCTACCATTGTTTCGCTTAGTTTATTTTTGGGTTTGTGAATACCTGGTGTGTCTATGAATATTATTTGTGAATTTTCCCTATTTGCGATTGCTCTTATTGCTAATCTTGTTGTTTGTGGCTTATTTGCCGTGATTGACACATCTTCTTTTATTAGATTATTTAATAGTGTAGATTTTCCTACATTTGTTCTTCCTATTATTGATACAAATCCTGATTTAAATTCTGCCATATTTTCTCCTTTTATAGACTTACTATTATTTTAATAATAGCCAAGGGCCAACACCCTTGGCTTTACTTTTATTCTATTGTTATTTGTGCATTTGTTGGACAAATTTCAATAAATGTATTTCCATCGTTTACATTAATTTCATTTCCTTCGGCATCTTTGTAAACTGTTTGACTTCCTCTTGAGTCTTTTGTACAAGTTATTGGAATAGCCTTTCCATTTGTTATGTAATATCCTTCTTTTGTTCCTATATTTTTTATGTCCTGTCTTCCTTTTCCGCTTCCATCATTTAATGTATAATTATCTACTTTTGTTATGATTATATTTTTTGTTGTTATATTTGTTTCTGTTGTTGCATCTGTTTGAAGCTTATTTCGTGCATATCTTATATATGTTTGACTAGTTTCATCATACTTGAAGTTTACTGTTTGTAATGTTGAAAATGGTATTACTACATTTGTTGCATTTTGGCAATCTGCCTTGTCATCTAATGTCACTGGATCAGCTACATAATTTAATACACTTTTCTTAGTTGAAGTTGTACTATAGCCCAATTCTGCAGCTTTTGCTTTTACAGTTGCTAAATCGCAGATTGAATTATGTGGTGCTTTATATTTTCCAGATATTCTCCAGAACACATCTCCTTCTTTCCATGCTTTTCCTGTGTCATATGCTAGTCCATTTACATTATTAATTCCTAATGTTTTTATATCTGCTTGTGCTTGTGGGCTCCATCCTATGTGTGCATATATTGCATCATTTTCTAATGCGTAGTCTAGGAAATAATGTCTAGAGCTTCTCATTGGTCCAACTTTATCTGCATCTGAACCTTTGAACAGTGCCATTAGTCTGGTTTCTCCGCCTTCTACAATTATTTCATATACTAAGTATGCTTTATTTATTGAAAATTGTGGCCATGCATCACTATGATTATCTATCATGCATGCTATTGGTCTATCTACTCCTGAAAATATTTTTATTTCTTTTTCAGGTTCTTCTACTGGTAATCCCTCTGTTGCTTCGTTTGTCACATTTGTATTGACTTCAATTGTTTTCTTACCATTCATGTATTTCCAACCTAAAAAAGCTCCTATTCCAACGATTATTAGCAATACAATTGAAAAAAGGATTTTGATTCCTTTCTTACTTTTTTTGTTTTCGTGATTATCGTGTTTTCCCATAAAATCTCCCCCTCTTTGGTTTTCAATTTTATTCGCGAGTTATATTAAGTTTATTTAAAACAGTTTCTTCTTTTGCTCTCATTTCTGTTCTATCAACTAATTCTATATGATCATATCCCATAAGATGATAAAAGCCATGAACTACCATATATGCTAATTCTCTCTCAAATGAATGTCCATATTCCTCAGCTTGTTCTTTTACTTTTTCAATTGAAATAACAATATCTCCAAGAGCTTCTTCAATTTCTCCTGTGATGTTTGGTATTTCTTCTTTTTCAAACATTGGAAATGACAAAACATCTGTTGGTCTGTTTATTTTTCTATAAGTATTATTTAGCTCTTGGATATGTTGCGGATTTGTTAAAATAACACTTAAATATAAACCTTTATCTAATAAATTTTCTTCTGTAAAACATGCTTCTGTAACTTTTTCAATTATGCTTTCGTATGAACTATCTTCTGCTATATCTAAATATTCAATTTGTGCTAATTTTTTCATTATCTTTCCCTCTATTTATTTCTTATATATTTAGTGCTTGTCTTACAATCATCTTTTATTTTTCTCATTACACCATATGAAACTAGTCTATCTTTGTAGAACTTAATGATGTTCTTGTTTTCATCATTTTCTTCTAATGTTGTAATTTCTCTTCTTAAGAATAATATCTCTTTTTCTCTTGCTGTTTCAGCTTTCTCATATTCTTCATAGAATTTTTTATATGATTCTCTTTCTTCTGTTTTCTCCCAATATACTTTTCCTGATAATAATTTTATGTTGTAATTTTCTAGTAAATCTAATAGTAAATTGTATGCTTCTAATTTAGCTTTTTCATCTTGGGTCATAACAATTATTTTTCTTATATCTTTTAATAATTTATCATAACATTGTTCTGCTGCTACTAGAGGTAGACTGTGTGTGAATATTTGTCTACTAATTCCTAGTAACAACATATTTTTTTCTACATAATCTTTTGAATCCAATTCACCAATATCAAATTGGTCTAGTCTATTTAATTCTGAACCAACTCTTTCTTCTATTCCATTATTAGGATCTTCTAATTTTATAATTAGTATCTTATTTATGTATTCATCAAGAATATCAAAGATTTTATTGTATACATCTGTTGATGTATCAAGCCTTCTTGAGCACTCTGCTAATTTTACAGAATAATTTTTTAATATTCCTTTATAGAAACTATCCATTTGTGTAACATAAAAATCTTTATACTTTTCTAAAGCTTTGCCTTTGGCATTTAATTTTAAGGATTCATAATCAAGTTCTATTAAATACTTTTGTTTTTGGTATTTGTATTCTGTATATTCTTTTTCTTTTAATGTTGTTATTTTATAATAATTTCCCATAGCATCTTTTTCAAATGCTGATGCTGTATTTGTTTTTACTTTTTTATATACTGTATCCATTATATATTTGTCTATTGCTTCTAAGTAAATTGAGTATGCTTCTTTATATTTTTTTGATAGTATTTTTTGCTTATCTACATCACTATTCTTTGGATTGTTCAACACTTCATAAGCTTTCAGCATATTATTTCTTTTTAAATTTATTACTATTCCATTTATTCCTATTTTTGTTGGAATTATAATTTTTGATAAAGTTTTGCTTAGTTTTCCAAAAAAGGTTTTATTTGAATCTACTACTTTTAAACTTCTTTCTTCCAATGTTTTTCTCCTTTCATGAAACCAATTTTTGCTCTACCCCTATTTTTTCAATTACTTCATATATTAGCTTTACTTTTATGCCATTTTCAGTAGGTTCTACAATTGTATCCTTGTTAACTATTTCTTTTCCTTCAACATCACTATTCATTTGTTTTTCTAGTTTACTTAATATTTCATCTTGTAATTCTTCTTTTGTAAGTTCTTTTTGCTCATATTTATATTCATAATTTGTTATTTTTTTGAATTCTATTGGTAAATAAAAATTGTTTAATATTTTAATTTTATTTTTCGTTTCCATTGTATCATATTTTTCAAATTTTGAAAGGTTTTTATAAAAATTTATTGCTTTTTTGTTTATTATTATTCCATATTTATTTTCTTGCTGATTTGTAGTAATTTTTTCTTCTCTAACAAAATTATCTTCCATTTCCGCTATGTACCATACTTTAGCTTCTACTTCTCCGCTAGCGTGCATATACCTTACTCCTGTATATTTTCCTTCCATCCAGCCACCAATTAATTTTTCACCTTGTTCAATTACATCTCCTTCTTTTACTAATGCTGTTCCTTTTGTCACATTGATTTTGGTTATAATTCCTTCTTTTTTTGCAACAATATCGCAGTACTCATTTTCATCAATTATAGTTGGTTTTTCAACCGCTTCTACTATGCTTACTTTTATGTTAGTTCCCTCTATTTTCATACCAATCCATGAAATTCTACTATCTTTTAGCCTCATTTTTTCTATTATTTTATTTGTGTCAACCTTGTACTTTAAAACACCTTGTTTTATTCCGCTTTCATTTAATTCATTCATAATTTCTTCTGTGCTTATTGATTGATTTCCTTCAATTTCTATATTCCAAATAAAATTCGATAATATACATATTGACAAAATTAAAGTAAAAAATAAAAATATAAAAACTTTGCGGTTTTTATATTTTTTTATTATAAATGGTATTCCTCTTTTTTTCTTTATTCTTACTTTATTTTGTGTCTTTTTAGCTATTTTTCTTATTTTTTTAAAATTTTCTATATGTATATTTGTAGTTACTATACTTTTATTTTTTCTTTTAGTTCCCCATAATTTAATACCTTCTTTGGCGCAGGTATTTAGAAATCTTTCAATAAAGAAACCTTCTACTTCTATTTGAATATAGCCTTTTATAAAATTATTTTTTCTTGCTAAACTCATTTTATCACCTGCGCTCGAAGTCTAAATTTTCTATTTTTCCTGTTATGCTTACAGATTCATCAGTAATTTGATTTAATTTTAATTCAAATCCATTTATGTTGATATTTCCTATATATGTGCACACTCTTATGAAAAATTCTTCATATTCTAATATTCCTTTATAGTTTTCTATTAACACTTCATCAAATCCTAACATTGTTACTTTTGGAATATCTGTGCCAACTTCTTTTGGCAAATCAAGTATTTCATTAACCTTATTTAAATTCATATATTTTTTCTCCTTCTCTATGATTATATATATTCAAATAAAGTTAAAGTATGAGTACTAGTTTTTAATTCATTTTTATGCTGCCTATAATTTCTTTTAAGTCTTCTATCTTATTTTTCTTCATATAATTTTCTATTCCATCAATAGTTTTTACTGCTACTGTTGGATCTACAAAATTTCCAGCTCCTATTGAAATTGTACTTGCTCCTGCTATCATAAATTCAATTGCATCTTCTCCATTCATAATTCCACCTAGTCCCATTACTGGGATATTAACACTTTGAGCTATTTGATATACACATCTTACTGCTACTGGTTTTATTGCTGGTCCTGATAGTCCACCTGTATTGTTAGCTAATATTGGTGCTCTTTTATTTATATCTATTTTCATTCCTAATAATGTATTGATTGCTGAAATTGCGTCTGCGCCTGCATCTTCGGCTCCTTTAGCTGGAGCTGTTATATCTGTTACATTAGGTGTTAGCTTTACTATTAATGGTTTGTCTAATACTTTTCTTACTTGACTTGTTACGTTTTTAACGCCTTCATATGTTGTTCCAAAAGCTAAGCAACCAGCTTTTACATTTGGGCATGACAAATTTAATTCAACACCATCTATATCAAGTGTATTTAATATCTTGCATAGTTCCACGTATTCTTCAATTGTACTACCACACGCATTTACTATTATCTTTGTATCAAATTTTCTTAGAAAAGGTAAATCTACTTCAGCAAAATATTCCACTCCTGGATTTTGTAAACCTATTGAGTTTAACATTCCGCTTGCTGTTTCACATATTCTTGGCGCTTTATTTCCTGGTCTAGGCTTTAGTGATGTTCCTTTTGTAATTATTGCTCCTAACCTATTTAAATCTATAAAATCTTGAAATTCTCTTCCATATCCAAATGTTCCAGATGCTACTGTAACTGGATTTTTCATTTCAATCCCTGCAAAATTTATTTTTGTATCCATTTAAAATCCTCCTTGTTTATTAAAATTCTACTTCTGTACAGTTAAATACTGGTCCATCTTTGCAAACATGTTTATACTGTGGTGCTTCTTGTGTGCTTTCTGATGTTTTTACTGCACACCCCAAACATGCTCCAATTCCACATCCCATTCTTTCTTCTAATGAAACTTGGCATGGTATATTTTCTTCCATTGCATATTTCTTTACTGCTCTTAACATCGGTAATGGTCCACATGCCATAATCACATCTGGTTTTTCATCTTGTTTTAAGTAGTCAATTGCAAATCCTTTTTCTCCATAACTTCCATCATCTGTTGTTATTACCAATTTGTTTGAAACTTTTTGAAATTCATTTTCACATGTTACATATTCTTTAGATCTGAATCCAAGATATGTATTTATTTCAGCTTTGTCTTTTAATTCTTTTGCGATTTCATATAAAGGATAAGTTCCTATTCCTCCACCTATTATAGCTACTTTTTTATAATCTTTTATTTCAAATATTCCATTTCCTAAAGGTCCTAATATATCTATTTTATCTCTAATATTTTTCTCTGATAATATTTTTGTTCCATTTCCTTTTACTTGAAATATAAATTCAATTGTATTGCTATCTACTATTGAATATATACTTATAGGTCTTCTTAGAAATGGTTCTACACTGTCTGATACTCTAATTTCTAAGAATTGACCAGGCTTAGCTTCTTTGGCTATTTTGTCTGTTTTTATTCTATACTTAAAAATATCTGTTGTTAATTTTTGTTTATCCAATAATTCACATTTTTCTTGATATTTCATTATTATCTCCTTTTAATTTTATTTTTTATGGCAATTATTAATTGCATTCATTAACTCGTCTCTCATTCGTATTGCCTCTGCTCTCGTAGCTTTAGCATAATCTTCTTCACTAAATTCATTTTGCCATCTTTCTGATTTGTACGCACACATTAAACTTCTTGTAGCATTTACAATTCCGCCTAGTCCATTTTTATCAAAGCCTAATGCTATATCTTCTGCTTTTCCGCCTTGTGCTCCATATCCGGGAATTAGAAAATATGCATGTGGCATTATTTCTCTTAGTTCTTCTAATTGTTTTGGATATGTTGCTCCGACAACTGCTGAAACATTGCTATATCCATTTTCACCTATTAGCTCTTCTCCCCAAGAATTTACTAATCTAGCTACTTTTTTATAAACTTCTTCTCCATCTTCTGTTTTTAAATCTTGAATTTCTCCTGATGATTTATTTGAAGTTTTTACTAATACAAAAATTCCTTTATCATATTTCTTACAATCTTCAACAAATGGATTTACACAATCTGATCCCATATATGGATTTACTGTTGCAAAATCAACATCAAATATTGACTCTTCTTTTTCATTTATTAAATTTTTTCCAAGATACGCTCTAGAATATCCACTTGATGTTGATCCAATATCTCCTCTTTTCACATCTGCCATTACAAGCATTCCCTTAGATTTGCAATAATCAATCATTTCTTTATATAAGTTTATTCCTTCTATCCCATACATTTCAAAATATGCGCTTTGTAATTTTACTGCTGGAATTATATCATATGTTGCATCTATTAACGCTTTGCTATATTCTAGCATTGCACTGCACATTCCATTTATATCTTTGGAATATTTATTTTTTACGCAATCTGGTACTAGTTCATATCTTGTGTCCACTCCTATAACTGTTGGATTATTCATTTGTTTGATCTTTTCAATTAATCTATCCATTAAGTTTTTCATAACTGTAATTCCTTTCTATTTATCTTCATATACTACATTTCCTGAAACTATTGTGTATTTTACTCTCCCTTTTATTTTTTCTCCAATGAATGGTGTATTTTTGGATTTTGAAACTATATCTTCTTTTGGATAAATGTATTCTTGATCTTTATCAAATATTGTTATGTCTGCTATTTTTCCTTCTGAAATATCTCCTCTGTCGATTTTTAATAATTTAGCTGGATTATATGACATTAATTTGCACATATCTAAAAGTGTTATTTCATTTTTATCTACTAAATTTGTTATTGTGGCTGCTAGTGCTGTTTCAAATCCTATTATTCCGTTTGGTGCTTTTGATAACTCTTTTGATTTTTCTTCTTCTGTATGTGGTGCGTGATCTGTAACTATGCAATCTATTGTTCCATCTTTTAGCCCTTCTATAATTGCTTGTTTATCTTTTTCTTTTCTTAATGGAGGATTCATTTTTGCATTTGTTCCTTTTTTTAGGACTTCTTCTTGCGTGAAACTATAATAATGTGGACATGTTTCACATGTTACTTTTACACCTCTTTGTTTTGCACTTCTAATTGTACTTACTGATGTCTTTGTACTAATATGGCAAATGTGTGTATGTAAATTATTTGTTTCTGCTATTACTATATCTCTTGCTGCCATAATCTCTTCTGCTTCTGGAAGTACACCTTCAACATTTAACTCTTCAGCCACTTTTCCAGCATTTATTGCTCCACTTGACACTGATTTTTCTTCACAATGTTCTGATATAAAACTTCCAATATCATTTGCTTTTATCATAGCTTCTCTTATCATTCTTGCATTTTCAACAGGCATTCCATCGTCTGAAAAAGCTATTGCTCCTGCTTGTTTTTGTTCTTCAAAATTTACAAGTTCTTCTCCCTTTTCACCTTTTGTTACACTTGAGTATGGCAACACATTACACTTAGCTACTTTTTTAGCTTTTTCTATTATTTCAGATAAAATAATAGCGCTATCTGGTGTTGGTTTTGTATTTGGCATAGGGCAAATTGTTGTAAAACCACCTTTAATAGCGCTATTTGAACCTGTTTCTATAGTTTCTTTATGTTCACCACCTGGTTCTCTTAAATGACAATGCATATCAATCATTCCAGGCATTATATAAAGACCTGTACAGTCAATAATTCTATCTGCTGTTTCAGCAATATTTTTTTCGATTTTTTTTATTTTTTCATTTTCTATTAGTAAGTCTGCTACTTCTTGAAATTTGTTTGCATAATTAATTATTGTTCCATTTTTTAATAATAATTTCATGTTTTTCTCCTTTCAACATTTTGTTTATCCTATCATTTAACTCATCTTTTTTCAACAATTTATTTTATATTATCTTCCATTTATATTTACATTGACTTTAAGTTCCTTTTTGTATATATTTTTTATAAATAGAATTGGAAAGGAATAATTTAAATGAAAAATTTAACTTCTTATCTTTTTAAAACAAATGCTTTTCGTGTTTGTGAAGAAAACAAGCCTTTTTGGTATACTTCAGGAAAAATTGGACCTTATTTTGTTAATGGTCATTTTTTATATGGAAACGAAAAAGATGCAAATGACCTATTGAATTTTATAAATTCAGAATTGGAAAATACATCTAAGGATATAATTCCTAAAAATATTTTTGAAAAAGTATTAAATCAATATGAAAATAATGAAATTTATGCAACTATTATTAATAACCTTGTTCTTTACTTAAAAGAAAACGTTAATGTTGATGAAATTGACTATGTTTCTGGTGGAGAAAGACGTGATTGGTATTTTTCAAATATAGTTGCTTATCTTTTAAATAAGCCTCATATTACTATTTTTAAAGATCTATCTTGTGTTTTAAGTTCACATGATTTTTCTGAAAATAAAATAATTACTTCTGTTGATAAATCTAATGTTCTTCATGTCGCTGATTTATTAAATCAAGCTTCTAGCTATTTAAGAGCTTGGATTCCAGCTATTGATACCTTAGGTGCTAAAATAAAATGGAGTTTAGTATGTATTGATAGACAACAAGGTGGTGCTTCAAAGCTTGAAGATGCAGGTATTATCTCTTTGTCTCTTATGAATATTAATACAGAATTATTCGAAGAAGCTGCTAAACAACAAATTATAACAGAAGATCAATTAAAGATGCTTATTGAATTTGCTAAAGATCCTGATGTAACAATGAGAAATTTTTTAATTGCTCATCCTGAATTTTTAGAAAATGCTTTAAATGCAGATGAAAAAACTGCAAAAAGAGCTAAGCTTTGTATTGATAGTGATATCTATTCTTTGTAAATATAATTTTCTTATATATTATTTTTTAATGCACTCCAAATTTAATATAATTTTATGGAGTGCATTTTACTTTATATTTCTCTAATTTTTATCTATAAAATTCCTCTAATTTTCTGAACTCATACCCTTCTTTTTTTATCATCTGAATACACTCTGATAAAATGTTCATGTTATCTTTTGATGTTCCATGTAATAACATTACTTCTCCTGGATGCAAATTTTTTAATATTTTTTCTTTTCCATATTCTTCTCTTCCTTGTTTTGACTCTTCCCAATCATCATATGCAAATGACCACATAACAGTTTGATAATTCATTTCATTACAAATTTGAAGTGTTTTCTCACTATATTCGCCCTTTGGTGGTCTTATATATTTCATTTCATATCCAAATTTTTCATATACAGCTGTATGTAAATCCATCACTTCTTTTTTTATCTCAGCTTCTGTAATTTCTGGCATACTTTTATGATTTACAGTATGATTTCCTACATCATGCCCTTCTTCAATCATTCTTTTAACTAGTTCTGGATGTGTATTTAAATAATGCGCTGTTATAAAGAAACACGCTTTTACATCATTTGATTTTAGATCGTCTAATATTTTTTCTGTATATCCTCCTTCATATCCTAAATCAAATGTCAAATATATATACTTTTTCTCTTTACTTCCCATTGCTATTCCATTATATTTATCTATTAATTCTTTATTTTCTTTTCCTAAATCTGGTTGTTCATGATTGTCATTTCTTTTGATTCCCCAACATATCTTCTTATTAATATCATTTGCTTTTGCCTCATTGAAAAATCCAGATACACATATAATAGATATAGAAAAAATAATAGCTATAACCGTAATAATTTTTTTATTCATTACTTTTCCTCCATTCTTTTTTACAATAATATTATTATAAAAAAATTTTAGACGTATTTTCTTACTTATTTCTGCTATTCATGAAATTTGTGCTCCATGTCTTTACATTTTTTTACAGTTTTCTATTGACTTCATCTTTCATTTATTTTATATTTATTATTACCGTACCAAAAAATGGTAATCTACATAAAAGGAGTTTTTTCAATGGAAAACATCTTAAATGAAAATATTGTTCTTACAAAAATTGTATCTATTTTTATAGCGTTTTTGGAAGTTGTAATTTCAAAAACATTCTTTATTTATGCTTTTAAATTAGAGCTTTCACGAATGAAAGCATGTTTATTTTTCTGTATTTGCTATCCTTTACAAGTTCTAAGCATTATTTTCATGCCTATTATTGCTTTTCCGATTGTTAATCTATATATTACTTTTACATGTTTATTTTTATTTTTTAAAAACAATTTTACTCATAATTTCTTTATTCTGCTTATTCCACTATCTCTATTTCAATTATTAAAATTATTTTTTGTTTTTATATTGGCTTTTGCTTTAAATATATCTCCATTAATTCTAATGAGAATTCCTATCGTTAGACCAATTATAATTTTACCTACATATTGCATTATTTTTGCAATATTACATCATCTGAAAAAAATTGATATCGCAAATAAGCTTTCTTGTAATTTGAATTTAGCTAGTAAAATAGTAATAAATTTATTTTCATTTTTATGCTTGTTTTTTGTATTTGTAAACAACTATTTATTAATATTGGATTTTTCTGGATCTGTCTTTGCATTCTTGTTATTGAATATGTCTTTAATTTCTATTCTGATTCTGTTAATTTTTAAAACATTAGATTTGCATAAAACCGAATTAATATTAGACTGTGAAAAGAAATCTTATAGTTGCTTAGCTAATTCATATGATGGAATACGTTCTTTTAAACACGACTTTTCTAATATAATGCAATCTATTGGTGGATATTTAATGACAGATGATTTAGAAGGATTAAAAATTTATTATTCTAGTATTTTTAAAGACTGTGAAGAACTAAAAAAACTTTCACTTTTTAATAAAGATGTTTTAAATAGTCCTCCAGTATTATCTTTAATTACTAAAAAGTATTATAAAGCAAAAAATTTGGGAATTGATTTTAATATAGAAGTTTTTGTGGATTTAAACTCTCTAAATATGAATATTTATGAATTTACAAGAATTCTTGGTATTTTTCTAGATAATAGTATTGAAGCTGCTAATTTAAGCAAGAAAAAAACTATAAATATTATGATAGTAAAAGATGCTAGAAATCATTTTGATTCTTTAGTAATTGAAAATTCTTATGAAACTGGAGCTCTTATTGATACTAAGAAAATATTCGAAAAAAATTATTCTACAAAACCTAAAAATACTGGGTTAGGTTTGTGGAAAGTTAAAAATATTTTGAAAAAATATAATAATATATCTTTAAATACTACTGTGACAGACACATATTTTAGGCATCAGTTGAAAATTTATTATTAGCTATAAAAAGTTTTATGTATTAACTTATTTTTTAATACTTCATTATAATTAATATTATTGAATTTATTTTAAGTAATTTTCCCAATTGGTTATAAATAAAAAAGGATAAAATACATATTATTTTGTCCTTTTTTATACTATTATTCACTTAATATTTTCCAGCTTCCTATCTCTTCTGGATAATCTTCAAATTCTAATTTTTCCTTTGTTGTTGGATGAAAAAATGATAATTTGTATGCCCATAAGCATAATTGTCTGCCTTTTCCTCTTGTTCCATACTTTTGATCACCATATAAACTATGATTTCTGCTAGAAAATTGAACTCTTATCTGATGATGCCTTCCTGTATATAATTTTACTTTTACAACTGATAGATTTATTTCTTCATTGTATTTTATTACTTCATATTCTAATTTAGCTTTTTTAGCATTCTTATTTTTTGAATCAGTAACTTTACTTAAATTGTTTTTTTCATTTTTAACAAGATAATCTTCATAAACATCTGTATCTTTTTCCATTTTTCCATCTACTATACACAAATATTCTTTTTCGAATTTCTTTTCTCTAATTTGTTCACTAAGTCTTGAAGCAGCTTTAGATGTTTTGGCAAAAACCATAACTCCACCAGTGGGTCTATCTAATCGATGAACTAGACCTAAATAAGCATCTCCTGGTTTATTATATTTTTCTATTAAATATTTTTTTATAATTGTTAGCATATCTTCATCACCAGTTTTATCTCCCTGAGATGGTATGTTTACTGGCTTTTCTACTACTATTATGTGATTATCTTCATATAATATTTTTAACTTCATTTTCTACTAATTTTCCCATCTTCCATATATTCCACATGGTAATACTAATTTTGAATTTTTCATAGGCAATCCAATCTCACCTGATGTTATTTTTCCATTATATCTTTTCATATTTAATTCTAATAAATTTGCTAAAACTTTTGAAGATATTCCTGTTGTATATGAATTAATTAAGAAAAATAACGGATTATCACTTAATACTTGTGTACATAGTTCAACTAAATCTGCTATATTATTTTCAAATTGCCATACTTCTCCGTTTTTTCCTCTTCCATAAGATGGAGGATCCATGATTATGGCATCATATTTATTGCCTCTTCTTATTTCTCTTTGAACAAATTTTACAACATCATCTATTATAAATCTCACTGGTTTTTCACGTAATCCAGAACTTTCAACATTCTCTTTTGCCCATGTAGTCATCCCTTTTGATGAATCGACATGGCAAACTGAAGCACCTGCTGAAAGACATGCAACAGTTGCTCCTCCTGTGTATGCAAATAAGTTTAATACTTTTATATCTCTTTTTGATTGTTTTATTTTGTTGATCATCCAATCCCAATTAACAGCTTGTTCTGGAAATAAACCTGTATGTTTGAATCCCATTGGTTTGATGTTAAATGTAAGATTTTTATATTTTACTTGCCAGCTCTCAGGTAATCTTTTACTATATTCCCAAGCTCCACCACCAGTGTTACTTCTATTATATCTTGCATTTGCTGATTTCCACTCACTTGGAATGCTTTTGTTTTTCCAAATAATTTGTGGATCTGGTCTTATCAATTTGATATTTCCCCATCTCTCTAATTTTTCACCACTTGCCATATCAATTATTTCATAATCTTTCCATTCATTTGCAATATTCATATTTATATCCTTTCTAACATTTCTACTACTTCTTCAATGCTTTCTTTTGGTGTTGACGCTCCTGCTGATATTCCTATTTTGTTATATTTCTTTATTTCTTCTATATTTAAATCATCTTTTGTTTGAATATGTATGCTTGGACAATTTTTTATTGCTATATTATAAAGTTTTTGTGTATTTGCACTATTTTTTCCACCAATTATAATCATATATTCAACTGTTTTAGACATTTTTTCCACTTCTTCTTGTCTTAATCTGGTTGAATCACAAATTGTATTATTTATTGTAACATCATATTCTTTTAATTTGTTTGAAATAAAATCTGCATAGGCTTCAAACTTTTCCATTGAGAAGGTTGTTTGTGCTATTACATATAATCTATTTATTCCTGACTTTTTAAAATTTTCTATTGCCTGATCTAATTCTTCTTTTTCTTGAATAACGTCCATGTTCTCCCCGCAAAAGCTTGCTGTTCCTATTATTTCAGGATGCTTTTTATCACCAATTAAAAATATGTAAGAATCTTTATTTTCTCTTTCGGCAATTTTATGAATTGCTAATACTTTAGGACATGTAAAATCATTTACTGTTATGTTTCTTTTTTTAGCTTGTTCATATACTTCTTTTGCAATTCCATGTGCTCTAATAATTATATTTTGATTGTCTGGCACTGCTTCAATATTTTCTACTGTTTTCAATCCTTTTTTCTCTAATTTTTCTATAACTTGCCTATTATGTACTAGTTCTCCTAAACATATTGCTTGTCTATTTTCTAATATTTCATTTGCCTTTTTTACTGCTTTTTCTACACCAAAACAAAATCCAGATAATTTTCCTACTACTATTTCCAAAATTCCTCTTCTCTTTATAGCATGTATAAAATTACAACATCATCATTAATCTATAAAAGCTAAATATCAATGTTGTGTTTAGTATTATCATTCCACCTGTTACCATGCATATAACTTTAAAATATTTATTTTTCATCATTTGTAGTCATCTCCTTATTAATAACTCTTTATATAATTATATTCACGATTTTATTAATTATGACTACGTCTTTTTTATTTTACCACATTTTTAAGCTATTTAACAATATATTCTATATATAAAAAGAATGACCCGTCTTTTTACAGACGGGTCCTCGACTGGAGCAACTTAACTTATTCTTCTGCTGATTCTTCCGCTTCGCTTTCTGTTGACCACTGCGATACAGTATGGAAAATGTATGCAATTGTCGCAGCTAGCAAAGTGAACCCAGCTGCAAGCACTTCTTTAGAGGATATATCGCCACTAAGAAGTTGCCAAATTTCCTCTTGATGCCAAATGAACACTTCGGTAGCAAATATCGTAATCATAAATGCTAATGCACTTACAATTGCCCTGAAACCGACTTTCATTCTTCTCAACTTGTACCAGGTTATACCAGTGACTATCATGGCAATAAACATATTTACTACCCACATCAGTCCGGTATCTACTCCGGTGCAGTAACTCCAGATGGCTTTCGCCATTGCTGGAGTCTTAATAATGACTCCAATAATCAAAGCCGTCAGTACGGCTTTGACCAAAAACATGAAACAATCTGCTATAATGTTGAATTTTTTTCTCATATCTGAGAACCTCCTAATGTCTTTTCTTGTTTTTGCTCAACAGTCGATATTTATATTATACCAGTTTTATGTAAATTCGTCAATTTTTCTTTTTACTTTCTCCAGCATTTCAATAATTATTCTCATTTCTTTTATAATTTATATATTATTTTCTTTATACTAGTTGAAAGTATTATTTATTTGCGTATAAAAAAGAACCACATCATTTCTGAATGGTTCCCTTCTCAATTTAGGAGCGCGCTATTTTTAAGTTACACTATCCAACTTTCTCGGCTATGATAAAGCCAATTGCTGAGGCTAAAATTCCAAGCCCAACATTGGTCAATCTTTCAGGTTCAAACGTATTAGATACAATAATTCCCCATATTTCTGTTCTGTGCCATAAAATGCATTCACAGAAAATTGCAGTTAATACAAAGCCTATAAAGCCCAATGCCGTTGCTCCTTTAGCCTTGCTTTGTGTGAAGATATACGCTACGACTGCTGCTACTAAGATATTTACAATCCACATATAGCCCTTATCAGTCTCTACAGCGAAAGTCCAAACAGACTTCAAAATGTCTGTGAGACTTTTTACTCCTGTTACTAAAACAATTGCCGCAATAACAGCAACTGCCACGAAAATCATAAATTTCTTTCCCATTGCTTTCATAATAAGCACCTCCGAATCTATGTTTCGTGCTCCTATAAATTGATACGTACATTATATCATGTTTATGTTAACTCGTCAAAATTATTTACGTACCTTATTCAGTTTTCAATAATTAATAAATTATATTTTTATTTTTGTAAAATAAAAGAACAATAAAATGAAATACACCATATTTAGTATTTTAACATAGATTCTTTTTTCTATATCTACTGAATATGGTGTATTTCATTTTATCATTCTTTTTATCCTATTTATTAATTGATTTTTTTACTTTTTCAGCTAGTTCTTTATTTATACCTTTAACTTTTGTTAAGTCTTCTATACTTGCTGATTTAATTTTTTCTATTGTTCCAAACTCTTTTAATAGTGCTTCTCTTTTGGCTTTTCCTATTCCTTCAATATCATCTAATTCTGATTTTGTCATTTCTTTTTCTCTAAGTTTTCTATGATATTCTATTGCTGTATTGTGAACTTCATTTTGTAAATTTGTTATAAAGAAAAATAAATTCTCTGATATTTCAAATTCTCTTCTATTCACATCTACTAAAGCTCTTGTAGAGTGCTTATCATCTTTTACCATACCATATACTGGTATTTGATCTTGTAAATTATATTTTTCTAACGCCCTTTTGATAGCTTTTATTTGAGTAATACCACCATCTGCTAATATTAAATCTGGCAATGTTCCAAATCCACCTTTAGGATTGTCTAATGAATGTTTTATTCTTCTTGTTACCACTTCTTCTGTACATTTAGGATCATCTTGTCCATATACTGTTTTTATTCTAAATCTTCGTGACATATTTCTTTTTATTACACCATCTTGTGCAACACACATTCCAGCTACTATATTCGTTCCTGAAATATTTGAAATATCATATGATTCAATTTTGTGTGGTAATTTTTCTAATTTTAAAACCTTTTTTAATTCATTTAGTATTTCAAATTTATCTTTGGATTTGTTTTCTAATGTGATTTTTGCATTGTTTTCTGCCATTTCAACAAATCTTAATTTTTCACCTTTTTGTGGAGCTTTTATCTCCACTTTTCTTCCAGCACTGCTTGTTAACCATTCTTCAATTACTTCTTTATCTTCTATTTCTTCTTGAATCATTATTTTATTTGGAAATTCTAATTTTCCCATATAGTATTGTTTGATAAATCCGGATAGAATTTCTTTTGTATCCATATCTTTAAGTTCATCAAAGAAATACTGTTCTCTGTCTATCATTTTGCTTCCTCGAACAAAAAATATTTCAACACACACAGATAATTCGTTTTTGTAAACACCTATTACATCTATATTGTTTTCAGAAATGTTTGAAACTTTTTGTTTTGCTGATATTCTTTCAATTGCATTCATTCTATCTCTGATTGTTGCTGCCTTTTCAAATTCAAGTTTTCCTGAAGCTTCTTTCATGTCCGCTTCTAACTCTTTTAATATTTTGTTTGTTTTGCCTTCAAGTAACATTATAATTTGATTTATTTGCACCATATATTCTTCTCTTGATACATATTTCATGCATGGTGCTAAACATTTTTTTATGTGATAATTTAAACATGCTCTATCATTAAATTTAAAATTCTTGCATTGTCTAACTTGAAATTTTTCTTTTATGAAATTTAGCATTTCTCTTGCTGCTCCTGGATTTGCATATGGTCCAAAATATTTTGCTCCATCGTTTTGTATTCTTCTAGTTATATAAATGCTTGGATATTCTTCCTTCATACCAATTCTTATGTATGGATATGTTTTGTCATCTTTTAATAATACATTAAACTTTGGCCTATTTTCTTTTATTAAATTACATTCTAGTATTAATGCTTCTGCTTCATTATCACACACAATATACTCAAAATGGTCAATCAATGAAACCATGTTTTTTATTCTTTGAGTTTTATTCGTTTTTCTAAAATATTGAGTTACTCTATTTTTTAGTGAAATTGCTTTACCAACATATATAATGTTATCTTCTTTGTCTCTCATAATGTATGTACCTGGTTTATGTGGCAATTTCTTTATTTCTGCTTCTATATCAAACATTTCAATCCTCGCAATATGCTATATATGGTAAATTTCTATAGTATTCTTCATAATCTAATCCATATCCTAAAACAAATTTATTTGGTATTTCAAATCCAACATAATCTGCTTCAATTTCTACTTTTCTTCTTTCTTTTTTATCTAATAATGTACATACTTTTAAACTTTCAGGTTTTCTTTCAATTAGATATTTTTTTAATGTTGTCATTGTTAAACCTGTATCTATTATGTCTTCTACAATAATTACATTTTTTCCTGCTATACTGTTTTCAAGATCTTTTTTTATTTTTATTTCTCCTGTGCTTTCTGTTGAATTTCCATAACTTGAAACTTTCATAAATTCTAATGTTAAAGTATCATTTTTTATATATTTAGTTAAATCTGTTGCAAAATATACTGCACCTGTAAGTATACAAACTATAACAAGTTCTTTATTTTCATAATCTTTTGTTATTTGTGTTGCTATTTCTTTTATTCTTTTTTCTAACTCTTCTTGGCTTATTAAAGTTTTTAAATTCATTTTTTTCTCCTAGTTCATTTGATTATTATATTTTTATAATTCATATTCGTAATCATCTTTTTTGATTGACACCGTTGCAGGAGCGTCACTTGATTTTTCTTGACTTTGTAATCTTTTATTTCTTTCTTTCATTTCCTTTACTAATTTTTTATATTCTTCAACTGTCATTGTGCTGTAATCTACTTTAAGAACATGATTTTTTCCATATACATCATTTAAAACTTTTTGTATTCCAACAAGTTCAGTCTGATTTTCATCAAGTAATTGTTGAATCGTTTCAACTTGCTGTTGATGACTTTCTCTTACTACTGCTGATGTTATCCACAATTTTAAATCTGGGATTTTTTCTTTTAAATCTTCTATACTAAATAAAATTTCTTCGTTGCGTCCAGTCACTCCTTCAATGTTTTTAGCATCAGTATATAAAACAGCTGGATATCCATGTTTTTCTAATACTTGCAATGTTGCTATTAGTGATTCTGTAATTGATTCTTTGTCTACTTTAATAGTTGTATCTTCTGGGTTTTGAAGAACTAGCGCATCTTGTTGTCCGTTTTTTTCTCGCATCTTGCTTTAATGCTCCCATATCAAGTTTTTCACTACCATCCACATTATTTCTGCCTTTTTGGCCATATTCATCTATATGTATTTCAGTATCAACTGCGTAAGCCAGACAATGTTCCATGCTTAATCCTTTTTGACTTAGAATTTTCTTCAAATTTTCGATATTTTCTATCATTTGATGTCCTTCTTCTCTTCCTTCAGCTGCAGTTACCCCTTGAGCATAATAATATAAAATATAGTCTTTACCCATTTCTTCACATTTTATTAAACTTTCAACATTATTTTTGTAAAGATACGGATATTCAACACCATTATCATCTATATATTGGATACCTTGTGCTTTATAATTGTATTTAAATCCTTTTTTACCATATCCGGTTGCTCCCATTTTTATGCCAATAACTTGAATATCTCCTCTCATTTCTTCAGGAATTTTTGATTCTTTTTCTCCTTCAACTGCTGTACCTTGAATTTCAAATTGTTCAACTAACCCAGGAGTCATTTCTGCTCCATCTGTAAATGTTATAGCTTTTCCGTTGTTAAGTTTAATTTTTTGTTCTTCTTCCTCAGTTAAGTCATCTGAAGTAATTGCTTTTGAATCTTGTGATTCTTTTGTTTCTTGGATTTCATGTGTTTGCTCTATTTCTCTTAAATAGCCACTTGCAACATATCCTATTTTATCTCCATATTTTACTTTTACATATTCAAGTGTTGCTCCATCTTTTTCTATTTCTCCAAATGTCATCATATAAACTTCTGATCCATTTGGTATTTCTTGTATTACATCACTTTCATATAATGCTTCTTCTCTCATATGAAGATTTGTTCCTTGCTCTTGTGGTACAAATACAACCTTTTTAGGAAAATTGCTTTCTATTTCTTCTGAAGATACTAAATATTCTTTTGAAACATATCCTATTTTGTCACCATATTGTACTTTTACATAATTAATTTTTCCATCTTGAATTTCTGGCTCATTTTCTATAATCGTAACTTTCTCTCCATCTGGAACATCTATAATTATATCGCTTCCATATTCAGGTTCTTCTCTCATATGTAATGTCTTTCCTTGACTTTTAGGTAGATTTACATATCTTGTATTGTCTTGGCTTTTATCTGATACATTTTTTGAAATTATTTGTGTTATATCTTCTTCTAAAGAATTAAGCCATTTTTCTTTTGTTAGCATCTTTTCTTCTATTTCACTATAGTAGTAAGTTCCTGATTCATTCCCATATTGTATTTTTCTATATTTTTTTCCATCTTTTTCATAGCTTTCTTCAGATGCTAATACTACTTCTCCTGCACCTATTGTTACTCGATTTCCTTCTGAATCATATATTTCTACATCATCTTTCACTGCATACATATTTTCATATGTAATTTCTTCAGTACTTTTAGTTGGAGTTATGTCTTTGGCTTCAGATTTTTTTCCGATGTATGCTCCCAAGTGCAAAAGCAGTACTAAGTGCAATTACTAAACCTACTCGTCTTAATCTTTTTTCAGCATTAATTGTTTTTTGCCTAATGTTTCCATTATATTTCTCTCCTCTTCTTCCGTTTACTATCATTTACCTTCTCCTAAATATTTTTTATTTATTCCTAACAATCTTATTATGAATCTTGGTATTCTTTCTAAAGATTTTTTATAAAATTCTTTTTCTTTTTCTATCTCATAAACTTTCTCTTTAAGTTCTTTTATTTTATTTTCTTGCTCTATATTTTTATTTAATATTACTTCTTGATATATTTTTAATTTATTTTTTATTTTTTCTTCTGATCTTTCTCTTTTTCTTTTCTCTCTTGTTGCCTGATTGTGTTTTATCATTATAATTTCTTTAATTAACTTTTCATTCATATCTTTTCTTTCCTTTTTTGTAACAAATTTAGCATATGTCATCCCATTGTAAATGATAATTTGCAGCCAAATCTCTTGAAACTTTTTTCCATAACACTTTATATAAATCTTCTGCGGGTATACCTAACTTATTTGGCCCTTTTGTTGTTAGATCATCTTTAGTTAATATAGATCCCTTTCTTATTGGTCTTTTAGTAACTACTGTATTAAATGTCATTTCTATTACTTCTTTTTCTTCTTCTATTGGTTCTTTTTTACCTGGCATCATTTTATGAATATCTTTGGCAAAGCTTAGTAATTGTCTTGCCTCCTCAGGAGTCATAGACCAAGGAATGTCACTACCTTTTCTATTCTTTTTATCTGTAAAATGTCTTTCTATTATTGATGCTCCAAGTGTTAATGCTGCATATGATGAATTATTATTTAAAGAATGATCTGATAAACCTATTACTGTATTAGGAAATGCTTTTTCTAATTCTTTTAATGCATTCAACCTTATTTTATCAGCTGGTGTTGGATATATATTTGTACAGTGTAATAAAGCAAATTGTTGATGATATTTTTTAATTGTATCTACTGCTTTTTTTACACTTGCAATATCATTCATACCTGTTGACAATATTATTGGTTTTCTCTTGCTGGCAACGTATTCCACCAACGGATAATTATTCATCTGTGATGAACTAATTTTATACGCTTTTATTTCCATTCTTTCTAATCTGTCTACTGCTGCAAATGAAAAAGGTGCCGAAATGAATATCATTCCTTTATCTTCAACATAATTTTTTAGTTCTCTTTCTTCATCTTCAGATAGACAAAGTTTTTCTAATGTTTCATACAAGTTGTCCGAATCCTCATTATATGTCTTCATCTCTTTGGCTAAAGGACTTAATTCTTCCTCTGGAATATGGGTTTGGTGTTTTATAATTTCAATGCCTGCATTACAAGCTGCATCTACCATTGATTTTGCTATTTCTAAACTGCCATTATGGTTTATGCCTATTTCTGCTATAACTACTGGTGTATATTTTGGGCCTATTTTTCTTCCAGCAATTTCAATGTATTTTTCCATACATATCCCCCCTCTTTTTACACGTTTATAATATCATAATCGACTTTTTTTATCAATCTTTGTTTTTCATTTTTAAAATATACATCTTAACTTAGAAAGACTTGATACATGTTTGTTTTTATTAACACATGTCACGTTTTCTAAATTAGATTTATTTAGATATTATTTTTCGTATATTCTATTCATTCTCTTCAGTTATGGTAACTGCATAAATTACTCCATCTTTTTCTGATTTTGTTACATTATAATTTTTAGCTGTATTTATTTTTTGTTTTAGATTTCTATATTCACTCTCTGCTGCGTTAACATTATCTATAGTATTGTCTGCATTACTGTTTTCATATGAATTAGCTTCTTCAGTAACTTCTTCTAATGTATCATCATTATAATCACTAATTGTATCAACATGTATACTTATAAATTTACCCATCTCATTTGCGTATTGACTATTTTGACTAATTATATCATCAATCATTTGCTTTACATCAGAACCTTTTTTAGAGTTTCCAATATATTTTTTTATCATTGTATTATATATATCGCGATCTTCTTGTGACATTTGACCAGTAGCTGTTTGTATTGTATTTTGAGCTGACTTGTATACCGTTATTCCTAATGACAATATTAATGTTGCTAGCAATGGTAAAATCATTACCATTATTGAACCTTTTTCTTTTCTCATTTTTTCCTCCTTTATTATTTGAATTATATATATATTATTTTATCTTTTCAATTGGATTTGCATTTTTTTTTCATTTATAGTAATATATGGATTGTAGTGTGAATAAAATATAAAAATTTAGTTTGAAAGGAGGTTCAAAACATTATTATAAAAGCGCCAGAGCATTGTTTTTTCAATGCTTAACGAGGTTAGAGTTTATCGAGTTTTTCGGCGGATGCTCTATGGCATGTTACTGTCATTAGAAAAAATACCAAAGTTCATCAGTAATGGTGAAACAATCGTTTTTTCACGTAAATATATTTTTTCACATAATATTAAACACAAAAGAATATAATACGTTATTTAAATTAAGCAGTTTTTACTGCCTTTATATTAATTATGCCTTTTTTGGGGCTTTAACGTATTTAACTATATTCTACTAAGGAGGTATTATGTGTGGTATAGTTGGATATATAGGTAATAAAAAAGCTGAGCCTATATTAATTAATGGTTTATTAAGATTAGAGTACAGAGGTTATGACTCTGCAGGAGTTGCTACTGTTGAAAAAAATGGTATCAATGTTGTAAAAAGTAAAGGAAGAGTTGCTGAACTTGAAAAAGTTCCTGCAATTAATTCTCTAGAAGGTTCTATTGGTATTGCTCATACTAGATGGGCAACTCATGGAAAACCTTCAGATGAAAATTCTCATCCTCATGTTGATAATAAAAAGAATTTTGCTGTTGTACATAATGGTATTATTGAAAACTACAATGAACTTAGAGATTTTTTATCAAAAAACGGTTATACTTTTTATTCTCAAACTGATACAGAAGTTATCCCTAACTTAATTGATTATTATTATGAAAACGATTCAAAAAATGATGATAAAAGAGTTTTAAGAGCTGTTGTTTCAGCTTGTTCAGATTTAAAAGGAAGTTTTGCTTTAGAGGTTATTTCTTCTTTCCTACCTGAAAAAATGATAGTTGTTAGAAAAGATAGTCCATTAGTAATTGGTAAAACTAAAACTGAAAATTATATTAGTTCTGATATTCCAGCAATTCTTTCATATACAAAAGATTTCTATCTTTTAAATGATTATGAATATGTTGTTTTATCAAGAGATAAAGCTGAATTTTATGATGCTAATTTAAAACCAATAAAAAAAGATCTTGTAAATATTGATTGGAACGCTTCTGCAGCTGAAAAAGATGGTTATCCAGATTTTATGTTAAAAGAAATTTATGAACAACCTAAATCTATTAGAGAAACAATAGGTTCAAGATTAACTGCTGAGGGAAAATGTTCTATTGAAAATTTAAATTTAACAAAAGAATATTTAAAATCTTTAAATAAAATATATATTGTAGCTTGTGGTACAGCTATGCATGCTGGTCTTGCTACAAAAGCTTTATTTGAAAAACTTTGCAATATTCAAACAGAAGTTGATATTGCTTCTGAATTCAGATATAGAGATCCACTTATTGACGAAAAATCTTTAGTTATATTTATTAGTCAATCTGGTGAAACAGCTGATACAATCGCTGCATTAAAACTTTCAAAAGAGAAAGGTGCAAAAACAATTGCTATTTCAAATGTTATAGGAAGTTCTATAACTCGTGAAGCTGATTATACTGTTTATACTCATGCTGGTCCTGAAATTGCTGTTGCTTCTACAAAGGCATATACTTCTCAAGTTGTTTTAATGGCTCTTATGGCAATTAGTTTTGCTGAAACTTTAGGCATTTCTTCTGAAATGGCTGAAACTTTAAAAACAGATATTTTAAAAATTCCATCTCAAGTGGAAGATGTATTAAAAAATATAGATGGTGTTAGAAATTTTGCAAAACAAGTTTATACTGAAAAAGATATGTTCTTCTTAGGTAGAGGAATCGACTACTCTGCTGCATTAGAAGCTTCTTTAAAACTTAAAGAAATTTCTTATATTCATTCTGATGCTTATGCTGCTGGTGAATTAAAACATGGTCCTATTGCTTTAATTGAAAAAGGTGTTACTGTAATTTCAATTATGACTGACCCTGCTTTAACTCCAAAGACTATAAGTAATTTACAAGAGGTTATTACTAGAGGTGCTAAAACTTTAGTAGTTACAAATCAAGATTTAGGAGATAAAAGTTTTGATAATATGATTACTATTCCAGAAACTAATCCTCTTATCTCTCCTATTTTATCAATTATTCCTCTTCAACTTTTCGCTTATTATATTTCTAAGGAAAAAGGATTGGATGTTGATAAACCAAGAAATTTAGCAAAATCTGTTACTGTTGAGTAACTAAAAAAATTAATATTATAAATAACAAATCAAATCAAATTAACCGTAGATTCGACGTCTACGGTTTTCATTTTTTGCAATATTAATATCAAAATAAACTATATTGCATATACTTATTTTTATCAATATACGAGTAATAAAATTAAAAAGCGCATTGCAGAGTAATTAAGCTAGAAGTTCTTTAAAATTTCTTTGGAAATAGTTCGCGCTTGACGTGAAAGGGTGCCAAAGG
>JABLTL010084688.1_pt1 | contig 79191 bp, 83 predicted proteins | sample 7160151 | NCBI WGS metagenome assembly JABLTL01 (sample SAMN14651223, study PRJNA627086) | human gut metagenome | isolation source: feces | host: Homo sapiens | reverse complement strand
CTTCTAATTGGAGCCATATTATTTATATTAACACTTGTATCAGTTATCTTTAACTTTAGATTACCTGTTACTACATTATTTGGATTAATTGTTCCATTTGTAATAATATCCGGTCCGATAAATGCTAATGTAGCTGTTAACACGCCACCTATTAAAATACATACTGCTATGACAATATATTTTTTATCTATTTTCATATGTTCACCTACTCTATGAAAATTATATAATAAAACAAAATAAAAAGCAATTGCTTGCTTATTTACTTTCAACTAATAATTTAATTGCTGTTTTCTCTTTACCATCTATTATTACATCATAGAAAGCAGGAGTACAAATTAAATTAAGACCCAGTGGTGCGACAAATCCTCTAGCAATAGATATTGCTTTAATAGCCTGATTAACAGCTCCAGCACCTACTGTTTGTATTTCTACTTCATGTGCTCCTTCTCTAAAAGAATTCGCTATACTACCAGCTACCTTTTGAGAAATACTTTTACTTGATACTTTAATTATATCCATGTTTTTCACCTCAATAATGTATATGTATCAAATAGGAAAAAATGAATTATTTATTATGCAATTATATAAATTTTATATAGTTAACTTTTAAATAAAAAAGACTATTTAATAGTCCTAATTATTCTTCTTCCTTAGTATTACTTTTTTTAACTGGTTTTTTCTTCTTTATTTCTTTAGGTGTTGTGCTTTTCTTTTTAGTTTTTACTGTTTTCTTTTCATTTTCATTTATAGAAACTAAATATGTTTCAACTTTAGGATTTTTAGTAAGTACCATTAAAAGTGGTTCAAATAAACTAATTAATCCAAAGCCCATAAAGTAATAACCAAGAACCATACCAGTCGCTTCTTCACAATTAAATAAATCAGATAATACTACTAAGCTTAATAAAGTAAGTAATACTGTTATAGATAGTTTAACATAAACGTTAACATCATTCTTTTCAATTAACTTTTTAGTATGATATCCTTTATTAAGTACGTTAGCAATTGAATAAAGTAATACAGCACTACCAATGATAAAACAGCTATCATAAAAGTATTCGTTTACAAGTACATAGGTTCCAACCATAATATTAATAAGTCCAAAGAATAAGAATTCATAATCTTCCGGTCTTCTATTTACAAAGTATGCTACTAAAGACATAAATGCAAACATATAGAAAAGTGGAGCTGCATATTCTACTGGTCTTAATACTTCCAATTCTGGGAATTGTAACATTATATAACCTACAACTACAAAGAAACAATAAAGCATAAGATCTATTCCTAGTAATGTTCTATCAAATTCTTTAATTACAACCTTCTTCATAACTCCTCCTATTATAATTTAATTTTATATCATTAAGGAGTTATTGTCAATGTAGTTTTCACAAAATAATTTATTTGTTATTTTACATTTTGGATAAAAAAATAATTCACAAAATGTGAACTATTCTTCTTTTTCATTTCTTTCTCTATAACCAAAGAAATCATATTTTTCATCAAAGAATACATAAATAATCTTTAGAAGTGCTACTGCTGGTGTAGCTATTACCATACCTATTATTCCAAACATATATTCAAATATTAATAACGATAATATAATTGTTATTGGACTTAGATTCATCTTTTTGCTCATTACTAGTGGTTGAAGTACATTACCATCTATAGTTTGAGTTATAAGTATAAATACAAGTGTTAAAATACCAATTAAACTACTTTGAGCAAATCCTATCGCACCAGCTACTGCAGCTCCCATATATGGTCCAATATAAGGTATTAAGTTAGTAACAACACATATGAATGCAACTAAAACTGAAGCATTTAATCCTATTATTGAGAAACCTATTACAGATACAATAAATAGTAATAATGATAACCATAATGTTCCACTTATAAATGAATATAATGATTCATCTAATTTTTCTAATAAATATTTAACTTCTTTTCTACTCTTTTTTGGAAATAATTTAATAAAGCTATCAGTAAACTTATCAAAATCAAATAATATATAGAAGCCAAGTATTAAGCTAAGTGCTATCTTACCAACACCACTCGCTATTGCACTAACAACATTAACTGCATATTCTGGTAATCTAGTTTGTATATTAGATGCAAATGTTTCTATTTTTAAGAAGAATGATTTTTTAATAGTATCTAGATTTTCTAAACTTAAATCAGATAATTTAACAAATAGATTGTTTATCCATTCTTTTATATCACTAGTTATCTTAGGTATAGATGAAACAAGTTCTGTTATTTGTTCACCAAGTGATGGTAATGTTAATGCAAAAATCAAATATATTATTACAAGTAATATAACATAAGTAATAATAACACTAAGTACTTTATTAACACCTTTTTCTCTTAATTTATTAACAAGTGGATGAAGTAACCAAGCAATTAACCATCCTATAAATAATGGTGATATTATTGAAAGTATCTTACCTATAAAATTAAGTATTTTCCACTCTTTTAATATTAATCCAAGCACATATACAAGTAATATAATAAAAAGTATATAAAGAATATTTAAAACTCTATTACCAGTTCTAACAAGTTCATTTACTTTTTCATTATTAACTTTTTTATTTTCATCACGTCTAAATCTTTCTATCATTTGATCACTCCTTATATATTAAATTATATAACAAAGGGTATGAAAAAAATAGCCCTAAAAGACTATTTTAAATCATTTATTTTTTTACTGGCTTTCTTTATAAATTTATCTATATCTCTTTCATATGTTTTATAGATAAACATTATTCCCATACCACCAGCCATATACATCATTTTTTCAAATGTTTTAATAATATCACTCTCCTTGATATTATTATTAACTTATTTTTTATTATTATACACTTTTAAATATGTATTTCTATTTGTTGAATATGTTGTTTCTATTGATTTATTAAGTGAATCTAAACTACCTAGTATAACAAGTGATTTCTTTGCTCTTGTTACTGCTGTATATATTAGTTTATTGTAAAACATTCTATTAAAGCTATGAGCAAGTATTATAACAACATTATCATATTCACTACCTTGTGATTTATGAATACTTATCGCATATGCTAGATTAAATTTATCATATTCTCTACTTCTATATGTAACAGTATTTCCCATGTAATTTATTTCAACTACTGTTTTACCATCTTCTGTATATATATTTTCTATATAACCTATATCACCATTAAATACATTATTATCTACATCATTTACTAGTTGTATTACTTTATCATTTATTCTATAGTATTTATCGCCTATTTTATATTTCTCATTTTTATTATTGAATATGTTTGCCATTAGTTCATTTAATGCATCTATTCCATTTAATCCTTTATACATAGGAGCTAGTACCTGAAAGTTTTCTATATTAATACCTCTTTCAATAGTTTTTTCACACATAGCTGTTAGATATGTTTTTATATTAGTATCACTACTTTCTATAAATTTAAAATCACTATAATCATTACTAATTGAGTCAAAATGTTTATAATCTTTTATGTCATTTGCGAGATCTATTATATAACTTCCATCTTTAACTCTATATATTGTTTCTAATTTAGTTTTACATATTTTATCAAATGCAAGTAAATCATTAAGTAAATCTCCTGGCCCTATTGATGGTAATTGATTTTTATCTCCAACTAGTATTAGTTTAACATCATTTCTAAGTCCACGAAGTAAACTTGTAAACAAGAATATATCTATCATACTTGCTTCATCAACTATAACTATTTTTTCACTACTTTTGTTATATTCATCTACTGAAAAAGCACCTGTTTCTTTATTCCATTTTAAAAATTTATGTATTGTTGATGCTTGAGCACCTACACTTTCTGCTATTCTTTTACTAGCTCTACCAGTTGGCGCAAGTAATGCTATATCATTATAATTAAGTTTAGTTAAATCTTTAAGAATATCGACAACTGCTTTAATGATAGTAGTTTTACCAGTACCAGGACCACCTGTTATAATATAAAAATTATTCTTTATCGCACCTTTAATCGCATTCTTTTGTTCATCATTAAATACAATATTATTTCTTTTCTCATAGGCACTTATTAATTTATTAATCTTTTCATCTTTATATGTTTCTTTAATTTTATTTATATTGAATATAGTCTTGATGATTTCATTTTCAGTATCGTAAAAATTTCTTAAACCGACCATATCATCTATAATAACTATCTTTTTCATATCGAGTAATTTATGTAAATAACTTAAGTATGAAGAACTAATAAATTCACCTATGAAACATCTTTTTAATTTAATAAATAATTCTTCACAATTTATTAATGTATCTCCACTTTCATAACACATTACTTCTATATTATGAGTTATAAGTGCCATAATTCTATTTTCATTCATTTCATTATGATTCATAAGAAATATTCTATCTAGTTTATCAAATGGTACTTCTTCTATTAACATATATATATTATTTTCAAGTATATCAAATAATGTTTTACCATATGTATTAGTAAGTTCTATTGCTTCTTTTATAGTAAATCCATATTCATTTAATTTTAATATTAATTCTTGATTAAGCTCATTTTCCATTATTTTATCATGCATACGTCTTGCTTTAGTAATTGTCATACCACTAACAGTAGCTACACTTGGATAATCATTTTTAATTGTATCTATTGTATTAAGTCCAAATTTATCAACTATTCTTTTAGCTGTCTTTTCACCTATACCAGGAAACATACCACTACTTAAATATAATACTAAACTGTCTTTATCACTTGGTGGTTTTATTTCAAAACTATCTACATTATATTGAATACCATATTTAGGATGACTAACTAAATTACCATAAAATATATAATCAACATCACTATTTATTTCATTAAATGAACCTGTGAATCCTATGTTTTTATTTAAATATGATTCTAAGCTTTTATCATTAGTTTCTCTCACTCTAAAAATTCCAACTTTGTATGGACCACTATTACTTTCATATATAATTTTAACAATATTTCCTGATATAAAATTTCCCATAAAAATATAATAACACAAAGAGACTAAATAATAAATATTACTCTTTTAAATTCCTCTAATATTATTATAAGAGAAAAGTTTAAAAAACACTTCTTATTTTATGTAAAATATACAATATAAAAAGTACTATTTCTAGTACTTTACTCATTATTTCTTTTTAAACAAATTATAATTATTAAATATAAATAATACTATACCAACTATTGATAATATGATACCTATATTTTTAAATGGACTTTTATATGATATTTCTATATTATGATTTCCTTTATCTAATTTAAATCCTAATGCGTATTTATTAACTATTTCTGTTTCTACTTTTTTACCATCAACTAAAACAGTATATCCTTTATCATAAGGTAAACTTGTTACAAAATATCCATCTTCTATGTTGTTTACTGATGTATATATATTATCTCCATCTATTTTATCTATATTAACTTTAGTTATATTTTTATTTATGTCTTTGATATCATCATAAGATATATAATATAGTCTTAAATTATCTATATGATATTCTCCTTTTAGAAATTCTACTGTAACACTATTTAAATCTTTATCAGATATTACATATGTAAAACTATCATTACCATTATAATATTTCCATTCACTACATGTTTTTTTATTAATATTACCATTTATTGAGATAGCCATATCACCTATACTACAAGACTGACTATTTGATAAATTAAAGCTTATAAATAATATTTTACCTTTTGCATCAGATGGAACATCTATTATTAATTTACTATTTCTTTTCATTGAATATATTACATTGTTTTCTATTTTAATATTGGTATCAATATATTTTATATCACTTCTTCTTAAAAATACTTCTTTAATTTTAGTATTGTAATGTTTATTATCTCCATTATTTGTTATTACATTATTAAGTAAGACTTCATCATTATATGGAAAACTAAGCTTATTGTAATTATTTATATTATATGTATTACTGCTTACATACATAAATGGAAGTATATCTGTATTTTCATATAGACTAGTATTACCTATTTTATTTATTTCTTTATATCCATGTATATTTATATTTTCTCCTACTAAATATCTATTATTCATGAACATTAAAAACATTATATTTTTTACTGGACTAAGTATTAATCTATTTCTATGTTGCATTTCTCTATCAAATACATCAAATACAAATTTATTATAAAGTGAACTACTAGTACTACTATAAACATAATTTTGATATAGATTTATATTACCAAATATATTATTTACATTTATACTATAGTTTTTAAGAAATGCTATTCTATCTATTGTGTCTATATCTTTAACTAATTCTTTTATTTCATTATTATCTTTTATAACACTACTTTTAACAAGTTTATCTTCTTTATTAGCTATAACACTATAAGTTGTTAATAGTATTAAATATATTACTGTGAATGTTTTCTTATAATTATTTTTATATAATAGAAAATAAATAATTATAAATGAAATAATATAATCAATATAGAAATAGTTACTATATGAACTTTTTCCTATAAAAACTATTAGTAATAAGATAACACTATATCTAAATAATTTTTTAATATCTATTTTCTTATTGAATATTGTATTAAACATGTATGATATAGAGTATGAGTATAATGGAAGTAAAGGTATTAATACTTTTGAATCTATATACATTGTACCATTAAGTAAATATGTTATTATTGGGAAGATTATTATTGAAGATAATATATAGAAAAGATATTTATTTTCTCTTTTTTTATCCATCATAAGTATTATTAATGATATAAAAGCAAATGATGTAAGACCTATTCCATATGAATTATATAATAAGAATTTAACATTTATTTTAGGTATTAATATATCACTTAATGTTACTAAATCTATATTAGGCATTCTTCCTGTTAATATAACGTATGCTGTTGGAACTAATAATATAGATGATATAAGTATTCCTATTATAATTGGATATAAGAATCTAAATCCATCTTTAAAGAAGCTTTTTATTGTTATTTTTTTATTTAACGAAATATATTTATATATTCCATATATTACTACACATATTATAGAACCAACACTATAGTAATAGCTACATAATATTATTAACAAGATACTAACACTTAATAATTTTTTATTATCATTTTTAAAGTATTTATCAACACCAATTAAAGCAAGTATTAGAAATGGCATATAAGAGATAAACATAAGATGTCTATGTGAATGAAATAATAATGGACTTGCAGTTGCAAAAGCAATACTTCCAAGAAGTGATGTATCTTCTTTAAATTTATTTCTTAAGAAATAATAAAATAATATTACACTAGAATATACGATTAATATTGATGATATTTGTATATATGTTTTCATACTTAGAAATGGTAATAGATAACTTATTAATATGATTGGGCTTAAAAATCCATAGTAACTATAATTATATATGTTAACTCCACTACCTATATTTAACGCAAGGTCTGGAAATAAATCAAGGTTCTTATAAAATAGACTTCTGAAATACTCTGGTATGGTAGAATGTTGATTATTCCAGTCAAGTTCTGATCCATATAAATATCCACCATGAATGCAAAATATTATAACAATTGTTACTATTGTTAAAAGTATTATTATATTTATTAAATCCTTTTTATTTGTTTTTCTATTTTTCATACTTTTTCTCTCCAGAAAACATTATATCATGTGTAAACCATAATAACAAATATTATCATATAGAAAAAGTTATTCCACTGTACTGGAATAACTTATATATGTATCTATACATCTTATTAAAAATCATCATTCATTAAAAAATCGAAAATATTTATTTGTTTAACACCATCACATGAATAATCTTTTTTAGTTAAAGTAATTATATATTTTTCATTACTATCTATTTCTTTAAAAGCACTAAATTCTCTATTTCTTGTTTCTTCATTTGATAAATCATAACAAACTTGAATATATTTAAACTTACCTGTTTTTGAAGCAATAAAGTCAATTTCACCTCTTCTTGTTTTACCAACAAATACCTGATAATCTTTACCAATTAAATCATTATAAACAATATTTTCTAGAGCAACTGAATAATTAATCTCTGTATTATTTATTTTAACTTGTTTAATACCTAAGTCATTAGCATAATATTTGTTTAATGTTTTTAAAATACTTTTACCATGAACATCATGTCTATAAACTTTATTTAATATAAAAGTTGAAGAAAGTGCTTCTAAATAACTATACAATGTGTCATTAGCAATTTCATGATGTTCTTTCTTTAAGTAATCAATAACATTATCTCTTGAAAATTCTCTAGATTCAGTATCTAATAGGTATTGAAATACTTTATTAAAAGAAGTAATATCTTTTATGCCTAATCTTTCAACAACATCTTTTAATATTATTGAATCATAAACACTAGTTAAGTAATTTATTTTATCTTCATCTCTATCAAATAGAAATCTCTGTGGAAGTCCGCCCCAATGAAAAATGTCATATAACAGTTTTTCATAATCTTTTTCTTTTGTATTTGTATATTCAACAATTTCTTTAAAAGATAATGGATTTATTCTAAAATTAACATATCTTCCAGATAAATCTGTTGATAATTCAGCGAATGTCATTCTACTATTAGAACCAGTAATAAAAATGCTATAATTATCAGTTATTCTAAGTGAATTAATTCCTTTTTCAAAGTCTTCTATCTTTTGAACTTCGTCTAATAAAACGTAATATTTATCGTCATTGACTCTTAATGATTCAATATAATTATACAAATCTTTAGCATTTTTTATAAAATCATACTTTAAAGATTCGAAAGTTATATATATTATATTTTCTTCACTAACACCTGATTTAATTAATTCATCTTTTATTTGTTTTAATATTACTGATTTTCCACATCTTCTCATACCATACATAATTTTTATTAAAGATTCAGTATGATAAAATGCCCTAATTTTAGATAAATATTTTTTTCTTATTAACATTCATAATCACCATATACATTATACAATAATATTTATATTTTGTAAAGTTATTCCAGCGTACTGGAATAACTTTTTATAACAATTAATTAAAAAACCACTTTGCATATTGAACAAAATGGTCCTAATTTTAAATATTATTTGTCTTTTTTAATATATTTGTTGTTAACATTTTTAATTTATCAAATATATACATGCTACATATGAATAATACTACAAATACAAGTATTGTGTCTTTGCGAACTAATCCTATGTTGAAGAAACTATTTTGGAATATTGCACAATATGAGAATGCTAAAGTTAAGAATATCATTAAAGCACCTCTTAAGTAATTATATGGCTTACAAATATTATTTAAAAATATAAATCCAGTAGTAGCTGTTAAGAATACTGTAAGTGTACTACAAAGTTCTGGTGATAAATTAAAGTTTATTTCAAATAGATTAATAATTATTACATTGAATACAACAGTTACTGCACTTGGTATACTCTTTAAGAATACTTTAAGTAAGAAATTACCTTTTACAAGTTCAGTATTAGGTTCAAGTGCTAATACAAATGATGGGATACCTATTGTAAACATTGTAATTAATGTTAAATGTATTGGTATAAAGAAATATTCAGTACTCATAAATATACATACAAGTATTAATAATATTGTAAATATAGTTTTACTTAAAAGTAATGATGAACTTCTTTCAATATTATTTATACTACGCCTACCTTCTTTTAATATAAGAGGTAAATTATCTATTTTTGAGTCAAGTAGTACAAATTGACTAACATTTTTAGCAGCCTCACTACCATTAGCCATTGCTATACTACAATCTGCTTCTTTTAATGCAAGACAATCGTTAACTCCATCTCCAGTCATAGCTACAAAATGATTATCATTTTTAAGTGCTTGAATTATCTTTTTCTTTTGATCTGGCTTAACCCTACCAAGTACATTATGACTTTTTATTATTTCAGGTATCTCTTCATCACTAATCTTTGACATATCAATGCTTTTAATATTTTGTATACCTGCTCTTTCAGCAATTTTTGATACAGTTATTGGATTATCTCCACTTATTATTTTTATATCAACGCCTTGTTCTTTAAAGTAATCAAGTGTTACATTGGCATTTTCTTTTATCTTATCTTGAATAAGTACAAATCCAAGAGGAACAACTTTATCTATATTATTAAGTTCACTACCACTAGCAAGTAATAAAACTCTATAATCATTTTGATACTTATCAATATTGAAGTTTTCTTTTGATAGATTCTCTGGACTTCCTAAAAAATAAGTTCCTTCATTAAATTTAACACCACTATATTTTCTAATACTTGAAAATGATAACGTATCAACAACAGTATAATTATTCATTTTTTCTAAATAACTTTCAATAGATTTAAATGTTGGAGATGGATCATCTAAAGCACTAACATAATTACTAAGTATCATTTTTATATCATCTATATTATTTTCTTTATATGGAATTATATCTTTTACTTCCATTGTTCCTTCAGTAATAGTACCAGTTTTATCTAAACAAATAACATCTACTCTTGCTAAATTCTCTATTGAATATAAATCTTGAACAAGTACATTATATTTACGAAGTCTAAGAACACTTACAGCCATTGCTGAACTTGTTAGAAGTACAAGACCTTCTGGTATCATGCCTATTAATGCACTAACTGTACTCATTATTGAACTAGGAATATTACTATTTGTAATACCAAGTTGATTTACAAAGAATATTATACCAACTGGTATTAATGCAATACTCAATATTTTAAGCATCTTTTCAAATGAATTATATATAACAGAGTTAGTTTTCTTTACATATTTAGTTTCACTACTTATTTTAGAAATATAGTTATCTTTGCCAATATGTTTTACTTTTACATACGCATTTCCACTTACTATAAATGAACCACTTATAAGTTCATCTCCTACTTTTTTAGTAAGCACTTTTGCTTCACCTGTCATAAATGATTCATTAACTTCAACAGTACCATCTAATATTACTGAATCTGTTACTACTTGATTACCTATTCCATAAATACATACATCATCTAGTACAAGTTCTTCTCTTGATATTTCAACTACATTACCATTTCTTAATGTTTTTATCTTCGTATCAGCAATTACATTAAGTTTATCAATTGTCTTTTTAGCAAGTATTTCTTCTGCAATACTTATTATAGTATTTGTAAATATTACTCCTACAAATAGACAATTCTTTAAAGCATATAATATTCTTCCAGATACTATACCACTTATAATAACAAGTGTACCTAAAAATATATTAAGAAAATTGAAGTAAGTAAACACATTAGATTTAACTATTTCTTTTATAGTTTTTGTTTTAGGCTCATCTACATAATTAACTAAATTTTTAACAATTCTATCATTTACTTCTTGTGAAGTAAGTCCTTTAATATTTCCTTTTTCCATAATACACCTACTACTTTAGATTATACTAGTTTTACAATCATTTGTCTATGAACATAGAGTTTACATGTAAATTAAAAAGAATAGTTTTTACACTATTCAAAATAATTAAGCATCATTGCTTTTTTAACTTCTTTTAATGTTTCCCCTGCTTTCTTTCTTGCTTTCATTGTTCCTTCTTTAAGAACATTTAATACATATTCAGGATTACGTTCTAATTCTTCTCTTTTTTCTCTTATAGGTTTAAGTTCTTCTTGTAATATATCATTTAAGAATCTCTTAATTTTCATATCTCCAAGACCGCCTTTTCTATAATGTTCTTTTAATTCATCAAGATTTTTATATTCAGGTAAATATTTACTAAATGAATTATCTTTGCAAAATACATCTAAATATGTAAATACAGTATTGCCTTCCACTTTTCCCGGATCTTCTACTTTAATATGATTTGGGTCAGTATACATACTAAATACTTTTCTTTTTATTTCTTCTGGACTATCTTTTAAATAGATACAGTTATCTAAACTTTTACTCATTTTAGCATTACCATCTGTACCTACAAGTCTTCTTTCATTTTCTGTATTTGGTATTTTAGCATTAGGTTCAACAAGAACATCTGTGTTATATATTGAATTAAATTTTCTTACTATTTCACGTGCTTGTTCAACCATTGGAAGTTGATCTTCACCTACTGGTACTATATTTGCTTTAAATGCAGTAATATCTGCACTTTGACTAACTGGATAAGTAAAGAATCCTGCAGGAATACTTTCATCAAACCCTCTAACCTTAATTTCTTCTTTAACTGTTGGATTTCTATGAAGTCTTGATACTGTTACTAAATTCATATAATAAAATGTAAGTTCAGTAAGTTCTGGTACCTCTGATTGAATAAAAAACACAACTTTATTTGGATCAAGTCCACATGCTATATTATCCATTACTACTTCAAGAACATTTTTACGTACATTTTTAGGATTATCAAAGTTGTCTGTTAATGCTTGAGCATCAGCTGCAAAAACATACATTTCATCATAATTTCCTTCATTTTGTATTAAAACTCTGTTTCTAAGAGAACCAACATAATGTCCAATATGAAGTGGTCCTGTTGGTCTATCTCCTGTTAAAATAATATTTTTCATAATCTTCTCTCCTTCAAAATAAAAAGCCCTATCCAACTACTGGATAAGACTAATAATCTTATTTATGCCACCATTATAGTGAATACTTATACTACCATATAAGGTCTTTTATTAACGGATAGACACATCCGTGCTAGCCTACTATTAATTCGGTAGCCTCTTGTTAGTCCATTCATTAATCATCAATTACAATTTTCCATCAACCAATTGCTTTCTATAAATCTCATAATTAACTACTTCTCTAACTCATTGATTTACAACAACATTATATGAAAAATGAATAATAAATGTCAATACTTTTTTATAAAATATGTTTATTTAGAAAAATTATGAACATACTATTAATATGTATGACATAAATATATTTTTAACATATTCAATTCTAGGATTCTTCTATGAATGTATTATTAACTTTATACAAGATGGTAGATTTAGTAGTGGTTTTATGTATGGACCATGGACACCAATATATGGTATTGGAGTATTGATAATATTATATATTTATAAAAAATTAAAAAAATATAATAAAACCAAAAGATTAATTATTATGTCAATCATATCAATGATAGTTTTAACTTTATTAGAATATATAACAGGTAATTTAATTGAATTAATATTTCATACATCATTTTGGGATTATAGTAACTATAAATTTAATTATGGAAAATTTATATCATTAGAATCATCTTTAATATGGATGATTGGAAGTATAATAATTATTTTTATTCATAAAAAGTTAAAAAAATATATAAAAAAAATACCAAATCAAATAACATTTATATTATCAATTGTTTTTACTATTGACTTAGTATTATCTATAATTAGAATTTCTTCTCTAAAGTAGGTCCCTTTTCTAAACCTAATTCTTGTCTTAATACTTTAACATTTTCTAAAGACATTGTAACAATTTCATATTCCCAAGAATATAAATTATCACTATCAGGATCAAGAGAACTATAAATCAAAGTTTCTTTTAAATTAGTAGCAAATGTATTAGGTTTTCTACATCTAATAATCATTCTAGAAAATAAAGCATCTCTAATTCCAGATTCACTAACTTTTTCTACAGAACAATATTTATTTAATATTTTTCTTTCTTTCTCGTTAGTTTCAACATATTTCATAAACCTTCCTCCTTTAAGTAAAAGATATTATAATAAATTTTATTATTTTTGTAAAGCTATACAACTTTAAATAAAAAAGAATAAATCTTTATTCTTTTTAATATTTACTAAAGTGGCGTCCCCGAGCAGAATCGAACTGCTGACCTATCGCTTAGGAGGGGTATGCCCCAATTCATAAGGACACCATAAGTATATCACTGAAAATCCTTTTAAACAAAGGGTTTATAGTAAATTTCTCTAATTTTTAATTAACTCGATTTTTTATAAGGTGCTGTAAATTGGTGCCTTAACCTTTCATTTTTAGGCATTTTCTAACTTTTTCATCATTTCATCGAACCTATCCGCACAAGCATTTTTACTTTCCTCAAAAACATGTGTGTATATTTCCATAGTAATTGATGTGTCTAAATGCCCTAATCGCTTACTGACAGTCTTAGGGTCAACACTAGAATTGATTAAAAGACTTGCACAAGTATGTCTTAACTCATGAAAACATATTGGGTCTAAGTTATACTTCTTAACAATCTTTCTCAATATATGGTCACAAGTACCCGGATACATATAATCTCCATTCAAAGCAGTAAAGACTCTATTATCCTTTCCAATCCAACTTTGTTTATTTATTAACTTATATGCCTCTTGCCATTCTTTGTATTCTTTAAGCAAGTTGATTGTTGATTCACTTAACTTAATTGTTCTGATTGATGATTCTGTCTTTGTTGTTTTCTCATCAACTATTTTATCAACTACTTTAAGAGATTTTGTTATGCTCATCATTCTTGTATCTAAGTCAATGTCTGCCCTCAAAAAGCATTTTTTAAGTGTTTCGATGTTCGATTTGTGTTCGGTATATAAATTAAGGCAAAAAAATAAGAGGACATGCGTCCTCTAAAAATAGTTTCTCTTTAAATTACATTTGGATTCTTTAACTATGTCTTGTTTAGCTAAGAATCTCATTAAGTCTTGAACATTAGATTGAATTGCTTGAATTGAATTATCTGATGAATCTATTTTATATTTATTATTCCAATAAATCATTTTGCCATAATAAGATTTACATCTTGAGTCTCTACTATTTTCTATCTCTTCATGTTCTTGTAAGAACTTATCAAGTGAAATAAAAGCATTTATTACATTCTTATCTAAAGTATTATTGAATGTAACTAAAGCATTGTAAGTGTAATAAACATCTGAAGTAACTTGTTCTTGAATCTTATAATCTCTACAATTACTCATAATGGTTTCATTATATCTGAACATCTTTAAAGCATTTGCATTGTTAGTATAAAAGTCTGTACTCAGTGGCAACTTTTGTGTTCTGGTATTGTATAGAATCATGACATCACTTCCTTTTGAATAACTATTATATCATAAAAAAGTTATTGTTTCTTTTCTCTTTCAATAACTTTATTTACATATTTATTAAATGTCCACCACAATCCAATAATACCTCCACTAATAGCAGTGCCAATTGCACCTACTACAATAGTGGCACCGAGACTATTATCTATTAATTTTTTTATAAATGGGTAAAAAGAATCAATAAAAAGTATTATAGACATAGTTATTAATACCACTGAGCCAAAATTAATAATTAATAAAAGACAAGAGAAACGATTTAATAATTTATTTTCACGAGTTCTAGTATCATTTAAATCTTCATGTAATAATTTGTTTTCTTTTTCTAACTCATCCAATCTGTTAGACATTTTATTAGTTGTTTTAAGTAGTTCAATTAAAATAGCAGAATCTTTTTCACTTTGTGAAACACTTTCCACATCACTACTAAATGTCGAAGTTAATGTGGAAGAGTCTGCTTTTTCTATAGGATTAATAATCCTACCTTTTATATCTATATTATTCATAATATTTTTTAATTATTTAAAATCCCTTCAATGACATCTTGCTTATAATTATCTATATCATGAAAAATAAAATTAATGGATTCATCTGACAATTTAGCAGTTGGTAAATTATTTACATCAATTGAAACAACTGGAACAACTTTAGTGTGCTTATATTTTGCATTGGATAAAATCATTATATTGTTATATTTTACACCTTTGTTAATAAAATTATTATTAATTGTATATGATATTTCGGAAGTCTTTTCAGAATTATAAAATGGCAATTTATACTTATTTACCCAATAAGTATATTTATCATCCTTTTTATCAATATAATAATTAATTGCTAAGCCAACCCTTGAAATATTTGAATGTCTTAAGATAATATTCTTTACTAGTTTTTCAACATTTTGTTTGTAGTTTTCAAATAATGAAACAGAATCATCTTCATTAAAATTCAAATAAAAATTTATTCTCTTTTTTGCAAAATCATAAATATATTTTCCATCTTTTGAACTATATCTAACTAATGGAACATCACTTGGTGCGTCATCAATGTTTAATGAATAGTTTTGTTTAGTAAAAATACCATTAAAGTTGTTATTAATGTCATCCACATAACGAGATGGATTCATAATTCCATCTGATAAAAATATACTTATTTGTGAACTAAAAGGTTTTAAACTCATAGATTCTACCTCTCTTTCATTTACAAATATATTATACATTTTTTTTACATAATTAGCAATCATTTGGAATCACCACATAATATTTTATGATAATTGATATTTATTTATTATATTTGTGATAACTTTGAATTGGTCTTCCATATTGACCAGACAAATCAGCACAAGTAGGACATCTATAACTGAATTCATCTCTGATTAACATGTCTTTAATTACATTGTAAACTAGATTACTTTTTAACATTTCGATGAGGTGTTGTTTCTCTTTGAAACTTTCTTGACCATGTTTTAGTTGTTCTATCATGTCTTCTTTTTTCTTTTCATCATTCAACTTTTTAAGATAGGAATCAATCTTTTTCTCTAACATCATTTGTGCATACTCATCATTGAGACCAATAGTAATTGTCCTATCATCAAGTCCTATTGCTCTGAGTAACTATTTATCTGTCATACCTAAACCTCTCTTGAAAGAGAGGATCTTTCCCAATCACTTCTCTTAACTATATAATCTCTTCCATGTTTTAATGCTTTGACCTTGTGTTCTCTTATAACCTTTCTAACATAGATAAGTGTAACTCTGTACTCATCACTTATCTCATTTGTAAGTAAATAATCTTTCTCCATACTTATTCCTCCTCATTTATAAAGTAGTTATGAAAAAACAAAACTCTAAAATAGTATCACTTACTATCACTTAGTACCACATAAAAAAGTCGTGTGATTGATACACGAACACTTGTTTCTAAATATATCTCTTTTCGCTTGCTTTTAGCCATTCTGAGGCACTTTAATATTGAATTAGACTAATTGTTCATTTTGAGTCTTTCGTAGCAGAGAGATAGCGGGTTTTGCTTCATATAGACTGAGGGGGATGGGTTTAGTAAAAAATGGAATTTGTCTCTACCAAAAAGCATGATAAGCCCAAATCGACTTTAGCAAAATTTCTTTTCTTTCTCTTTTAATATATACTTTACAGATGGAAGATAAATTATAATATAATTCTATTGTAAGATAAAGAATAGTATAGTTTATCTTATATACTATGAGTCCTATTACTTATCTATATATAATATGCTTATATATAATAAATACCCCTTTAATTTACTTATATAGTAGAGTTGAAAGTACAAAACTACAATCTCTGTTAAACAAAAAAGCATTCCTATTTGGAATACTTTTAAATTTCATTAAGAGTATCAAATGCTTTTGAAAACTCATCCATTTTAAATTCCTTATTATAGAAAGGAAATCCCCAAATCAAATATTCATTATCATCAACAAATTTGGTAGTTGGTATCGCTTTCTCAGATAAAGATAGTAATAAGTCTTCCTTCCATTTATCTTGTTGTAACAAATGACCACCTTTTGGTTCAATAAATATTTGATATTGTTTTGGTTTTGATGATTCTTCATCAATAATAAATAGCAAGTAATCTGGTTCAAATCTTTCGCCATCTGTGAATGAATAAATAGGCAATTCTCGTTCATTTCTAACTAAATATACCTTATCATGTTTCCCGATAACACCTTGTATATTATCATTAAAATACTTAACAAATTTCTTTTCTTCGGTTGTACCATAATTATCATTATATACAAACCAACTCTTATCTGATAAGTCTAATTTGTAAGAAGAATCATTAACTTCATTTTGAGAAACCCCAACACTATCATTATTAACTATAGATATATTACATGTCTTATCTCTAAATACTTCATTAAATCTTTTTGAAACAAATGATGTTGTTCCTTCATAAGCTTCTTCATATCTAAATAATCTATCTTTTACACTATTAAATACCTTAACAACTGAATCAAAAAGCATATCAATAGTTGGTTCTGTATAAATAGAACTAATAGATACCTTAACATTTCCTAAGTAATCCTCACTAGTTAAAAATTCTTTTATAGACTTTAAATTAGGAAAATACTGCTTTAGAATATTAAATCTTAAAACATTAAACTTAGAATATGCACTATAAACCAAATTATAATTTAGTTTTGCAATATCTGACATAGATAATATAATTTCATGTAATTTTTCTTCTACATTTCTAGCACTCAAAGTTTCAGTAAATAAACTTTCAATTTTACTTCTACCAGAACCAAAAATATACGAATGGGTTTCACATCTTATACTTTCTGGTATTGAAGAAACAGCATTTCTATCTCTAACTTTTCTTTCATTGTAGAATACTAAACCTTCACTATAAAATTTTGTTTTTTTGAACTCATCCTTTAATTTATATGTTACCTTTTTTGCCTCTTCTGGAATAATACCAGTTTCTCTCAATGCAATTTTCAATTCAGATATATATCTTGGTTCTAATTGACAATGGTATAACAAAGTTTCACATATTCTCAATGGGTTCTCAATATCATTATCATATTTTCTAGTGTATTGTTCTTGAGAATCATCAATTTTGAAAGGATAATATCTAGCACCACGGCCAATCAATTGTGCCTCTTGAATTGTTTTAGAACCCGGTTTACCATTTCTTCCATCTCTAGTCTCATATAATCTAACAATATCAAACAAATTCAGAACATCCCAACCTTCATCCAACATTTTAACTTCAAAAATTGCTCTATATTGATTGCCTTTTTCCTCCAATGTATTAACTATCATTTGAACATCGGTAGCATCTTCCTCATTATTAACACTTAAACATTTAATAGGAGAAAAATCATCCTTAAGTTCCATAACAAGGTTTTTAATATCAACACTTGTTTCCTCAAAATATGAAAACATATTTACTAAAACCTCATTACTAGGATTTTCTTTAATTGTTAATAAATCATTCTCTGTTAAATTCTCAATTATTGAATTGAATAGTTCCATATTACTTTTGCTATTAGTAATAGTATCAGATTTAAATAGTACAACTGGTTTAACATCTAATCTATTATCTTGAAATACTTTAAGTCTATATTGACTAAGTAAAATTGCTTGTAACATTTTGTTTTTCATATCAACATTACTTTGTAATGTTTCAACTTCTTTTGAATATCCATCTTCTCTAAATTTTGATAAAGGATAATTAAATATTATTTTATCTAAATATTTAGAATTGATATATTCGTTATCTATATCACATGTAGCAGTAAATTCTAATAAAATATTATTTATATTTGAGTGGAATAGTCGTTCAACTGTATATTCCCAATTATTTATATTTTCCAATTCATCCTTATCAATTCTTCCAGTAGAAGTCATTTCATTTATGTGATGTGCTTCATCAGAAATTAAAACCACATCTTTACTTTCAAAGTCTTCAAAAGTAAGTGAATTTTCTCTTGGAAAATTAACACTCATGTGCAATCCTTGTATTGTTTGAAAGCAAATATTTATATTGTTTTCATCGGATTCTTGAAAATTATCTACTTCTTTAATTTTAACCTTGTCTCCATCTATATTTATTTCTTTATCAAATAAATATTTAGAAGACAAGCTATCTAAGAAATTTGATTTTGTTTTATTGATAATAGTTGTTGAATTTACAAAAAACAAAAAATTTCTATAGCCATGTTTATATAAGTATAAAATTAACCCCGCCATGATAAGTGTTTTACCACTTCCGGTTGCCATATGAAATAAAGTCTGTGTTGGTTTAGTAACCAAATTTGAATTTTCATAATAATAAATGAAGTTTTGAAATGCTTGTTTTTGATATTTTCTTATATTGAATTTTTGATTTAAATTATCTGAAATGCAAGATGGTAAATTTTCATCAATTACACCACCGGCATCTCTTAATACATCTATCTTTTCATATAAATACATAATTATTCTCCTTCATAAAATTCTGCATTTCTTTTTTTATCTTCATCACTAACCGAATAATCTGCATCTTCAATATCACAATAATTTATATACATTTGATTTTTATCAATTATACTTAATAAGATTTCTTTTTGAACTTCTATATCCAAATTTTTAAACTCATCAAGATTGTTTTTAAATTGTTGAATATCAATTCTGAAATTAACAAATGGGGATTTAACTAATTCTTCCCATATTTTTATTAGTTTTTCAGTGTCATTTGCTTTATTTATCTTCTCAATATATTTACTACTATTTTCAAGTAATTCACAATATACAAATGAACCTCCACCTTGCCAATTTACATGTTCAGAAATACCACCTTGTTCTCCAGATATTACATTTTGTAATCTTTTACTAGTAATTGACTCAACATAATCCATTTGTTCAACACCTATATATCTACGATTCATTTTGTGTGCTACTGCACAAGTAGTGCCACTACCAGAGAAGAAGTCCAATACTAAATCTCCTTCTTTTGTTACAGAATCAATAATTCTTTCCAATAATGCCTCTGGCTTTTGACCACTTCCACTAAATTCAGTAATTCTTTCAGTACCATTTTTCGCATCCAAAGCAATAATGTCTTCCCAAACATCATCAACTACATATCCTTTATTTTGATATATAACATCTCCTTCTTTAGGAGTACCAAATTGAGAAAAATATTTTCTTAAATAAGCTTCAAATCTACTATCAGTTTTTGGATGATTTCCGTAAACTATTTCACCATTTTCATTTAAATAGTTTTTCCATCTTGCATAATCTGGTGTATCTTCATAATTACCAACATTAGATAATTTAAAAAATGGTTTTTCCTTTTTCTTATACCAGAATATTAAATCATGCTTTTTAGGAAAATATTCTTTAACATTTCCTATATATGTTCTATATCTCCAAACAATTTCGTTCATGAAATTTTCTTCTCCAAAAACTTCATCACATAAAACTTTCAAATAGTGTGATTGGTTTTCATCAATATGAATAAAAATACTACCATGGTCAGAAAGTAATTTTTTTGAAACTTCTAATCTGTTTTTCATATATGTTAACCATGTTGACCTTGTAAATCTATCATTATATTTAAAACTATCCTTGCCAGTATTAAATGGAGGGTCTATATATATCAAATCAACTTGTCCTTCATAGTTTTTTAATAGAGAAGAAATAACAAGTAAATTGTTTCCTTTAATCAAAAAATTATCATCGTGTTTTATTTCAAAATCTTTTGTTTTTCCATCTTTAGAATACTTAACAACATTTGTTATAACTTTTGGACTTAATAAATTTGTTATTTGGTCTTTTGAAATAATCTCATTATAAAAAACCTCATCCCTCTTTTGGTCTTCAAATGATTGTCCACCTTCTAAAACACAATCTTTAAATGGGAATGCAAGAACAACATCATTATTGTTTATTAAATACTTATTATCCCAGTTTAATCCTATTATATTTTTAAATTTTGTATAAGAATCTGGTAAGAATTCTCTATTGTTTATTAACCAACTAAATTCTACCTTATCAAAAATATAATTGTCCCCAATTTTTTTGAATAGTCTTTCACGAATCAATTCGTTGTTAAATAGAGATTCAATCAAAGAATCATCTAATCTCATAGCACTTTCGATTATTTGGTTTTTTAATAAAGAATTATCCTCAGAAACAAACTCAGGAATTGTCTTTAATGTTTCAATTAAAACCTCGTAAAAATTCATATTATCCACCTCATTATCAATTATAACACAGAAATGTTATTTTTTGGCTAATGATAGGCATAAAAAAGCAAAATCAGTTATTCATTTTGCTTGTTTCTTAAAATTAGTGCTTGTTCAATGATAGTTTTTATTTCTTCCTCTGAATAGGTTAAGTAATCATGAATCTCATTATATACAATAATTGGTTCAATAGGTTCTTTCTTTTTGCTCTTATAATATTCATCATACAAATCTAATAATTCTGATAGTAATATTATATTTCTTTTTCTTCTTACATTATCTGACTTTCTAATAAATTCCTTATAAGTCATAATACATCCTTTCTTAATTTTTTACTTTACTTATATAATAGTAGAAAGTAGAAATTCTCCATCTGGTTTATATATGGTAACTTTCTCATTTCTATTGTATATATAATCGACTAAGTCTGATTCATGAATTACATATTCATCCAATCCATCATTAACAAGTAAATAATTACTAGATTTAACAAATTTTTCCATCTCCTTTGGGTCTGTTATTTCAATTAACTTTTCCATCTTATTTTTCTCCATCTTCTTTCATTTGTAAGAATGCTCTTACTATTGAAACTTCTACCGGATTATTCTCTTGTAGTTCTGTTCTAAAAATATCTAATAGTCTGTTCTTTTCTTTCTCAAGTTCTTTCTGTTGTTTATAGTTTAAGTCATCACTCTCTAAAAGTTTTTGAATAGCCATCATATCAAACAAAGTTTGTTTCATGTTATCCGTAAAATAGAAGTTCAAATCTTTTAAATCCTTCAATTTTTCTTCCATTTTCTTTCCTTTCATACACTTTTTAACCGAACTTCTTTTCAAGATGGTGTTTGATTCCTTATTATACCGATAGTTAGAGAATATTATATGAGTGCCATAAAAAGTGCCAAAACAAATATTATGCAATATTAAGTTGTATCACTTTATATCACTTTTTAAAAAATAAAAAATGTCTTGAAACCTTTATGATTTCAAGACATATAATTTCTTCTGGCGTCCCCGATTGGAATCGAACCAACGACCTATCGCTTAGGAGGCGATCGCTCTATCCTACTGAGCTACGAGGACACAACAACATTATAACACAAAAATAAAAGATTATTACAAATTATGGTAATAATCTTATCATAAATACGAATGCTGTATATCTAACATCATATCTAAAGAACTCATAAAAACTAACTAGTTTATCACAAACACTAACTATTTTAGATTCTTTAAACTTAGGTTTCTTTCTAGTAATTGGATACATATGTGATAATATGATATCTTCTTCTAAATCATTAACATCAAAATATTTTAGTGAATTATTAAGTGCTTCTACTGGATGTTTATTAAGAAATTGTTTATATCTATAATCATTCTTACTTACATCATCTGTAGTAAAGAAATCATGCATTAAAGCACCTCTAGTACATGATATATAATCAAGTCCTAATCTTTTAGATATTGCAAAACTCATTTTAGCAACTCTATTTATATGATTAAGTCTATTATCTCCATGATGTACTATTGTTTTTAACTCTCTGAATTTATTTACACTATAAAATTCACTATATATATCGTAATATATTTTCTTATTCTCATTCATAATACTTCTATCTTATATCCATTTTGGAATATAAAGATTTCTTGTAAATCCCTCCATATACTTATTATATTGCTTAATTATTTCACAAGCAATAGCTCCTAAAACATCTTTGGTACTTTTAGGAAGTCTTAATGCCATTAATGATAATGTAAGCATTTTTTTGAACTCTCTATCATCAAAATATCGACATACTGCTTTATTTAATTGAGTAATTAGTTTTAATTCTTCTTTTACATTAATATCTATACTAAATATAAAAGATTGGTATATTTCAATTACTTTATCACTCATAGTATCAAGTTCACTAAATTCTTCATTTATGATTCTATAGTAATCGGGACAATATTTCAAAATTACTTTATTATTTAAATAATTATTATCCATACTATTTCACCACAAGTTTTATTATATCATTAAATGTAACATAAATCATCAATAATATCATTAGTCCAAATCCAACTAAGTTTAGTATGTATTCTAATTTTTCATTAGTTTTCTTTCTACTTATCTTTTCTATTATTAAAAGTAATACTCTTCCACCGTCAAAAACTGGTACTGGTATTAAATTTATTATAGCTACATTTATACTTAAGTAAGCTGTTAAATATAATAATGTTTCAAATCCTTGAGATTTTACTTGATCAATTATTGTATATATTCCAACTGGACCGCTTAAACTTTTTAATTTAACATCTCCAGTAAATAATGATCCTACTATTTTGATAATTGTAATGGTATTTGAATAGAATCCTTCAAATGCATAACTAACAGCATTCATAAATCCCTTTTTGTGTGTAGTACCATCAAATCCTATGCCATATTTACGTACTTCTTCTTTATTTACTGTGTGTACTTCTGGTTTAATGTTAATGTCTTTAGTGCTACCATCTTGCTTCTTAACTGTAAATACGTAATTGTCTTTTAGTTTTTTAGCTGCTGCTTCAAGTAAGAAATCATCTAATGATTCAATATTATTACCATTTATTTTAATGATAGTGTCTCCTACTTCAAGTCCAGAAGTATAAGCTGCACTACCTTCTTCTATTCTAGCTATTTTTGCAGTGTTTACTGGTTTACCATAGATAAGTCCACTTATAAAGAATAAGAATATCGCAAGTATACAGTTAAATATAATACCATTTAAAAGTACTAATAAACGTACCCAAAAGTTTTTATTTTCAAGTACTCTATTTTTCTTGATTTTTTTATTTTCTGGATCTTCTTTTTCTGCCATTGAAACAAATCCACCAACAGGTAATAATCTAAATGAATATGTTGTTTCACTATTTTTAGGCTTATGTGTAAAGATTAATGGACCCATACCAATTGAAAATTCATCAATATAAACGCCATTCTTTTTAGCGGCAATAAAATGTCCAAATTCATGTATTGTAATAATTACACCTAGTATAATCATTAATATAAGTAATGTTAATATAAAATTCATGTATCCTCCTAAAGATATGAAAATATTATAGAAAATAATAGTATAGAAAATAATAAACTATCAAATCTATCTAATACTCCACCATGACCTGGCATAATTTTTCCAAAATCTTTAACATCATATTCTCTTTTAATAGCTGAGAATACTAAGTCTCCACATTGAGCAACTATTGATAATAATAAGCTAATTAAAATTATAACAAATGTGTTTCCATTAAATACTGTTAAATAGAAAACACTACCAAAGAATGTACCAAATATTCCTCCACCAATAGCTCCTTCTATAGTTTTATTAGGAGATACGCTTGGGCATAATTTATGTTTACCAATCTTAGTTCCAAAGAAATGTGCAAATGTATCTGTCATAATAGTAATTAATAAAATATAAACTAAATAATATATATCAATATTTCTAAATATCATTAAAAAATTAAATGAAATACCTAAAAATATAGATGTACCTATTAAATATAAAGCATCATTAACATTATATTTCTTTCTATCAAAGAATATAATTGGTAGCATTAATAAAAATGCTGTTATTGCAAGTACTTTATAGTCTATGTAAAACATTATAGAACTAACCACATTATTAAGAACAATCATTAAATATGTAATAAGGCCTATTATTTTAATAGTTAATGGTACCTTTCTTTCTCTTTCACGTATATTAATAATTTCATAATATCCAATTGCACTTAATATAGAAACTCCAATATAAAATGGGTAACCACCTATAATAAGTAATGGTATACAAATAATTAATGCAATAATTGCACTTATAACTCTTTTTTTCATATCATTTCACCATGATAATTATAGCACGACTAATAATCTAACACAAGATAAATTATAGTATTAGAAATAAAGAGATTATACTTATGCTAAATTACTTTTAATTTAAAATATAAATCCGAATCAATATTTTCATGACTTAAATTTATTTTTATACTATAATTTCCCTATAAATATTTTTATTACTATAAATATAAAATCAAAATTAAAAATATATATAAAATTATTTTTTTCATTATAGCCTCACTTATTATGCACTAAATATAAAATATATTTTATAAATTTAAAATAAAAGAAAGCATTTAAGCTTCCTTCTTTTCACATAATTTTTCTATATCATCTTTATATATTAAAGTAGAATTTTTATATAATGAACACCATCTACTATCAAATTGTAATGGTTGATATTCTTTACCACAAGTATTATTTTCATATTTTGAGAAAGTTTTTGTTTTATCTTTTTCTGTTTTCATACAGTTAAAGTTATCAACATTATAATCATATACCCAGTTATATTCGTTTCCATTTTGTTCAAATGTTGGGAATACTACAAGTTCAACACCAGATTCAAGTGTTATACCTTCTCTTTTATCTTTTTCTACTTTTTTATACTTAGTTTTTCCATATGTTAAAGCAACATATACTTTATCTTTTAAATCATTTTCACTATTAATATCTTCGATCATTTCGCTTGTATAAATACTATTTGATATTAACAATTCTAAATCATGTTTTGATATTACTATACCCATATTATTTTTATAATATCCATTTTCATAAGTATATTTTTTAGGACATATAGCATCTCTATCACTATAATTACCTATTGATATTGATTTATTATTTTTACAATACCAAACTTTGTATAATATTGCTTTATAAACTATAGTTTCATCATTTAATTCTTCTTTTATTGCAATTTTAGGAAAAGTATTCTTAGTCTTTACAAGAAAATAATCTATATAAACAACGCCACTAAAAACTACTAATAAAACAATAATTATAATAAATATTTTCTTTAATGACTTCACTCTTATACCTCTATTCTTTTAATGTAGCGTACATTACAGCCTTAATAGTATGCATTCTATTTTCAGCTTCATCAAATACTTTTGATTGTTCACTTAAGAAAACATCATCTGTTACTTCCATAGCTGTAAGTCCAAATTTTTTATTTATATCTTTACCTATTGTTGTATTTAAATCGTGGAATGATGGTAAGCAATGTAAGAATATAGCATTTTCATTTGCAATAGCCATTGTTTCTTTATTAACTTGATATTTTTGTAATAAATCTATTCTTGATTTCCATATTTCATCTGGTTCTCCCATAGATACCCATACATCTGTATAAAGTACATCTGCATTTTTAACTCCTTCTTCTACTGAATCAGTAAGTGTTATTGTGCATCCATTCTTATTAGCAATTTCAGTACATGTATTAACAAGTTCCATATCTGGCCATAAATCTTTAGGTCCACATGCTACAAAGTTAACTCCCATTTTAGCACTCATTACCATTAAACTTCTAGCACAATTATTTCTAGTGTCTCCCATGAAAACAAATTTAAGTCCTTTTAAATGACCAAAATGTTCTTCCATAGTCATAAAGTCAGCAAGAGCTTGTGTTGGATGGAATAAATCAGTAAGTCCATTCCATACAGGAACTCCTGAGTATTTAGCTAAATCATCAACTGATTCTTGCTTGAATCCTCTAAATTCAATACCATCATAAATTCTACCAAGTACTTTTGCAGTATCAGCAACACTTTCCTTTTTACCAAGTTGACTACCAGTTGGATCTAAATATGTTGTATGCATACCTAAATCATAAGCAGCAACTTCAAATGAACATCTAGTTCTTGTAGAAGTCTTTTCGAATATTAAGGCAACATTTTTACCTTTTAGATATTCATGTGTTTCATGATTATGCTTTTTTGCCTTGAAATTCTTTGCTAAATCAAGTAAATAACGTATTTCCTCCTCTGTAAAATCTAATAATTTTAAAAAACTTTTCTTTCTTAAATCTACCATATATATATATTTCTCCTTTCAATCTTATATGCTTTCTACATCAATTATAACTATAACAAATAAAAAAGTAAACATTTTTAAAAAATATTTACCTATTTTCCTAGAAATTCACGTACAATTGGATTCTTACTATTAAGTATATCATCAGGGGTACCATATTCTAAGATGCTTCCATCTTTTAAAAATAATACTTTATCAGCAAATGATTTTATTAAATCCATTTCATGTGATACTACTACTATAGTTGTTGTTTTAGAAAGTTCATTTAATAATGAAATAAAATCATTAATAGTTGCTGGATCAAGAGCTGATGTTGGTTCGTCTAGCAATATTACTTCTGGCTTAGTTGCAAGTGTTCTTGCTATTGCTACTCTTTGTTTTTCTCCACCACTTAATTTAGAAGGATAAGAATCTATTTTATTTATAATATTTACTTCACTTAATAATCTTTTTACTAAATCATCTATTTCCCTGTCATTACCCATCTTAAGCAATTTAGGTGCAAGAGATACATTTTCTCTTACTGATAAATGTGGAAATAAATTATAATTTTGAAATACCATTCCTACTTTACTTTTTAATACTAATCATTCATATTCAACTTCCTTTCCATTTTTTTAAGAAGTTTACTAATAACACTTGTAAGAACTAAATATATTAAAGCAACAAGTACAAGTGGGAAGAAATAGTCATATGTTCTTGATGCGATAATATCTGATGCTTTTGTTAAATCTTCTATTCCAATATAACCAGCAATCGCTGTTTCTTTAATCAATGTTACAAATTCGTTACCCATGGATGGTAAGCTTACTTTAATTGCTTGTGGAATAATTATATATTTAAGCACTTGTCTAAAATTAAGTCCAAGTGAAAGTCCTGCTTCTACTTGCCCATCATCAATACTATCAAATCCACTTCTAAGAATTTCAGCAACATAAGCTGAAGAATTAATACCAAATGCTATAATTCCAACAATAACAGAATCAATAGTTGATGTTTTAAATATAACATAATACATTATCATAAGTTGTAAAACACTAGGAGTTCCTCTTATAATATTTACGTATATGTCAAATATTTTACTAAGTAATTTAAATTTACCTCTTTCTTTATTAGTATACTTTACAATAGAAATGATACTTCCAAGTAATATACCGACTATTAATGCTCCTATTGCTATAAGTATAGTATTTTTAAGACCTTCTAATATTAATTTATATCTTTCATCAAATATAACTGTCTTATATAAATCATCATAAATTCCATTTAACAATTCACTCATAACTTCTAATTAGAAGAATGATTAATAATATATTCTTCTATTTTACCCTCTTTCATTAATCTTTCTAAAACACTATTTATTTTATTTAATAATTCAGTATTTCCTTTTTTAACTGCGATTGCATATTTATCTGTAAATAATGTTACATTTAATATTTCAAGTTCTGGATTTGATTTAACAAGTTCTATTGCTGGTAATTTATCCATTACAATACAATCTGATTTAGCAGTTTTAACATCTTCTGCAGCTGCTAAAAATTTCTTTTGTCTAAATAATTTAACATTACTGAATTTATCAGTTAAATATGTATCAGCAACAGTACCAAGTTGTACAGATATAGTCTTATTTTCTAAGTCATTCATACTTTTAATCTTATCATAACCTTTTCTTACAACTACAACTTGTTCACTAGTCGCATATTCAATAGAAAAGTCAACACTCTTTTTTCTTTCTTCATCTATGCTCATACCAGCAGCTGCAAAATCAGCCTTACCAGAATTAAGTTCATTAATAATTGAACCAAAATCAACATCTTTTATAACAAGTTCTTTATTAAGCTCTTTTGCTATTTCACGAGCAATGTCAACATCTACTCCTACTACTTCATCCCCACTTCTATACTCATAGGGTGCAAATCCTGACTCTGTAACCATAACAATCTTATTACTTTCTTTTCCACATCCACATAACATAAAAATGATAGTTAAACAAATAAAATATTTAAATAATTTCTTCATACATTTACTCTCCTAATATAAATTATATCAATATAATATTTCTTTTACAAGAAAAATAGTTTATAATATTTAATAGGTGATGAAATGAAAAAAATATTTACAATAATATTATTATTTATTGGTATACTAAGTGTTAATGCTAATGCACTTGAAAATTCTTATTTTAAGATTGATATACCAGAAGGATATAAGGAAGAAATAAATGAATCAAGTCTATATAAATGGACTAAAGATAACAATTATATAACAATAACAATAGATAATAACACTAATAGATATGATATATTAAGATATACTGAAGATGATATGAAAAAATATGAAGAATATATTGAAAATTCTATTAATGAACAACTAAAAGATTATAATATAAAAGTAGATGTTAAGAATGTTAGAAAAGAAAAAATTAATGATAGAAATTGTATAGTATATGATACAGTGTGGCCTACTAAAGAATCTACTGGTTATGATACTTATCAAAGAGGATATACATTTACTACTGATAAATATATAATGATGCTTACATATAGTTCTGATAGTGAACTTGATAATAATACTGAACTTACTAATTTAATAGATAGTTTTAAAGTTCTTGATAGTGAAATAGTTTATAATGACAAATATAGATATAGAATAATGATAATAATCGCAGTAGTAGTTGGATTAATAGGATTTACAATTTCAGCAATAATTAAAAAGCGTAAATGATAGATACGCTTTTTTTATGCTATTTTATCTTTAATTTTAGAAAGTATTAATTTTTCACTTCTTGATACTCCTGCTTGGCTCATTCCCATCAATGTTGCTGTTTCACTTTGACTATATCCTTGATAATATCTATAATCTATAATTTTTCTATCTATTTCATCCATAGATTCAAGTTCAGTATCTATAAGAATCTTATTTAATATATCATCCCTATTATCAACTACTCCTTCATATGTAAAGTCTTCACTTACTTCACTACTCATAGTAAACATAACGCTTTCAATAATATTTAAGAGTTCACTTTCGCTTATTTCCATAAAAGAAGATATTTCACTAAAACTTGGTTCTCTTTCATATTTTGTAAATAATAATTCACGAATATTAATATACTTTTTATATATAGACATATATTCTTCACTTACAATAATATTTCTATCTTTACGTATAAAATCAACTATTTCACCAAGAACATATTTATAAGCATAAGTACTAAATTTTGCGTTACTATCTTCTCTATACTTTTTATATGCTTTTATTACACCTATTGAACCTACTTGATATAAATCTTCTATACTATAATATCTGCTATATTTAGATGCTATTTTATATATAAGGCCTTCGTTAGCTTTAATTAGTTCATACATTATATCATTCATATATTTAAAACACCTACCACTGACTCTTCATTTTTAGATTTAAAACAATAATCAAATACATCACTACTTTTAATATAATTATTAACATCATTATTAATATCGCATATAGCAACCTTACCATTAAATCTATTTACAATATTAGATATTTTAATAAATGATTCAAGTCCATAATTATCTATCATAATAATATTAGATAAATTAATAGATACTTTTTTAGCAGTAAGTTCTAATATAATTGGTATGATTCTTTCTTCAAATTTACTTATATTGCTTCTTATAAAGTTACCTATAATTCTTATAAAAAGAATACCTTTTTTATAATCAATATCTATATCCATTCGCATCTCCTGAATTAATACTATAATAATATAATAGATATTTAAAGTGATTCGACAAAACTAGATCTTTTTATCTACTATTTTTTTATAAAAAATAAATAACATTAAAGATATAGTTATGAATGATATTAACAATAGAATAAAACTATACTCTATAAAGTCTCCTGTTTTAGGATTTTCTTCTTCTATTATTTTTATGGAACAAAAATTTTTTATACAATAATTTTCATTTTTAACAATATTACCATGATTATCTAAAATTACATAATCATTAAGTAAGTAACTATAAAATTCTTTCTTAGTATTTTCATCTTTAATATAGCCTTCTAATTCACTATAATATTCTTTAGTGTATTCTCTTACTAATTTATATGTTCTATATAATCTATCTGTATAACTATACATAGGTATCATTTGTGATAATTTAGGTTTCATATTTAAATTATTTATTATTAATATATCCTTATCTAAATTAAAGTCATTATAATAAATATCATATATATAACACTTGTATGATACATAGATAGAACTATTATTATCGTAATATATTTTAATAACGATATCATTAAAATCATATTTATTATCTAACTTAATATTTATATTTGTATTTATCATATTATAGTTATTGTAATCTTTATCATATAAAAAACTATATTCATCATTTATTTCATAATTTATTTTTTCATTCAAAATAAATATTTCTATTTCTGAAATATCACTATTATTAAATATAAAGTTTATAGAATCTATATCATTACTTTTAAATGTATACATTTTATTTCTTCTATGGATGGTTCTACTGATGTAACTATCTGGTTTAATTATACTTTCTCCATCACTTTTCTTTTGAACTATATCGTTGTAATCAATTATTTTATCTTTAACTAGTTCTTTCATAATGTATTCTTCATCAGTAATAACATCTTTATACCATAAATATCTATCCTCCTTTCTTATAAGTAATTTACTTATTTCAGTAGGATATTCACTACTCCATTCGCTATATTTTTCTGTTACTGCTTGCACTCTTATAAATAAAAAAAGTGTTATTGTAAATATAAGATATTTTTTCATACCTCAACCTCCCTCTAATATTATTATTAGCGAAAAGTTTACAAAACACTTCTTTTTTTGACAATTTTTTCTATTTTTTTAAATAAAATACGCAACCATTATCTTTATACAAACATAAATCATTTTTAGATTCTCTATATCTAAATGTATATAAACTATCACGTACAACTATTAATAGAAAATCTCCCCTATCTTCTAGTTCATATTTATATGCTGTATATCCTTTTCCATTATCATTTATTTTTATTTCATCATGAGATATTATTACACTCATAGAGTCACCTTTGAATTCTCCATAATATCCTGGCATACTTATAACTACAATTATAAATCCAACTATGTATAGAATTAGTTTAATATAGAGACTTACTTTAGTAGGTTTTTTCCAGATTGTTCTTGATACAGGTGTAATTGTAAGTATACCTGCGATAACTATTATTATTGCTCCTAAAGCGCTATATTCAGTGTATGCGAGTCCTGCAATAATTCCCCATATTCCTAAACAAGTATAAGCTTTTCCTTTACTTTCTGGGTGCCTTTTAACTTCCTTAATAGAGTCGTATATCCATCCAATCAAAAATAATCCCGCAGTAAATAAATATAAAAATCCTTTTCCATATTCTCTTCTAGCAAATTTATGAAGACCAAACATACCACCAAGTATAGTTAATACAGTATAATCTTTTTCATTAGTATTAACATTATTAACATTTTTACTATCAAGTTTATCATATTCACTAAAACTACTTATATATTTTTCATATGTTTCTTTATACATAGATATTTCTGTTTCATTTGCTAAACTAGAATATTTATTCCAATAACTTTCATATAAAGAATTATATCTTTTATTTGTAAAGTCTTCACTTAAACTACGAAGTAATCCTATCCATATAACAGGATTATCAACATATCTTTTAGATAAACTTAGATATGAATTATAAGCACTAACATATTCCTTAAAATTTAAATATGTAAGAGCATTCTTAAATTCTTGTTCTTCATCTATTTCACCAGCATTAATATGTTTAACTTTTAAAACTTCATCATCAATAAGAAATTTATTACCACAATATTCACAATTCATTTCTTTCTTATTTTGATCTACTTTCATAGTTGCCCTACATTTAGGACAAGTTACTTCTATTAATTTCATAAATACCTCCATATAATAAGTTAATTATACAAAATAAATAAACTTTAGTACATAGAAAAACTGCATATTTAATGCAGTTTCAATAATCATTTTTTTAATAATTTAGTTATTTCTTTAATATTTTTAATAAAGAATATACTATCAATAATATTAGATATAGCATATATTGATAATATTAATCCTAAATAAGTAGTAATAGCTATAGTTCCAATAGTAGTTGGATTTACTATAATTATTAATCCACATATTATAGATATAACTGAAAATATAAATATAGATAGCCAATTATTATATCCATATTTCTTTAATAATAAAGATATTCTAAAATCTAAAGCAGATTTAGTTACCATTACTATACCAACGAATATTGGAAATAATGTTTTCATTAATACAGGATTTAGTATTAATACTACACCTATTAATATTTGAATAATACCTAGTGTTAAAAATCCCGAGAAGAAAAAACTTGATTCTTTTTCTACTATAAAATAGATACCATTAATAATTAATACTACAGATAATATATATGTAATAGTTTCAAAAGATACTTCTGGAAATATCATAAATATCATACCAAGTACAAACAAAAGTATTGAAATTATAATAGATGAATATAAAAACTTATTTATTCTTTCTGCCATAACCCATACTCCTTTCTAGTATAATTATAACATTAAATGTTTATATATTCTATAATTAATGTATTTCTTTTATCATTTTTATTTGGCTATTTTTAAATAATTTTCTAATCAATAAAACTGATACTATGTAATTTCATAATATCAGTTTTTCTATTAATTAATCGTTTTTATCAATATCTTTTTCTAATATTTTACCTGTTTTTGCATCTAATTTATATTCGTATTCATATTCGCGAGTTTCAAAACTAATTTCATATTCATTATCATCAAGTTCAATTTCATAATCATAGTATTCTGTAACTTTAGCATCATTTAATACAATATTTTTAGCTTTATCTTTACTTATTAATTTAGAAATATCTACTTTTTTGTTTTTAACTTCATATTTTATAATGTTACCATTCTTAGCATTAATTTTGATTTCATATTCAGCACTTTCTGTTTCAAATTCTACTTCATATATAGGAGTACCACCTTTGAATTCAAATTCTATATCATAATCATAATACTTTGAAACATTCGCTTTTTTAATAGCTATTTCTTTTATCTTATCTTTTGATAAATAAGTGTTATTACTAATATTACTATTATTGTTACTATCTTTGTTCTTATTTTCTATTTCACTTTCAAGTATCTTACCACTAATAGCATCTACTTCATAATCATATTCTATATTATTACAATCAAATTCAACATCATATATCATATTACCATTTTCATAATCATATTTTATCTCTAAATTAGTAACATTTTTATTTTCAACTTTAGCATGCTTAAATACTATATCTTTTACAGTATCTATACTTATATATTTAGATGTACTAGCACTTCCAATAGTACTTACTTCTTCATTTTTATTTATACTACTATTAGCTAATATATTAAGTTCATTAGTACTTAACTTACATAAATCTTCAAATTTATATAATGAATTTTTATTTATAATACTTTTAATTAATTTAACTTTAGATACAGAAATATTATATTTTTTTGATAATTCATTATCATAATTACTAGTATTAGTATTAAGAGTTAATATAGAAGAGTTAACTTTTTCATTTTGTAAATGACTATACACATCATTTGCTAATTTACGAACATTATATTCACCATCTACTAAACTAATCAATATTGAATTTTCATTATCATTAATATATCCATTTTTAACCATTGAACCAAATATTGCATTCATTGCAACTAAAACATCAGTACCTTTTAAATTCATATCACCTATTACTTTAATCGCATCTTCATTGTTAGTATTAACACTAACTACTTTATTTTTAGAATTAATACTAAGTTCTAAACTAGGATTAACATCAATACCAATAACAGCTATATTACTATTATTTTTAAAAAATATAATTCCTATAAATAACATAATTACACATGCAAAACTAAAATCTAAACCATAAAATAATTTCTTATTATTTTCTTTTTTCATATTTAATACAACTCCTTTATTGTTTTTTACTTTATCAGCAACATTATCAAAAGAAGAATATATTAAATTATCAAATATATTATATAATTCATCTTTTATATTCTTATTTTTCATTAATTGCCTCCTTATATTTATTACGAACTTTTTTAATAGTTCTATTATATTTTGAGAGTACTGTTGATAACTTTAAATTTAACATTCTTCCAATCTCTAAAAAAGTAAAACCACACATAGAATTTAATATTATAATTTGTCTTTCTTCATCATTGAGTTCTTCTAATATTGTTTTTAAAAGAACTTTATCGTATGAAATATCTTTTGATTTAAGTAAATGTTCTAATGTATCTATATTGTCATAAGTCATTCTTTTATTTTTTCTAATTTTTTCTAAAGCTAAATTTCTAGTTATGGTTATAATCCAAGATAATGGCTTATTTTTAGAAGAATATAAAATAGCATGTTTATATACATTAAGATAAACATCTTGCATTACATCTTCTGCTTCAGTAATATTTTTTAAAATAGAAAATGCATATCCAAATACAATTGTTCTTGTATTATTATAGAGCATTTCTAGAGCGCTCATATTACCTTTAGCAATATCTTTAATATAATTATCTAATGATATATTGTTATCTAACTTCAATATATATTGCATATTTTACTCCTCTCATTATAATAATGTTTTAAACAATAAAATTATTGCATAAAATTTAAATTTATTTATTTTTTTATCATAAAAGTAGATAATTAAATCTTTTTTATAACTATTTATTTACTTTATTATTGTTACATAATCTTCTTTTCTAGGTTTAGGTACAGATAAATTTCCGTCAATATAACCTAGTATACAATGCCCTATTCCAACATAGTTATCAGAAATGTTCCATTCCTTTAGTAATTCTTTTCCTTCTTCAGTTTCAAATTCTTCTTTTGCTCTGTGTATCCAACAAGAACCAATACCTAAACTATGAGCAGTATTCATTAGATTTCCTAAAACTAAACTCGCATCTTCGATATATGTCATTTTTGTTTTATCAGCAAGAACTACTATTACTGTTGGTGCTCCATAAAAAGGATCAACATCTCTATTCATAATTTTAGCATTTAATTTTGATAGTCTTTCTATCATTGATTTATTTTGTAATACAACCATTTTTGGAGATTGCATGCCCATACCGCTTGGTGCATATTCTCCAGCTTTTAATATAAGATTTAACTCTTCGTCTTTTATTTGTTCACTTTTATATTTTCTACAACTTCTTCTTTCAATTAAATTTTTAATTGTTTCATTCATAAATTTTCCTCCTTAATTTATTATTTATATTAATTTTGTCACAGTATTTTATCTCCTACTTGAACAAAATATGTATATGGAGAACCACCACATGACTGACAAGTGTTTACTACAACTTTTACATTTCCTTTTGAATCTTTAACAGCAAGTAAACCTATCGTTACATTTTCATATTCATAACTTAGTAATATGCATATTATAAATATACTAATCTTTTTCTATAGAAGTAACTTTATAATCTAACTTATTTATTGTATCAATTATATCTTCATCAGGAATACTTATACTTGAATATATTGTTGCTGTTTTGTCTTTTAAATTAATTTTTACTTTAGTAATACCATCTAATTTTAATAATGATTTTTCAACTTTTTCCTTACAGTGTTCACACATCATCCCTTCAATAGTAATTACTTTTTTAATTTTTTTGTTAAACATAAATTATCTCTCCTTCCATCTTTTTAATCTTAATGCATTTATAATAACAGTAAAACTTGATAATGTCATAGCAAGTCCAGCAATCATTGGATTCATTGTTATATTTATAAATTTAAATAATCCACATGAGATTGGTATCATACAAGCATTATAGAAAAATGCCCAGAATAGATTTTCTTTTATATTACCCAGTGTTCTTTTGCCTATATCAAATAAATTATATATTGAATTTAAATCATTTCTCATTAATATAACATCAGCAGAATCAACAGCAATATCAATGGCTGAATTTAAACTAACACCTATATCAGCAAGTGATAAACTAGGTGCATCATTTATTCCATCTCCTACCATCATTACTTTAAAGCCTTTATTTTTAAGTTCTTTAATTTTATTTGATTTATCTTTAGGTGATACATTAGCTATTACTTCTTTAATACCTATACTTTTAGCAATTATATCAGCAGCAATTTCATTATCACCAGTAAGCATAATTATTCTTTTACCTATATTTTTTAATTTATTTATTACATCTTTAGCATTATCTCTAATTATATCTTTTACTCCGATAAGTCCAATAACTTTCTTATCTTCTATAACATAAACAATACTATTACCATCTAAAGATAATTTCTTTTCTTCACGTAACATATTATTATTTATCTTATATTTATCAAATAATTTATTGTTTCCAATTAAATAAGATTTATCATTAATTGTTCCACTTAGTCCTATTCCTGCAATATTTTTAAAATCATCTACATCTAAAGATTTTAAATTATTAGTTTTAGAATATTCCTTAAAAGAACTTGCTATTGGATGAGCCGTCTTATTTTCTAATGATGAAACTATTTCTATTAAATCATTATCACTATAATTAGATTTATTTATTATTTTTGATATTCTTAAGTTTCCATAAGTTAATGTTCCTGTTTTATCAAATACTATTACATCTATTTTATTTACATTTTCAAGTATTTCTGACTTTTTAACTAATATTCCATTTTTAGCACATAATCCTTCACTTACTACTATCGCAAGTGGTGTTGCTAGTCCTAAAGCACAAGGGCATGCACAAACAAGAACGGTTACAAAATAAACTATTGATTCATTAAAGCTAGCACCTAATATTAAATGTATAATTAAGGTTAATAATGCTATAAAGATAACTACTGGAACAAATATTCCACTTACTTTATCAGCAATTCTAGCAATAGGTGCTTTCGTATTAGTTGCTTCAACTACTAACCTTACTATTTCTGATATAGTTGAATCTCTACCTATATTCTCTGCTTTATATAAAACTTCTCCATCTAAATTTATAGAACCTGCAACTACTTTATCATTTATACTTTTTTTAATTGGAATAGATTCACCACTAATAAATGATTCATCCACATGTGTACTACCTTTAACGATAACTCCATCAACAGCAAACCTATTTCCTGGCTTAACTATCAATATATCTCCCTTTTTAACTTCATCGATAGATACTTTTTTCTCTTTATTATTAATAAATAATATTGCTTTGTTTGGAGTAATTGTTACAAGTCCTTTTATAGTATCTTTAGTTTTTTCTTTACTAATACCATCTATATATCTACCAAACTTAATTAAATATAAAATGATACATACACTTTCAAAATATAGATTTTCTACATATTCATTATTTCCTTTTAATATCATTATCATATTAAATGTACTAAATATAAAACTAGAAACAACTCCTAAAGTAACAAGAGTATCCATATTAGGTGATTTATATTTAATATTCTTAATTCCACTTATGATAATATCTCTACCAAAATATATAAAATATAAACTAAATATAAATAGACATACTGAATAATTTACTGGATAATTTATCATATGTAAGAATGGTATTACAGGTAAATGTATCATGTGTGACATAGAAATGTATAGAACTAATAATGCAAGTATTCCATTCACAACGAAATATTTTGTTTTGTTATTATCTTTGTCTTCATTTTCATTGTAAAGACCCAGTGATTTAAATCCTGCTTCACTTACAAATCTATTTAAATCATCTATCGTAATATTATCTTCATAAGTTATACTCGCAGAAGACATTACTAAGTTAACTAAAGCATCATCTATCCCTTCTTGTTTTAATAAGTATTTTTCTAAACTTGAAGAGCAAGCACTACAAGTCATACCTTCTATTTTTAAAATTATTTTTTTCATATTTATTCTTTCTTTCTACATTGTATTTTTTGCTTATTAAGCCATTCAATAGTATCTTCAATTGTATTTTTCATATTTCTATTTTTAAAACCTAATTCTTTTTTTGCTTTTTTATTACTAAAGTTTGAATTTGAAGATAATGTATATAATGAGTATTTTGTGAAAAGAGGTGTTTGTTTTTTTAAATTATAATATATTTCAAATATAGGTGCTATTAACTTTGCAAGACCTATTGGTAGTACTAATTTAATTCTTTTTCTTCCTTTCACATCACAAATTAAATCAGATAGTTCTTTAATAGTTATATATTTATTAGATAAGATATAGCATTCACCATTATTATCTTTTTCACAAGCACTAATAATACCATCTACTACATCTCTAACATCAACGAAATCATATCCTCCTTTGACACAAGCAATTAGTTTACCATTTGATACTTCTTTTACTAATTCGGTTAGATGACTATTACCAAAATCATTTGGACCTATAATTCCCGAGGGATGAATAATACAAGCATTTAAATTTCTACTTTTTACTGCTCTCATTACATACATTGCTGCCTCTGCTTTTGTTTTTGCATATAGTCCATAAACATCATCTGGATTAAAATTATTTACTTCAGTTATTAATTCATTATTATTTTTTTCTGGAATTGCATGAACACTACTTATATAGATAAGTTTTGCTTTTGCTTTTAAAACTTTATCTATTATATTTTTAGTGCCATTAACGTTAACATCATATATAAGTTGATTATATTTAGATTTTATATATACTACTGCCGCACAATGAATTACATATACTTCATTATTATTAATATTTTCAAAAATAGGTGTCAAAGATTCTTTTTTAGTTATATCACCATAATATATCTTGCATTTTAAATTTTCTAGTGATTTTATGGAATCATTTTTTAAAACAAATGCCCTAATTTCATTATTACTGTCTTTCTCTAATCTTCTTATAATATTGTTTCCTAAAAATCCATTTGCTCCTGTTACAATATAAATTTTTTTCATAATATTCACCCCACTATATTTCTTTTTAAAATTACTAATAGTTCATTATTAAAACCTCAATAGTTTTTTGTAATATTTTATTGTTGTTTATGATAATTTAAATTATTATAATCATAAATTATATACTGCATAGTATTATTGCATTCTTTTATCCATATTTATAGCTTTTTATAAACTATATGTTTATGTTCAATCTATATATTATTTTACCATATTTATATTAAATTTGTATAAGAACTTTCCTATAAGATCAAAAAAGAGCTAGATTAATAATCTAACTCATATTTTAATTTATTTATCAAATATGATACTTGCTTTTACTTCACCATCACTTTTAATTTCATTAACTTCATTATTTTTAATCCAAGAAGCATATAAAGTTATATTTTTATATCTTTCATAACCATTTTCTTCTTTTATTTTAGTATTTTTTTATCTGTGTTTTCATCTATTATTTTATATTTTTCTCTATGTTATCCTCTTCTCATCACTCTTCATACCTAACATCACTCATATAATTAAATCTACTTATAAAATAATCATACGAATACTCTTGGGCTCTATTTTCCATAATATCATTTATAGGTATAAGAGTATAATCTTTTAATATTACATATTTATATGTGAATGTTAATACTTCATCATAATAATTAGTTAACATATTAATTTTTACTGTAGTAGTAATTGTTTTATTCAAATTGGTATCAAAATAATTCATTAATTCATAAAATCCTTTATCAGTTTTAAGGATTCTTTCGTTATATATTCTAATTATTTTTTCACTTTCATAATTACCATTTACTTTTTCAAGAGTAGGATACTTTTCGTTTCCATAATTTTTGACATATAAAATATTATCTTTTACATAAGCATATTCTGACATAAAATCATAATCAACTTTTTTGCCAAGAAACTCAGTTGAATAGTTCCATTTAAGATAGTCACTAAGTCTATAATTTGCATTTAAATACATATCATAACTATCTATAATTTTATTATCTGTATTATTATCATGTAAAGTATATATTCTATCGTTATAATCATAAAACTTTATATCTGCTCCAAAATTTGGACAAATATTCATAACCTTAATACTTTTATCTATATCATATACTTTTTTGTAAACAAATTCACCATTATCTAATTTATTAGGATTAAATATATATATAGAATTATTATTTATAAATGAATATTTACTAAATGAAGTATCCTCATTTAAAAACTTTCCATCATTTAATTTTTTATAATCTTTATCTGGATATTTCTTTTTTAGTGCTTCTATAATAGACTGTGCTTCTGGAGGTGTATGGTCTATTAACATTGGTTTATTACTTATAATAGCAACAATAATTATAATAGCTATTAATATAATAATTCCTATTATGGCATAAATTATTTTTTTATTTTTCTTTGTCATATTAACCTACTTTTCTATAATGCCACTTGTCTTTTTTGAATACATATCATCAGTTATAGGTTTGTATCTTTCTCCATCATAATCATCAGTAAATCCATTATATGCTTTATATATTTCATTAGTTTCAGTATCATATACTCTTTCATAGCCAAGTGTTGCATCACTTTGCTTTTGACTCATGATATCAAAAGATGTATTTCTCTTATTCCATGAATCCATTATTCCATCACTTATCTCGTTTCCTATAGCTCTAATTTGTTGAAAGTTCTTCATAACTGCATCTTGTTGTTGATTAAATCCATTTATAAATGTATCTGTAAATTTTAGTGAAGAACAAATTGTATTCAATGTGTCTTGCCAATCAATAAATTCATCTTTTGGTGCTGTAATAAAGATAGCATCATATACATTTAAGTATTGTATATCTATTTGTTTACCAGATATTATATTTTCTAGTACATAATAAGGACCCACATCATATACATAAGCAGTAAATATTCCTTCTCCCTCTTTACCATTTGCATCTTTAAATGTTGCTCTTAACATATCTCCACCTAAACTAGCTTTACCTAAATTATCAATTACAGTAAAATCAGTTAATGTTGGAAATGTAAATGTGTTAGTATTATTTAAAGTACCTAAATCATTAAATATTTTATAAAATCCTTCCGTATTTTTAGTAGCTATTACACTAGCTTTAGCAAATGGATTATTCGGATAGTATTTTTGTTGCCATCTTTTAGCGTCTTTAGATTTGTTATACCCTTCAGTTTTCATGTTTAAGAAAAACTGATAAGCAGGATTATTTGGATCATACACTTTAATAGTATAATGGATATAATCACCAATTGTATCAACTTTCCATCCCTTTGGCTTCTTTATAGAAAACTCATTGATTGAATAATCTTCAAATTCTATTTGACTTGCTTTAGATTTGGCTATTTTAATATTTTTATCTGGATTATAAAATACTCCTTTACCATTATTACCACCTTTAGTAAGCAAAATAATTCCTCCTATAATAACAAAAATAACAATAACAATTATAATAAGATTTTTTTTAGAAATATTTAGTTTTCCAATTTTCATAATATTAAGTTACTCCTTCCTATTTATAATTATAATTTGAAATAATACGAAGAACAACTATCTTACCACAAAAAGCATTGTTTTTGATGGTAAGTGGTTTGTTATAGCCTAAATATGTTGTATAATACTTTCAAAGGGACGATGTATAATGAATTTTAAAGAAGTTTTAAACAAATATCTAAAAGAACTAAATTGTTCACAAAAAATGTTATCAGAATCTTCAGGTCTATCTGAAACTGTTATTAGTAGATATAAAAGTGGCGAACGAACTCCAGTTAAAAATAGTGAGCAATTAACTAAATTAACTACAGCAATTTTTAATATTTCAAAAAAAATGAGCAAAAAACAATATACTCTTGATAAAATAGAAAATGATTTCAATAAAGTATTACAAAATGATAACTTTGACTATACTACTTTAAGTAATAATTTGAATATTTTAATAACATCTTTAAAAATTAGTATTAATGAAATGTCAAAATATATTGTTTTTGATTCTTCACATATTTCAAGAATAAGATATGGTAAAGCAAAGCCATCTAATCCAATAGAGTTTTCAAATAAAATATGTACTTATATATTTAATAGATATAATAACCCTGATGACATAAATAACTTAATGACAATTATTGGATGCAAAAAAAGTGACTTATCAAATAACAATTTTTATAATACATTATTTACTTGGTTAACAAGTGAGTCAATACAAGTTAAAAATCAAATAAATAACTTCTTATATGATCTTGATTCGTTTAATTTAAATGATTATATTAAAGCAATAAAGTTTGATGAATTGAAAGTTCCAAGTATACCTTTTTATAAAGCAAAATCAAGACATTATTATGGAATTGAAGAAATGAAAGAAGGAGAACTTAATTTCTTTAAAGCAACAGTTTTATCCAAATCAAAAGAAGATATTTTTATGTGTAGTCATATGCCAATGGAAGACATGGCAGAAGATGTTAGTTTTGGAAAAAAATGGATGTTTGCGATTGCTATGTGTTTAAAAAAAGGACATCACTTGAATATTATCCATAATTTAGATAGACCTTTTAATGAAATGATGCTAGGACTAGAAAGTTGGATACCTATTTATATGACTGGTCAAATATCACCTTATTATTTAAAAGATTCAAAAAATAGTGTGTATAACCATCTAGATTATGTTTCAGGAAATGTTGCGCTAACTGGAGAATGTATTAAAGGTTATCATAATAAAGGAATGTATTATTTAACTACTAATAAAAATGAAATAAAATACTATAAAGAAAAAAGTGAACTAATCCTTAAAAAAGCTAAACCACTTATGCAAATATATAGAGAAAATAATATAAAAGAATATGAGCTATTTTTAAAAAATGATGAAGAAATACCATGTGATAGAACAAGATATCTTTCATCATTACCTTTATTTACAATTTCAGATAAACTATTAAATAAAATGTTAAAAAGAAATAAATTTTCAAAAACAGATATTGATAAAATAATTAAATATAAAAAAGAAGAATTAAAATATATGAATAATATTTTAAAAAGAAATAAAGTAAATGATTATATTTATATAATTGAAGAAAATGAGTTTAAAAATGATCCACCTTCACTTTCACTAAATAATTTATTCATAGATAAAAAAATAAAGTATACTTATAATGAATATATAGAACATTTAAGACAAACAAAAGAATGGTCAAAACAAGAAAAAAATTATGAATTAAATTATGTAAATGATAAAACATTTAAAAATATAACTATAACATTTATTAAAAATCATTATGTGATTATATCAAAAAGTTCTAATCCAACAATACATTTTGTTATTGAACATCCTAAATTAGTTGAAGCAATTGAAAATTTTAGTCCTATTGTAAAAGATTAATAAAAAATTAAAACACCTAGTATTAACTAAGTGATTTATATCAATTTTATTGTTTAACATGTCCTGTAACAATATCTTTTAAATTACTAAAAAATATCTTTAAAAATGTTGCTTTCTTTACTTCATCATGAATTACTAAATCATAAGTATAAGTATTATTATCATATTTTAATATTAGTTCTCCTACTTTACTTCCTTTTTCTATAGGTGCTTTTACATTATTAAGTTTTACTTCAGTAGTATATTTTATATCTTTTCTATCTTTATCAACAATAATTTTTATATCGTTCTCTAAATAATATTTATAATTTCTATTTTCACTACCTTTTATATTTATTACTCCAGAATAATCTTTCTTATTTAATATAGTTTCACTACCATACATACTATATCCATATTCCATCATACCTATTGTATCACTACTTCTATTATCTTTTGTGTTGCTTTTCATAACAACACTTATAAGTCTCATATTATTTTTATTCATTGTTGCAGTTAAACAATAACCTGCTTTATCGGTATAACCTGTTTTAAGACCATCTATTCCTTTATAAAATTTAATTAATTTATTAGTATTCACAAGCCAATGATTTTCTCCTGAAACATTAATATATTCATCAAATGTACTTGATATTTTAATCGCAAGTTCATGTTTAACGAGTTCTCGTGCCATAAGTGCCATATCATATGCTGTTGTTAAATGACCATCTTCATCAAGTCCATGAGGATTTTTAAATGTAGTATTTTTACATCCAAGATCTCTTGCTCTTTCATTCATCATATTAACAAAATTTTCTACTGTACCACCTATTTTTTCAGCAATTGCAACAGCAGCATCATTTGCAGAAGCAATACCTATTCCTTTTAATAAATCATGTACTTTTACATTACTTCCTGCTTCGACATATATTTGAGTTCCTCCCATACTTTGTGCTCTTTTAGAAATAAGAACATCATCATCAAGATTAAGTTTTCCATTTTCAATAGCTTCCATCGCAAGTAACATAGTCATTATTTTAGTCATAGATGCAGGAGCCATTTTCTTATCTTTCTCTTTTTCAAATAATATTTTACCTGTACTTGCTTCAATTAATATAGCACTCTCACTATTTTTAGCAAGACCAATATCAGTAGCACTAATACTACCTATCAAAAATATAAACATAAAACAAAATAAAAAGATTTTTTTCATACATTATTTCACCAATAAATTATATGAATCAAATCTTTTAATATTAATATTTTATTTATCTTTTTTAGTTATTTTTTTAATTACATCTTCATTAATACTTTTACCTTTTATAGCTTCTAATACTTCAATTGGTAAACAAAATATAATTGTATTTGATTGATCACTACTTATATCATTAATAGTTGATAATGTTCTTAAATGTAATGCTCCTGGTGTACTAGACATAGTTTCAGCAGCAATAGCTAAATTTTTAGATGCTTCAACTTCACCTTTTGCTTTAGTTAAGATTGCTTCTTTTTCACGTTCAGCTTCTGCAGCACGAGCTATAACTCTCTTCATTTCTTCTGGTAAGCTTACATCTTTAAGTTCAACATTTTCAACCTTTATTCCCCATGGATCTGTAGCTTCATCAATAATCTTACATATTTCAACAGAAATCTTTTCACGTTCACCAAGTAATTCGTTTAAAGATACACTACCTACTACATTTCTCATAGTAGTTTGAGCAAGTTGACTAACTGCATAATAGAAATTTTCAACTTCAAGAATAGCTTTTGAAGCATCAAATATCTTATAATATATAACAGCATTAATTCTAACTGAAACATTATCTTTAGTAATAACATCTTGCTCTGGAACATCTACAACTTTAGTTCTTATATCAATTTTCTTATAAGATTCAAATATAGGCAATACTAAATTCCATCCAGGTTGCATTATTTTACTAAATTTACCCTTACTAAACTTAACTCCTCTTTCATATTCATCAATTTGTACAATACTTCTAAGTAATATAATAACTACTATAATAACAATAAACCAAAATAAATAATCCATATAACACCTCTCTATATAAATTATATCAAAATTAAAGAAAGAATACTATAATTCTTTCTTTAAAATAACATTATCATGAACATTATAATTACAATCAGTTTTTACTTTATATTCTGAATCAATAATTCCTTTAGATACAACTATATTATTTAAACAATATTTATCAATTGTATCACTATATTCCATGTAATCATTTAGTATTAATTCATCAACATTAATAATGACAGAATATCCAATATCGGGCATTAAATCTTTATCACTTACATATGTCTTAGTAGCACTAAGTAATACTTTTTCTATATTTTTATATACTTTATCTTCATCTTTTTTACCAAGATAAACTAGAAATCCACATATAAGTACAACTATTAGTCCCCACACTGTCATAATTGTTTTATTCATTATTCATTACTTCTTTCATATCCACTTGTTGTGTAATTATTACATCTAATATAAGGAATAATAGTAGATGTATCATTATTAATAACTACTTTTGAATATCCATCACATTCTTTATTAGTTTTATCATATAATTTAGAAATATAACCACCACTATATAAAGTAGATAGTTTAATAATAACAATATCTTCAGTATTGTTACTATATTTTACATTATAATATTCACGAGTGGCAACTCTTAACTTATCTTCAAGTCCTTCATAAAATAAAGTATTATTTTCAGTAGTAGGTTCTTTAATAATAGGATTATCATTTTTACCTAATAATCCAAATTTATTAGCGCCTATACAAGCAACAGCTAAACATATAACAAATAATAATATAATTAATAATTCAGCACGAAGTCCCCAACCATTCTTATTCATAAAATCACCTTTTTCTAATTTAATTATATATTAATATTTAATTTTTTTCTATAATAATTCGATAATTTTACTCTTTAGTTCACTATCATTAACATTTTTTAGTAAATCTATTATTTTAGAATTTCTATCATTAATCTTTAATATTTTTTCATAATTAATAATTTTATCATTTATTTTATTTAAATATTTTGATGCATATGCCTTACTTACCTTATACAAGTCTGCTATTTCCTGCATAGAATAATCTTCAAAGTAATAGTATTCAAAGTAATTTCTTTCTTTTTCATTTAACAATTCTTTATATATTTCATATAAAGATGTTATATACTCTCTATTATCCATTAGAACTCCTTAAATAATCCATAAATATATTTTTCTATATCAAATGGTATCAAGTCTGTTTCTTTTTCACCAAGTCCTACAAATTTGACTGGTATGTTAACAATTTCTCTAATTGCAAGAACTATTCCACCTTTAGCTGTACCATCTAATTTAGTAAGAACAATGCCTGTTATATTAGTTATTTCTTTAAAACTTTTTGCTTGTGCGATACCATTTTGTCCAGTAGTAGCATCAATAACAAGTAATGTTTCAACTGGATTACCCGGTAATATTTCACCTATTACTCTATTCATTTTTTCAAGTTCTTTCATTAGATTTGTTTTATTTTGAAGTCTACCTGCTGTATCAACAAGTACTAAATCATAATGTTCATCTTTTGCTTTACTTACACCATCATATATAACAGCTGATGGATCTTTTCTATCATCTCCATAGAATGAAACATTAAGTCTATCTGCCCACTCTTTTAATTGATTAACAGCACCTGCTCTAAAAGTATCACCAGCAACTAGCATAACTTTCTTTCCTTCATTCTTATATTTATTAGCTATTTTAGCAATACTAGTAGTTTTACCAACACCATTAACACCAACAAATAATACAACATTAGTTTCACCAGCTTTAATATTTAATTTAGAACTAAGTACATCATCACCAACATATATCATGAATAATTCATCAACAATAACTTCTTTTAAATATTCAAAATCAGTAATATTTTCATGTTTAACTCTATCTTTAAGCCTATCAACAAAATCCATTACAGTATTAACACCAATATCAGCAGTAATTAATATTTCTTCAAGTTCATCATAAAATTCATTACTTATTTTTGTATACTTAATACCAAGTAAAGATAATTTACTAACAAAGTTTTCACGACTCTTAGATAATCCATCAACATATTTTTCTATTTCTTTTACTTCATTATGCTTATCATTTTTTTCTTTCTTAACTTTTGTTTCTTTCTTATCTTCCTTTTTTGATTTAACATCTTCTTTATCATGAATATCTTCATCTATATTTTCATTATCAACTACTTCGTTATCACTAACTATATCATTATTACTTTCGTCGCTTGATATTTCTTCAAGTTCATCATCTATTTCTTCTTTAGTTACTTCATCACTAGTATTTTCTTCTATAGATGTTTTCTTTTTATCTTCTTCTATTTCTTTATTAAATAAATTTTTAATTTTACTAAATAATCCCATTTATATCACCCTACTTGCTATTATACACTATATATTATTATGAATGCTAGACAAAATTAATAAAATTTGCTATAATTAAAGACACGAATTAAACTTTTTGAAGGGATGATTAAAATGAATAGTAAAAATAAAGAAACTTTAGTATGTGCCTTAGGTGGTCTTGGTGAAGTTGGTAAAAATATGTATGTAGTAATGCATGAAGAAGAATTATTTATAATTGATTGTGGAGTAATGTTTCCAGAAGATGATTTAATGGGAATAGATTATGTTCTTGCTGATTATAATGTTCTTAAGACAATGCAAGATAAAATAAAAGGTCTTATTATAACACATGGTCATGAAGATCATATTGGTGGTATACCTTTCTTACTTCAAAATATAGAGATACCTGTAATATATACACCTAATATAGCAGGTAAACTAATAAGAAATAAGTTAGAAGAAAGAAACATTAAAATACCTAAAATGATACCTGTAAATGAAGATTTACATATCAAGACTAAATATTTTAATATAGAATTTTTCACAACTACACACTCAATACCAGATTCATTTGGTATGGCTATTAAGACTCCTAATGGAACAATTGTTGAAACAGGAGATTTCAAATTTGATTTAACACCTATTGGACCTGTTGCTAATATGGGAAAAATGGCTGCTATTGGTAATGAAGGAGTTACATTACTTTTAAGTGATTCAACTAATGCTTTAGTACCAGGCTTTTCAGCAAGTGAATCTGTCGTTGATGAAGCACTTGGTGAGATATTTGCTGAGAACACTACATCAAGAATAATTTTAGCAACATTCGCAAGTAACATATATAGGCTTACTCATATAGTTGAAACTTGTAAAGAAAACAATAGAAAGATAGTAGTATTCGGAAGAAGTATGAATACAAGTATTGAAATAGCTAAAGAATGTGGATACATTAAAGATAGAGATATATTTATTTCTAGTGATGAAGCTAATAGAATGGAACCATCTAAAGTATGTTTACTTTGTACAGGTAGTCAAGGAGAACCACTTGCTGCATTATCAAGAATCGCAAATGGAAATGATAGAAATATAACTCTTATGAAAGATGATACAGTTATATTCTCAAGTTCCCCTATTCCAGGAAATGCAATGTCAATAAATAGAATAATAAATAAACTATATCTAAAAGGTGCTAAAGTATATACTAATACAAGTGAATATGATGTTCATACAAGTGGACATGCTAAACAAGAAGAATTAAAATTATTATTAAGACTTATTAGACCAAAATATTTTATGCCTATGCATGGTGAATATAGAATGCTTGCTTCTCATACTGATTTAGGAGTACTTTGTGATATACCTAGAGAAAATACATTTATATGTAAAAATGGTGATATACTTGCTTTAAAAGATGGTGAAGTTTATAGAAAAGGAAGTATTCCTATAAATGATATATATGTAGATGGAAGTAGAATTGGAGACGTTGGAGTATCAATAATAAAAGATAGAAAAATAATGTCAACAGATGGTGTTCTAATCGTAATATTAAATCTTGATTTAAAAAATAAAAAAATGTTAATAGATCCAAATATCACTACAAGAGGATTTGTAGTAGTAAATGATAATCAAGAACTAATTAAAAAGATTCAAGATAAAACAAATATCATTACTTTAAATGAACTTGAAAAAGATAACTTTAATCTAACAGATTTAAAAAATAGAATCATATTAGAAATAAATTCATATGTAATAGAATTAACAGGTAGAAGACCTATAATTATACCTATGATATTGAGTATTTAAAAAAAAGACTTACATGATATGAACCTCGTTACTTATATTCAAGAAACGGGTTTCAGTTCAACAGAGTCTTTTTTATTTTACAAGTCTTCTTTCAAATTTAATTTCTGTATCAACGTTCTCAAAATCTTTATATATTACACTTAAGTTATTTGCTTTGCCTATACTATCAAAGTGAACTTCACATATTAAATAACCTTTATTAACAATAGATTCTTTTGTATCTCCTTCTAAGTCTGAACAAGTTGGTACTCTAAATGTAACATATTTGCCATCATAATTACATTTATATTGATGACTATGACCAAGAAAATTAAATAATACTACATTATCATTTATTTCATTAATAACTCTATTTATTTCGTGTTTTAATGATATATATTCACTCTTAATTTTATAATATCCACTTCTATATCCACTTACTTTAAAATCATTTCTACGTTTTAAATCCATAAACATATCGTATTCTTCTACGATAATTGGAAATGCTTCATGATTACCAAGTAATATATGATTTGTAATACTATTATCAAATGGATAATCATTTAACATATGCATAACTTGTGAGATAGTTGAACTATATTTAGAAGGACATCTACTATAATTACAATGACAGCCTTCTATAAAATCTCCTGATATAAATATATCTTTTATGCCTAATTTACTTGCTTCATCATATACCTTTTTTACATAATCAAGATTTTCAAATTTACTTCCAGCGTGTAAATCAGATATCACAATAAATTTAAAAGTATCACTACAATCAATAGTTTCTAATGAAGACACAGGACTATTTGTTAATATCACTTCTTCATTAAGACCACGTAACCTCATAATAGATGGAATAATGTTAACTTCTCCACTTTTTCTTTTAACAAGAGTATTATCTCTTAATACTTTATATCCTTCTATAAGAGCGCTTCTTATAACAGATAAATATATTTTTTCATTATATTGACCATAAAGAAATATCTCATAATACATATATTTTAAGAAATTAATATATCCTTCTATACTTATTCCGAGTATATCACATATTTCAGCACTACTTTTACCATCACATATTAATTTGAAAATAATATCTTTTTTGCCACCAAAATTATTAATGATCTTTCTTTTCTTTTTTCTATTTAAGAGTTCATCTATTTTTGATACAAGATAATACTTTTTTTCATCAAAAGAAAGAATGTATTCATTACGTGCTTTTTTAAGTATTGTTACTACAAAACTTTTTTCAAGATTTAATTCTTGTGATATTTCAATAATTCCCTTATCTTCAAGAACAAGTCTACTAATAATTTCATATATATTATAATTTATATTTTCCATATTCCCACCTTTCTTATAGAATAAAAGAGTGAAAATTAATCTTCACCCTTTATCATATATAATTTATCATTCATATCAAGCATAAAATGATTAGGTGTACTACCTATAAAATATGGATACTTGTAGTCATCATTTTTAAATGTAAGATAACCACCAGCACTAATAGATGGAAGATCATATTTATTAAATGAATCTTTTATTTCATTTAAATATCCTCTATCATTAGACATATTATTTTCAGTAATGAAACTACTATAGTAAATTTCACTATTATATCCATCATTAGTATATGCGATTATTGTATATTTATTTACATTTTTAAGAATGAAGAATCCACTTAAATTATTAAATTCTAGTTTTATACTGTCTTTAGTATTCTTATTAGTAACTAATATATAATCAGTTTTATCTTCGAATGTGTAATTAAATAATTCACTTTCGTTATATTCTTCATAATTCTTTTCATATGAGATATCATAACTTTTATAATTAGGAATGTGCTTAATAAAATCATAATTTTTTACTGTTTTAATTTCATAATTATAGCATGTTTGATATTCATCATAACCTGTAACAAATATACCAAGTGGTAACATCATTAATATAAATGTTGTAATAAGACCAATAACAACAAATTTATTATCTTTAATTTCTTTCTTTTTCTCTTTTAAATCAGTTGTTCTAAGTATTAATAATGCATTAAATATATAATATAAAATGATTAATATTGATGCAAATGTACTATATAAAGCAATACTTGTACTTGGAGTACCATAAGTACAATCTTTCACTAAGTTAATGTCGCTAAGCATAATTGAAAAGTCATAAAGGCCATGTAAGAATATTACAGACCATATATTTTTACTTCTATAATATATTGAACCAAATAATATACCAATAGATGTAGCTTGTAATATTTGCGTTATTGTTTGAAATAAGCTTTGTCCAGTTAATAAATTGCTTATATGCATAAGTCCAAATATAAGTGATGAAAATACTATTGATAAAATTATATGTTTTTTAGTATCACCGAAACGTTCTATAAATTCATTTTGAAGCCATCCTCTACATAAGAATTCTTCACTTATACCAATGAATATACATAATAATAATAAGTTAAAAAAATTAGATGAATTAAAGCTTTCTAAAGAACTAATGCTTCCATATAAATTAATGCCAATTAATATAAGCATAGGAAGTCCTAGTAATACTGAATCCTTGAATTTCATTTTCTTTTCAGTAAATACATATGAATTTTTAAATAAAAGCATTACTATTAATATAATAAATGCAAATAATATTTCAAATAGAAGTTCACTTCCATATTTACTATAATTAATATTCATTGCTATTAAATTAGGTAATATTTGACATAATATATTTACTGCTATAAAAACAACTATCATTGTTATAAAGTAGAAATATATGTTTCTTTTTTCCTTTTTTATTCTTTTCATTTTTTCACCTACTTTTTATCTTCGTCACTTAATAATTTAATTATTTTATTTTGATTAGATATCATTTTAGTCATTTGCTCATGTAGTTCTTCTAATATTAATTCACTTTTTAAATCAGTTTTATAGTCATTTTTACCACGTAATGAATCTTTTTCAGCGGCTCTATTTTGACTCATCATTATTATTGGTGCTTGTAATGCTGCTACACATGATAAGAATAAGTTTAATAATATAAATGGATATTCATCAAAAGCTTTTCCATCACAAAGTATTACTCCATTTATTACCATCCATAGTAATAAAAATATTATAAATCCTATTATGAAACCCCAACTACCTGCTCTTTTAGTTATTCTATCGGCTAACCTATCTTTCCATGTTGCATTTTCTTCAACATATTTATCAACATCTACTGCTATTTCTTGATCAAATAACATTTCCATTAGTTCTGTTTCGTCTTTGTCTTCTAATACTTTATTTTTTAGTAGCATTTTTACTATTTCTTTTTTAGTTTTAACTTGTGCCATATTATTTTTACCTCTATATAAAATATATAACAATTACAATACTTTGTAAAGATAAAAATGAAATATGTAATCCATTTTTAAGCAAAATAAAAACCACCATTATAGTGGTTATTTCCTATTTGGTGGAGAATACCGGACTCGAACCGGTGACCCTCTGCGTGCAGGGCAGATGCTCTAGCCAACTGAGCCAATTCCCCATATAGGTAGGCACTTGATAACAATCAAGCATATTAATACTACCATATACCTATCTATAAAGTCAAGCATTATTTAATTATTTTGATAAAATATTTATAATTTCTAACGCTAATTTAAGATTATCATGTCTAATTACATTGTTTTCAACTTTGATTAATGGCTTACTAATATTTTCTATTTCAATATTTTCATCATCAATAACAACTAAATCTTTTTGTTCGGTAGTTTCATATATTTTTTGAGTTTCAGTACTTATTTCTTCACTATTAGTAATAATAGTATCTATCTTTCTTTTGCCTAAGTAACTATTTAATAATTTAATATGATCACTTACCTTAAAGTCGTCAGTTTCTCCAGGCTGAGTCATTACATTACAAACATATATTATTTTTGCATTAGATGAATCTATTGCATCTAAAACTTCTTTACATAGTAAATTAGGTATTATACTAGTATAGACACTTCCCATACTTAATATAATCGCATCACTATCTTTAATCTTATTAATTACTTCAGTATTAACAATTGGCGTTTCTTTATAAAATACATGTTTTATCTTTTTAGGTGATAATGTAATATTATGTTCTCCTTCAATAATGCTTCCATCATTCATTTCTCCCATTAAAACAACATTATCATCAGTAAGTGGTAATACTTCTCCCTTAAGATTAAGTATTTTACTAATCTCTTTAACACCACTACTTAAGTTACCACATATATCACTCATTGCAGTTAATAGCAAGTTACCAACATTGTTACCGCCCAAATCACAATCTCCTTTAAATCTATAACTAAATAATTCAGCAACAAAGTCTTCAGTTTCACTTAATGCAATCAAAACCCTTCTAACGTCTCCCATAGCTGGAATGTTAAATTGTTCACGTAGTTTCCCAGTATTTCTTCCATCATCAGCAACACTAACAACAGCAGTAATATTAACAGGAAATTTCTTAAGTCCACTAAGTAAAACAGATTGACCAGTTCCACCACCTAAAACAACAACATTTTTATTCATATCTACTCCTTGTCAACAAAATAAGCATAATATTCTTCAAAACATATTTTTTCATTTTTGATTATTGAAGCTACATCAGTACCAACATATCTAAGTCTCCATGTATAAGAATCAAATAATGTAATATCTTTCTTATCTTCAGGATATCTAAATATAAATCCATATTTGTATGCATTATCTTTAAGCCATAAATATTCTGTGCTTTCTCTTGGCTTATCAAATACTTTATTATATGGCACTATTTGAAAAGATATTCCTGTTTGATACTCTGAATGTCCTGGTCGAGCAACATTTTTATCTGCTTCTTCATACCCATAACTATTCTTATAACTTTCAAACATCTTTTTTTGTGCTTCATAACTTCTGTATCCATCAGATAAAACAAAAGTATATCCCGCTTCTTTACCTGCTTCAATTAATTCTTCAATATTTTCAAGTATACTTTTACTAATTTTAACGCCACTATAAGAAATAGATACAGGTACATCAATTATATCTTCAGGCTCATAATCTTTAGAAAGTCCATATAGCCTATTAACAAGCATTAGATTACCTTTAGAAGTATCAGTCTCTTTCTCATTATCAAGCCATTCTACATCAGCTTCAGTATTAATAATAGATACAACATGAGTATAAGTATCATTTTTATTCTTTTTCTTATATTCCATATATTTAGATAAATTATTATATATGAAGTATTTTTCCTTAATAAAAGATACAACATTTTTATCATACTTTTCTTTTAACAATATGTCAATCTTATCATTACTAAATTTATCTTTTATAACTTTAACTTCTTCTTCACTATATCCAGCACTTAATAATTTATAATCATATGTTTTCTTATAATTATAATCTTTAATAAATTTAATACTATAAAATATAATACAGAATAGTATACCAAGAGTTACACCTATAAATATGAAAAATCTATAATAATTAAATTTTCTAACTTTCATTTATATCCTCCATAATAATTATACTAAAAATATAACAAAATGCATATAAACATAACAACTTTATACAAAATATGACATATTTATTTGAAATATAAAAGATATGTGATAAAATTTATTTATAAAGTATAGTAGAAAGGAGTATATGATATGGGAGAATATGGAAATTTAAGTTATACTACTACATCGTCAAGTTCTGATATTGCTTCATTCTTTGGTGGTGGACTTCTTATTGTTATGTTAGTAATATCATTAGTAATATTAATATCTATATGGAAAACATTTAAGAAGGCAGGTCAACCTGGTTGGGCTACATTAATACCTATTTATAATACATATGTATTAACACAAATAGCTAAACTTCCTGCATATTACATATTATTAACTTTTATTCCAATTGTAAACATATATGCAATGTTTAAAATTAATATCGAAATAGCTCATAACTTTGGTAAAAGTACAGGATTTGGTATTATATTATCACTATTTAGCTGGATCGGTTATCCAATATTAGGATTTGGTAATGCAACTTATATTGATAATGAAAATATTGGTTATAAAGGTAATATGAATGGTATGAATAATAATATGAATAGCAACATGAATAACAATATGAATACACAACCAGTTACACCAACACAAACACCAATTCAAAATAATGTACCAGTAGAACCTATGGTTCAAAATACAAATACATCATTTGAACTTCCAAAAACAGAGCCTGCTAAACAAGAGTTTATAGTTCAAGAACCAGCAGCACCTGTAGTTGAAAATAAATTTGTTCAACCAAATATAGAAGTTCCAAATACTGAACCAATAACTGATGTTAAAGATAATAATGTACAATAAAAGAATCAATTAATGATTCTTTTTTTATTTTCTTTCAAATGTAGTACCTTCTCTAGTATCTTTAAGAATAATACCTATCTCTAATAATTCATTACGTATTTTATCAGCTAGTTCAAAATTCTTATTTTTCTTTGCTTCATTTCTTTCTTCTATTTTTTTAAGAATTTCTGTATCATCCTCAAAACTTGTTTCATTAGAATCAGTTATTGACAAACTAAGTACTTTATCAAAATCACTAATTAATTTATATTTAGTAGATTCATTAGTATCAAGCTTTAATACTTCAAATACTAGTGTTAATGCATTAGCTGTGTTTAAATCATCTTCTAAACATTCTTTGAATTTTCTATTATATAAATCATATACTTCACTATCAACATTACCTTCTTTATTAAGACTTAAAACTCTATTTTTAAGTTTTTTATATGCAGTTTCAGCACCAGCTAATGAGTTATAGCTGAATGTTAGTTGTTTTCTATAATGACTTTGTAAGCATAGGAAACGATAGCTAAGAGGATTATATCCCATCTCTATTAGGGTATCAACAGTAAGTGTTTTACCATGACTCTTGCTCATCTTACCACTTTCATCATTTAAATGTTCACCATGAACCCAATAATTACACCAATGATGGCCTAAAAAACTTTCTGATTGAGCAATTTCATTAGTATGATGTGGAAATATATTATCAACACCACCACAATGTATGTCTAAATATTCACCTAAATATTTAATACTTATACCAGTACATTCAATATGCCATCCTGGATAACCTGTTCCAAAAGGACTATCCCATTTTAAATCTTGACTATCAAATTTAGATTTAGTAAACCAAAGTACAAAGTCAGTTTTATTTTTCTTATTAGTATCAACATCAACTGTTTCTCTTACACCTTCCAAAAGATTTTCTTCTTCATGATTAGTAAGAACATAATATTTATCAAGTTTACTAGTATCAAAATATACATTTCCACCTCTTTCATATGCATACCCATCTTTTAATAATTTTTCTATTATTTTAATATATTCATCTATATTTTCAGTAGCTGGACATACAAGTTCAGGCTTTTTTATATTTAATTTATCACAATCATCAAAGAATTTATCAGTATAAAACTTAGCAATTTCCATAACTGTTTTATGTTCTTTCTTAGCAGAGTTAACCATTTTATCATCTCCACTATCAGCATCACTAGTTAAATGACCTACATCAGTGATATTCATACATCGTTTAACATTATACCCTAAATATCTTAAAGTTTTTTCTAAGATGTCTTCCATAATATAAGTCCTTAAATTTCCAATATGAGCAAAATGATATACTGTAGGACCACAAGTATACATTGTAACACATTCACTATTCCAAGGCTTAAATTCTTCTTCCTTATGACTAGCAGTGTTATATATCATTAATGACATATGCTTTTCACCTCTTTCTTTAAATAAGATTTTATCACATTTTATATTATTATTCTATGTTTCAAAAGAAAAAAGATAATTATTTCTTATCTTCAATCTTTTTAACTTCATCAGGATTACTAAATAAACTTTTACGAACTTTATCTTCGATTTCTTTATACATGGCTGGATTATTTTTAAGAACAAGTTTAACGTTTTCTTTACCTTGACCAATCTTTTCTCCTTTATAACTGAACCATGCTCCACTTTTATCAATAATTCCTAAGTTAGATGCAAGATCAATTATTTCTCCTACTTTAGATATACCTTCTCCATACATAATTTCTACTTCAGCTGTTTTAAATGGAGGAGCAACTTTATTTTTAACTACCTTAATATTAGTTTTATTACCAAGAACATCTCCACCTACTTTAATTTGTTCCCCACGTCTTACATCTAATCTAACAGTTGAATAGAACTTTAAAGCACGTCCACCTGGAGTAGTTTCTGGATTACCAAACATAACCCCGACTTTTTCTCTTAATTGATTTATAAATATACATATTGTATTTGTTTTATTAATAATACCGCTTAATTTTCTAAGAGCTTGACTCATAAGCCTTGCTTGAAGTCCAACATGTGAATCTCCCATTTCACCTTCTATTTCAGCTTGTGGTACTAATGCTGCAACTGAATCTATAACAATTATACTCATTGCTTCACTTCTTACTAATGCTTCAACTATTTCAAGAGCTTGTTCCCCAGTATCAGGTTGTGATAGTAATAATTCGTCAATATCTACGCCTAATTTTCTAGCATAGACTGGATCTAATGCATGTTCTGCATCAATAAAAGCAGCTCTTCCGCCTGTCTTTTGAACTTCAGCTATCGCATGTAAAGCTATAGTAGTTTTACCACTTGATTCAGGTCCAAATATTTCTATAATTCTTCCCTTTGGAAATCCACCTACACCTAATGCTTGATCAAGTAACAAAGAACCACTTGATACTACATCTATATTTTTAACTCCTCTCTCTCCTAATTTCATAATAGCACCTTTACCAAATTGTTTTTCAATATCAGCAAGTACTTGATCTAAAGTTTTGTCTTTTTCTTTTTTCATAACATTTTGTCTCCTTCAGTAACTTAATTGTAAAATAAAAAATATCCTTTGTCAACACTTTTTTACAAACGTTTGTTTGGCTAAATTTTAATTATTGCTTCAAAAACGTCTTGATAATTAAATTATCACTTTAATACTATATCTCAAAACACAATTTTTCCCCTAAAACACTACCTCAAAATTAAATTTTAAGTTTTTTAAAAAAAATAATATTTTTATATTTCTACAAAAATATTATTAAGTTTAGTCTATTCTGAAGACTGGAGAATTATCAAGTAATTTACTTAATTAGAACTCGAACTATACTTTCTTCATTTGTAATTCAAACATGTAGATATGACTTTGAAAATATTGAAGAAACTGATATTAAATAAAAAAAGTATTTATTTTGTATCGAATAAATACTTTTTATTTTTAACATAATATTGAATACCACTAATAACTGATAATACTGTAGCTATCATTATTATTGTACGTGATACGAAATTAACACCTAAAAGTGAAAATGGGATATCTTGGAAAAATAATAATGTAATACCTACTAACATAAATGCAGTTTTGAATTTACCAGCTTTACTAGCACCAACAGCACCTGATTTTTGACCTGCTACCATCTTTATAGAATCAACAAATATATCTCTTGAAACTATAACTACAGGAACAACTACACTAATATAACCTTCAACAGCAAGTACAATAAGTACACCATTTACCAGTACTTTATCAGCAATAGCATCCATTACTTTACCTAAATCAGTTACTAAATTATATTTTCTAGCTAAATAACCATCTAAGAAATCAGTAAGTGAAGCTATCATAAATATAACACCACATATTAGATACTTACTATTGATAATAACATTAGCAATTTTGAATTCAGGAAAATCAATCCCTATCTTTTCCATTGGAAATATTATTAATACTAGTAAAAGAATTGATAAAATAATTCTACATAATGTAATTCTATTAGGTACATTCATAATCTATACTCTCCTTTCAATTAAATTATCATGAATAACTTTAGCATCCATACCTCTATCAGTAATAAATTTAATAATCATAAATACTAATAAAATTAATACTATTATAGATGCTATATATATAATTATATATTTTGTATTATTGTTTTTTCTTTTAATTGTATATGGAGAAACTATTTTATTATCTTCTTTTTGTTTCTCTAATATTTTGAATTCTTTTGTTTGTTCTAATATGTCATTTATAGGTATTCTTGAAGTATATCCAAATATAAAATCATTGAATTTATCTATTATTTCATCTTCATTTAAATTTAAATATATAGCATATTTTTTTATTGTTTCTTTTAAGAAGAATACATCTTTAAATGCATTAGCATTTCCATCTTCTAAATTATCTAGTTGACTTTCTGTTATATTTAAATCCTTTATTACTTCACTTTTAGAAATACCGATTGTTTCTCTTGCTTCTTTAAAACTTTCTCCTATTTCTTTCATATTTCTCCTGTTAATAATGATAATTTTTAATAAGCCATGTTCTGTACCTTTAAGGTGACAAACATTTATCTAAGGATTTCTCCTTCACTTACTCTTTTATTTGTTCATTCGTAAGCGCTCCCCTACCAAATTTGGGTTTCTCACTCGTGGGGTTTACCGCGTTCCACAATAGTTATTCCTAACTATCTCGTCTCTATGGCACTTTATGGCTAATATAATCAGGTCTTGATTACCTCACCGCCGTTAGTACTTTCGTACTACCTAGGGTTATTTATTCCCCTAGCACGAACACTTTCATTCATTCCAGAATGAGTGAGCATGGACTTTCCTCTACATTCACATGCAGCGTTTGTCTAAAAAATTATTCACCATATACTACTTTTTCTAAATCACTAATTCTTTTTAGTAAATCAACATTAGTGACTCCTTTATTAGAGTTAGCTATATCAAGTGATGCTTTTAAGTTTCTAATTTCAGCCTTTAATTTAGCATTGTCAGACTCTAGTGCTTTTATTTCAGTTACAAGTCTTTTAGTTGTAGCCTCAAAATCAACATAATCTTTAATAACTAAATCTAAGAATTGATCTACTTCTTGAGGTCTATAGCCTCTAGCATCAATCTTAAAATCTTTTTCTAATATCTCACGAGCTGTTAGAAATCTCTTATCATCATACATACTTTTTAGCCTCTCTTCCAATATAATTTTACATCATACATATTAAGTTGTCAAGAATACTAAAAAATCTATATAATAACAAAAAACAAGTCAAATAACTTGTTCCTCATATGTTAAAATACATAAATTAATATCTTTATCTAGCTCTTTAAAACATGAATTTATATCTATCATTTCGCCTCCATTTACATGATAAAACAATTTAAATATAAATTCATTCTATTCGACAAAACTAGTTTTATTTTTTAAATAGTTCTGGAAAATGTTTATATGTATCAGTATAATCAACTTTATCAATATCAGATATATATATATTATATATTAATTTGTCATAACTATCATTACTAATTATATTGTTAAGTAATCTATAATCCATTTTAAAATTAGTTATATTTGATGCACTATTATATACTAGCATTGTTACTTTAGTATTATCATCATATATAGTATATGATTTATTGAATAATGTATTATATTCATTTAGTAAATCATTAAATTTAATTTCACATTTAGATATATTTCTATTTTTTTTACTGCATTCACTTTTAGAAATAATATTTTTGATGAATTCTAGGTTACAAAAATTATTATTTACATATTTATCTACATTTATATTGTTATTAATTACTAATGTATTATTTTTTACTACATATTTATTATCTTTATATTTTAGATATCCTATATCGTATTTACTTACTTCTATACCTTCAAATGTGCCATCTGTTTCATATAGATATGTATATTCTTCATCATTTCTTGTTATTTTGGCTGTAATTTCGTAATTGTTTTTTATTTTGTTAAAGTATTCGTCTAATTTTTCGGCTGTTACGAATGTTTTTAGTTTACTTGTATTATTGCTTTTAGGAGTATTTCCATCACCAAATATATTATTTAGAAGTAATATTATTATTGCTATACCAAATATTATAAGATATATTTCTAGTTTTTTTGGTTCCATTTCTTTTTTCTTTTGTTTTCTTTTTTCTTGATAATCAAGTATTTTTTCTAACATAATTTTTCTCCTAGGAGTTTATCTTTACCTCTTCCATTTATAAAATCACGTGCCATCATTTCTTTTTTACCACTTGGCTTTAGTTTTGTGATTATTATTTCAGTATCACTACATTTAACGCCTATACCATTATCATAAATACTGATTATTTCACCAACTGTTCCACTTGTTTTAGCACCAATCTTACTTTCACATATTTTAATTATTTCTCCATTTAATGTTGTATAGGAAACTGGAAAAGGATACATTCCTCTTATATGATTAAATACTTCACGAGCAGTCTTATTAAAATCTAGCTTTTCTTCTTCTCTTTTTATATTATAAGCAAATGTTACTTCATTTTCATCTTGACGTGTTCTTCCATTCGTACCATTAAATATTGATGGAAGTGTTTCAAGTAATAAATCGCGGCCTAAAATGCTTAATTTATCATGTATTGTTCCTACATTATCAGTATCTTCTATCTTAATACTTTTTTGTGTAATAATATCTCCATCATCCATACCAGGAGCCATATACATAATAGTTACTCCTGTTTCACTATATCCATCTATTATACATCTATGTAATGGACTACCACCTCTTAGTTTAGGTAAAAGTGATGCATGAACATTAACTGCTTTATACTTTGGAGTATCTAAAAGTACACTTGGAATTATTTGACCATAAGCACATGTGATAATAATATCAGGATTACACTTAAGTATTTCATCTGTTTCCTTTCTTACTTTTTCAGGCTGAAAAACAGGTATATTATGTTTCAAAGCACACTCTTTAACTGGAGTATATTTTAACTCATGTTTACGTCCTACATAACTATCAGGTTGAGTTACAACTAAAACAACATTAGTATTTTCAATTAACATTTCAAGAACTGGTATACTAAATTCAGGAGTTCCCATGAATACAACTTTTTTATTTTTCATTAAATCACCTACATATATAATTTACATTAATAATTATATTAAATATTTATATTTATATCAATAGTGACACCACTATAATTATTATCATTTATTTCTTTTAATACTTTCATAAGTAAATCATTTTTCTTATATTTAATCATTATATTGAATCTATATTTATTCTTAAGTTTAACAATAGATGCTACACTTGGACCAAGTATTATATAACTATCATCTAAATTATTATCAAGATATTTTTTTATTACATTTGCTGTGTCTCTAGATTTTTCAAATGAATCGCTTATCATAGTAAGATTACATATATAATAATATGGTGGATACATTAATTGTTTTCTAATTTTCATTTCATAATTAAAGAAATATTCATAGTCATTTTTAGTAACAGCATTATATACATAGTTAGTAGGATTATATGTTTGTATGATAACTTTACCTGGTAAATTAAATCTACCAACTCTACCTGCGGTTTGACTTAAAAGTTCATATGTTCTTTCACTACTTCTAAAGTCAGGCATAAGTAGTGCTGAATCACTATTAATGACACCAACTAAACTTACATTTTCAAAATTAAGCCCTTTTGATATCATTTGTGTCCCAACTAATATACTATATTTTCCACTACTAAATTCACTTATAAGTTTTTGATGGGAATTTTTAGTACTAGTAGTATCAGCATCCATTCTAAGAACTGGTACATTATATTTTTTAGATATCATTTCTTCAAGTTTTTCTGTTCCAAGTCCTAAATCTCTTATTGCATCTTCATGGCACTTAGGACATACTTCACTTTTAGTAATTCTATATCCACAATAATGACAACTATATGAATTACTACTCTTATGATAAATTAAAGATATATCACAATTAGGGCATTTATAGACATAACCACAATTAGTACAAGATAAAAATGTACTAAAGCCACGTCTATTTAAAAGAAGTATTACTTGTTCATTACGACTTAAAGCATTTTTTATTTCATTATCAAGTTTGTCACTAATAATATAATTATGTTTATGAGATTCCCTTTCCATATCAACTATTTCTATATTTGGAAATTTACCACTTATTCTAGTAGTTAGATTTATTAAATGATAAACGTTCTTTTTAGCTCTAATATATTGTTCAAGGCTAGGAGTTGCGCTACCAAGAATGACTTTAGCATTATTATATTCACCTCTTAAAAAGGCTACATCTATAGCATTATATTTAGGAGTATTTTCTTGCTTATATGTTTGACTTTGACATTCATCTACTATTATCAACCCTATATTATTAAGTGGTACAAATATTGCACTTCTAGCACCAACTACAAGTGATACTTCATGATTCATTATTCTTCTATATTCATCATACTTTTCTCCTTCACTAAGTGAACTATGAAATACTGCAACAGAAGAACCAAATACTGACTTAAATCTTGAAACAATTTGTGGTGTTAAAGATATTTCAGGTACTAATACAATACCAGTTTTACCTTCATTAATAGTTCTTTTTAATAATTCAATATAAACTTCAGTTTTACCACTACCAGTAACACCATATAATAAAAATTTACTATCGCGTGAATATATTATTTCATTAACAGCACTTTCTTGATTATCAGTAAGTTTAATATCACGTTTTTTTTCATCAAGAACCATTACTTCTCTATTTACTTCTTTTTTTATTTCTAAAGCAATACCATTATTTATTAAGTTCTTTAATGATGGCGAATTAATCTCTTTTTTATTAATATCTTTTTCTTTTAATAAACTAATTATTTCTAATTCTTTCTTATTTCTTTTATGTTCTAAATTATAGTCATCAATAAGAGCATCTTTATTAAGACTAATAATTGTTTCATATTTTCTATTGATATTTGTTTTATATGATGCTTTTAATGCTTTAGGTAACATTACTTGATAACAACTTATTAAATTGCATAGTAAAGAATTACTTAAACTTTTACCTAATTTAAGTAATTCTTCATTTAAATAGAAATCACTTTCTTGTATTCTTATAATAGATTTATAATTCATATTATCTTCTTTATTATTATGAAGTTTTAGAACAAATCCTTCTACTTCACTTTTACCAAAAGATACTATTACTTTATGTCCTACTTTAATTATATCTTTTATATTATCTGGTACTATATAATCAAATACTTTATTAAGTGATTTAACTGAATATTCTATTAAAACACTCGCAAGCATTATATACCCTTCAAGAATGGATTATTTTTAAGTTCTTCTTCTACTGTTGTTTCACTATCATGTCCTGGATATATACGTACATTAGTTGACATATATTTAAAAATTTTAAGACTATTAAACATATATTCTTCATTGTCTTCTTCAAAATTACCTATAGTTCCTTTAAATAAGAAATCTCCAGTAAATAATATATCATTTTTATCAAAATAATATGAAACACTATCCATAGTATGACCATATGTTTCTATTACTTTAAATTCAAATGTATTAATTTTAACATCACCTTTAGTCTTATAATCAACTATTTTAGCAGTAGGATATATTTCTTTAAACGCATCTAAACATCCTACATGATCAAAATGATAATGTGTTATTAATATACCTCTTACATGTAATCCTCTTGTATTAATTTCAGTAAGTATTTTTTCTTGATCACTTCCCGGATCAATAACTAAACAATCTATACCATTATGTATAATATAACAATTTTCTTTTAAAAGACCTGTTACTACTCTTATAACTTCTACCATTTATTCCTCACTTTCAAACATATCAATTAATTGATCTAATTTATTAATTACTTTAAATCCATGAGATTCTAAATCTTTAGAGAATCTAACTGCTACTCCACCATTATCTTCCCATTCTTTTAAATTACCAGAATAATCATCTACAAGTATAGCATCTTTACTATGAACTACTCTTGTTTTAGATATTTCTTTAGGTACCATAATAATATTTATATCATCAAAATATCTTCTTAAATAATCTACTTTAACAATACCTTCTGTTAATGAATTAATATGTGTTAAAAAAGATATTTCAAATAATTTACTTTCTTGTAATTTCTTTATACATTCAATTGAATCATTAAGAATATTTTTATCATTAACAACTCTAGTAAAATCAAATGTAGAAAAAAATATAGATATTTCTCTATGATTACTTACATCTGTTCCACTCTTTTCAAGCGCATCATAAAGTTCAGGAATAGTGTCCATTACAACACCATCAAAATCAATATATAATCTTTTCATAATACTATTTGTCTCCTCTTTAAACAATATAATATTTTATTTATAAAATGTCAATGAATACAAACATATTTTTGCAATTTAAAAAGAGAATTAATTCTCTTTTATCATTTTTATTTCATCTTTATCACTAATAACAGTAAGATCATTTATACATGTATTTTCTCCATCATTAAGTGATATGCCTTTTACATTATAATCTAATTCTATTTGATAGAATGGCTCTTCTAAAAATAAACTTAGGTTTACATCAGTTCTATATACTTTATTATCACTAGTAAGAACTACGTAATATGTTTCACTACAAAATGTATTTGATTCAATATATTTAGCTTTTTTAACATTATCAAATGTCTTAAGAACTTTATTATCAAGACTTACAAATTCTAATGTACCATTTTCTATTTTTAATGTACCTGCTTCCATTTCATCAGTTACATAATTATACATATTATTAATGTCTATACTAGTTCTATTACTGAAATAATATTTCTTATTATCTTTCATTATGCATTCATAATCAGCTATGCATTTTATTTCTTCATGTGTTTTATCTTCTTTTACATTAGTTGTTTTATCATTTGTTTCTTTAGATTTATCTTTTTCATCTTTATAGAAATATATACTTCCAGCTACTAATATTATTAGAAATAGATATATTAATATTTTCTTCATTATTCTTCTGTCTCCTTAATATATTCTCCATCTAATGAGAAACTCTTAGTATCAGTTATTTTAACTGGAACAATGCTTCCAATTAATGATTTAGGTCCTTCTATGTTAACAAGTTTCATATTTTCTGTATAACCACATACCTTATTTTTATCTTTTTCGCTTTCACCTATTACTAAGCATTTAACAGTTTTACCAAGTAATTTTTGATTTCTAAGATTACTATATTTGTTAACTACTTCATTTAGTCTATGTAGTCTATCCATTTTAACACTTTCTCTTATAGCATCTTTCATTAAAGCAGCAGGTGTATTTTCACGAGGACTGTATGCAAAAGTAAAGGCTCCGTCAAATTTACATTCATTTACAATTTTCAACGTTTCTTCAAAATCTTCTTCTGTTTCGCCTGGGAATCCCACTATTATATCAGTAGTTACACTTGAATCTTTAACTTTTTCACGAATACTATTATATAGTTTTAAATATTCTTCACTTGTATATTTTCTATTCATAAGTTTAAGTATCTTATTGCTACCTGATTGAAGTGGTAAATGTATATAAGGCATAATATTATCTCTTGATGCGATTATATCAACCATACTATCAGTAAAATCCCATGGATGACTTGTAACAAATCTAATTCTTTCTATTCCTGTATCACTTACATCTTTAAGTAAATCAGCAAGATTATAATTATCGTATAAATCTTTACCATATGCATTAACATTTTGACCAAGTAAGGTTACTTCTTTATATCCATCTTTAACAAGAGTTTCTACTTCACTCACTATATCTTCATGTTTTCTACTTCTTTGAGTACCTCTTGTATATGGAACTATACAATATGTACAAAATTTATCACAGCCATAAATAATATCTATCCATGCTGAATACTTACTATCTCTTACTACTGGTACACCTTCAACAACATCACCTTCGTAACTAAGAACCTCTATTTGTCTTTTATCAGTATCAATTTTATTCTTAATTATTGAAAGCATATTATCAAGATTATGAGTTCCACATACAAAATCAACATATTTATATTTATTTAATATATCATTTACAACTACTTCTTCTTGAGCCATACATCCACAAAGACCTATTAATAAATTGGGCTTACTTTGTTTCATATGTTTAAGAACTCCTAAGAATCCAAATACTTTATCATGAGCATTTTCTCTTATCGCACATGTATTTAATATAACAATATCAGCATCATTAATATCGTCTGACTCACTAAATCCGACACTCTTAAGCATTCCTTTGATCTTTTCACTATCATGTTCATTCATTTGACAACCATAAGTTCTTACAAAAAACTTTTTATCTTTACCAAATTTATCAAACTCTTTATCATATTTAACATATTTTATGTCATTTTGATTTCTCTTTTTAGCATCTAACATATTAGGTGTTTTCATACTACATCAACTCCGATTTGTATTATATCATATTTAAAAAGAAAACAATAGTTTTAAATACTATTGTTACTATTATCATTATAACTATAATCTTCTGGAATATTAAATCCAAATTTATTTAAATAATATATTGTACTACCAGAATTAATATAGCCAACTGTATCTCCAATGTACTGATTATTTCTTATAACAAATGTAAATGGAACACTTCCAGCATAACTAAATTTATCACTATCAATATTCGTTAAGATATCTTTATCACTTTGTTCTAATAAATCTGCTTCAAAGAAGTATAATTTAATATTATATTTATTTGCTATATCTGTAATAACAGGTTTATATTCTTTGCAATGAGGACATCCTGAACTAGCTATTACAGTTATTACTTCTCTACCATTATTAATATCTTCTTTCCATGATTTAAGCTTACCATTGATAGGATCACCTGTTATAGTTATTTCTTTATTTATAATTGTATTGTCATCTAAACTACTATCATCATCTTTTATATCATTATCATTATGGTCTTCATCAATAAGTTTACCTGTGTCTAGATCATATTTTCTTCCATCTCTACATGTACAGTTTTTACCAACTACTCTATAATTACTATTACATAATGTAGAACAAGAATAACTAGGTAAATTTGGTTCTATTTCAGATATCACCATTCCAAAAAATAACACAAAAAATAATATAAATGAAATTACTTTAACACCTATTGATACAAAAGATGTAATAAGTACTGGCTTAGACACTTCTTTTTTATCTTTAGAATATATGCATCCCACTATTATACCTATTATTGGAAAGAAAAATGCTAATATACAAAATAATACTTTTTCACTGCTTTTATTATTTGTGTTATTGACATTATTATTAACATTTGAATTTAGATCATTTCCACAATTACTACAAAATCTAGAACCATCTTTATTTTGTGTTCCACATTTATTACATTTAATCATTTTTACCAACTCCTACTATAAACATTATAATTATTTTTTATTTAAATTACAACACTCAATAAAATTAAAATATATATTTAAACTTTAAAATTAATTTTTATATTTTTCTTTATGATTAATTATCACTTATTTGTATACAACCTTTATAGTCTCCATCTTCAGTTTTTGCACAACAATAATGTCTTTTTCCTACTTTTATGTCTTTATAATTTGCTCCATATGTACTACAAGTCATAGGAGAAGCAAATTTTGCGAAATACATACAATAGATGTCAAATGCTATTGTTGAAATTGCTATTATGACTATTACTATGCTAAATATTTTTACTACTTCTTTAATTATCCTGAAAATTAATTTTTCATTCTTATTTTTCTTTTCTTTTTTCATTAGTTACCTCTATACTAAATTAAATACTATTTAATTAATTACTAAATTCTTCAATTAATCTACATCTACTATAATTACCATTAGGATCTTTTTTACAACAATAATATTTAGGTTCTTCATTTTCATCAGCAGGACTATATTTTTGTAAAAGATAGTCGCGATCATGACGACTGCAATATCCACTATACGTATCGTAAGGATTCCTATATTCAAAATATTTAAAATAAACATGTAACCCAAATTGAATAGATATTATTATAACAATTGCTAAAACAAGTAACTGAATTAGTTCCTTTATTATTTTAGAGATTAATATTTTAATATTGTTCTTATTTTTTTCTTTTTTCATTATCTTACCCTCAAACAATTAAAATTTTTATTTTCAAATGCACAACAATACCAATCTTTATCAATTTTTGTAACTGTAACATCATCATATCTAGCATGACATATTTTATTGGCATAGATTTTTCCAAATAAAGATATACAACAATTAGCAACCATAACAAATAATATTATGATAATTATAGCAATTACGATTTTATTATTTTTCTTTTTATCAATAGTTTTCTTTTTCATACACACCTCTACTATATAAATAATAACACATAATAAAAAAGATTTAAATTACTTTAAATCTTTAAGTTCAAATATAACATCTCTAAGTTCAGTAGCACGCTCAAAGTCAAGTCTTGATGCTGCTTCTTTCATTTCAACTTCAAGTCTATGAATCATATCATTAAGTTCCCTCTTAGAATATTTTTTCTTTTCAATCTTTTCTTCTTCTACTGAATTACTTATTGCTTCTTTAATTTCTTTTTGTATTGTTTTAGGAATGATACCATGTTCTTTATTATATTTTTCTTGTATAGCACGTCTTCTTGCTGTTTCACTTATTGCAGTTTTCATTGCATCACTCATAACATCAGCATACATTATAACCTTACCATTACTATTACGAGCTGCTCTACCTATTGTTTGAATAAGACTTCTATCACTTCTTAAGAATCCTTGTTTATCAGCATCCATTATACATATTAATGATACTTCTGGAATATCAATTCCTTCTCTTAAAAGGTTAATACCTACTATAATATCAATTTTACCAAGTCTTAAATTTCTAATAATGTTAAGTCTTTCAAGAGTTTTAATTTCATTATGTAAATACGTTACTTTATAACCAAGTTCTTTTAAATATGAAGTTAATTCTTCACTCATTCTAATAGTTAATGTTGTTATTAAAACTCTTTCATTATTTTTGATTCTTTCATTTATTTCATTAATAATATCATCAATTTGATTCTTAGTACTTTTAACTTCAATAATTGGATCTAATAGTCCTGTTGGTCTAATTATTTGTTCTACACATTTATTATCAACAAGAGAAAGTTCATAATCACCTGGCGTTGCTGAAACATATATTACTTGATTAAGTTTTTCTTTAAATTCTTCAAATTTTAGTGGTCTATTATCCATCGCACTAGGTAATCTAAATCCATAGTCAACAAGAGTTTGCTTTCTCATATGATCTCCATTATACATACCTCTTACTTGTGGAAGTGTAACATGACTTTCATCTATAACAAGTAAGAAATCTTTTGGAAAGAAATCAATTAATGTAGTTGGAGTTTCTCCTTTATCCCTAAGTGATAAATGTCTACTATAGTTTTCAATACCATGACAAAATCCAGTTTCACGAAGCATTTCTAAATCATACATAGTTCTTTCTTTAAGTCTTTGTTCTTCTAATAATTTACCATTATCATGTAATTCTTTAAGTCTATCATTAAGTTCAGCTTCAATTCTTTTAGTTGCTTCAATCATTTTTTCATCACTAGTTACGAATAATGATGCTGGAAAAATACTTACTGTTCTTACATTAGAACTTATTTTACCTGTTAGTAGATCAAAGAATGATAAAGTTTCTATTTCATCACCAAACATACTTATTCTAATTCCACTTTTCTTTTCACCAATAGGTATAAGTTCTATAGTATCTCCTTTTACTCTGAATGTTCCTCTCTTAAAATCAAGTTCATTTCTTTCATATTGCATACCAACTAATTTTTCAAGAATAACATCTCTATCAATAGTGTCTCCTACTGAAAGATTCAACATTTTATTAACATATTCTTCTTTTTCACCAATACTATATATACATGAAACACTAGAAACTATGATTGTATCTCGTCTATCGATTATTGCTGCGACTGCTGCATGTCTTAATTCATCTATTTCATCATTAATAGATGAATCTTTTTCGATATATAAGTCTTTACTAGGTACATATGCTTCTGGTTGATAATAGTCGTAATAAGATACAAAATATTCAACTTTATTTTCAGGAAACAATTCTTTAAATTCAGCATATAATTGTCCTGCAAGTGTTTTATTATGAGCAAGTATTAATGTTGGCTTATTAGTCTTTTCAATAACATTTGCTATAGTAAAAGTTTTACCTGTTCCTGTTGCTCCAAGTAATACTTGATTCTTTTTTCCATCATTTATACCATCTACAAGTTCTTTAATTGCTTCAGGTTGATCACCGCTAGGCTTATAATTACTTACAAGTTTAAACATAATAATTTTCCTCCTTTATTAACCTTGAAAATGAGCCCAAGATAATTCAGTCGACACTATCGACCAATTTGGATAATACTCATAAAACCTATTCATTCTTCTTATTGGAACTGCTGAAAAGCCATTGTCAAATTCATTTATTAATTTTTTAGATAAGGCTTCGATTATATAATTGACGTTATAAAAATTAATATATATATTATCTTTTTCTTCATTATTATATCCATTCTTTTTTATTTAATCCTTTTTGATATGCTTTTTATTTTTTAAATAACATTTAATTATTATATTTATTAACAAGTTATACTAGGTTCAAAAATCATATCACGCCAAGAACCTGAATCTAACATAAAATTATTATCTAAATAATCCATAAAAAAGTCTAACTCACTATTACTGATTTCTCTTCCATAAGATTTATTATATTCTAATCCTGCTGAAATAATTTTTGATAGTTTCTTTGTATCAGTACATTTAGAACTTAATGTAGTAAAATCATCTCTAGTAATTAGTGTTTGTTTTTCTTCAACATCTTTGTAAAACTTTTCCATACCAGATATATCTTTCATAAAATAAGCATTTAACAAATAATTATTACTAGACATAAACAAATACGAAATAACAACAAATGGAGCATAACTACCAGTATATTCACCTGTTATAATTGATGTAAGTAATTCAGTTATTCCCTCATTTAATCCATCTGAAGAAAGATTATTTGGATTTTCATAATCATTTAGAGATTTATCATAATAATCAATTTTTGTTCCTGTTTTAGTATAAGTAATTCCATTTTCATCAAAAGGGTTATGTTTTTTTGATGTAACACCATGTAACATTTCATGAGTTAATTGATGATTATTAAAATTCTTTCTCATAACAACACCTGGTTCTATATAAAGTTCGTTAGGATTTACACTAATAGACATATTTGTTTTAAGAGCGCCTACTCCGCTAGAAATTCTATTTTGTCTTAAAGAACCATTAGGAAGTTTTATAGAATATGTATTATCTTCTGAAATTTGAATAAATAAGTCTTCAAAGTTAGATAAAGATTCTTCTAAAATATCTTTATCAACATTAGTATTTCTTAAAGTATTTTCTATATTACTAACTATTTCTTTAACATTTGATGGTTCACTCGTACTATTAAAATTTTTATCTATTACTTTCATATATTTTATTTCTCCGTTTTATACTAATTATTATTAGGCAAACTTAATGCCCAAGATAATAATTCATTATTAACATTTTCTATTTCTTTTTGTATATCGTTACTATTTCTTTTCTCATTATCTTCGTAATAACTTATTTCATAAGAATAAATAGTTTTATCATCTATCCATTTAAAACTCTTTGATAAATCAAAATCATATCTTTTATCAAACATAATATAAACTACTGTATCTTGATATGGAATTAACACATCGACATAATCATCTTCTTCATTAATAATATGATAATTATGTTTATCATTTAGTTCGTCTTTATGTAAATGATATTTTTCATACAATCTTGGATCTTTAACATGACCACTACAACAATATAAAGTGTGATACCCTTTCTTATTTAAAATAGATATAGTTTCTGCAATTAAGTCATCTACTTCAAATATATCATTAACTATTTCAAATGTATTACCATTTAAATATTTATGCATGTTATCACCCAATTCATCATATACAATATATATTACAAACATTTATTTGTCAATATTATGTTTAAAAACAAGAACTAATAATTCTTGTCTATATTATTTAGGACAACTAGTAAGACTTAATGGTATTTTATATGTAATAGTTTTATCATCTTTACTAGCCTGTATTTCTATATAAAGGTCATTACTACTAAATGTTTTACAACTAGATTCATAGTTATCAATCGCAAATTCTATTTCATTTAAATAGTCATCTAATGTTATTGAAGTTTTACTTTCACTTTTATATTCTTCTATTTTATGAATAACATTATTATGACTCTCATATAAAGTACTACTTATTGAATCATATAATGTATTATCTTCTTTACCACAATATTTTATGTTAGATATGTATATTGATGATTTATCTTTATTATAAGATATACTACCTTTGATAGTGAAGTTATCACATGTAGTTGTTAATGTTTTAAATACAAAGTCTTCATTATGAGTAAATATTAAAATAATTAACATGATAAATAATATTATAATGATACCAATTATATAATAAGAAGTTTTAATCTTTTTCTTACTAGTTTCTCCATCAAGTAAATCATTAATATCAATATTAAAGTCTTTACTCATTTGTTTAAGTATAGAGATATCAGGTATATTTTTACCATTTTCCCATTTACTAACAGCTTGATAAGTAACATTATATTTATTTGCTAAGTCTGCTTGTGTTAAATTATTATTTTTTCTAATTTCTTTAATAATTTTACCTATTTTTTCTTGATCCATATTTACTCCTCTAATGTATTATATCATATTTAAAAAGAAATACCGAAGTATTTCCTTAAATAGAATTTATTTTTAATGTTTTTTCTGTTTTACTTTTCTTTTGAATTTTACTTGTATAAGGTCTAAACATATTTTTTACTTTTTCACCTACTATACCTCTAATATCAAATTTATTACAATATTCAAGTCCTCTATAGTCAGTAATACCTCTTAAATAAAATTCATTAACACTACCATTTTCTGTATTATAATTACATACTAATTCATAACCATTATATTGATATAATGTAATATCACTTGTTTCACCATTATTAAAGTTTCTAAATATTGGTGAACCATAATTAATGATATCATTTAATGAAAACATTTGATTTTTTTCACGAGCTTCTTCACTACTTTCTAAAGTAATATTGTTTTCATCTTCTATACTTAAGAATTCTCCATCTTTATTTCTTAAGACAAATGGATCATATAATACTTCTTCAGTAGTATCATTAGGTATTCTTACATATATATTAAATAATTTATTATCAAGCATTGTAAGTAACATTTTATCAGTAGTTTCATCACTAAAAGTAATATTTTCAAGTATAGATATTTCTTGAATACTATATTTACCTTCACTTGCCATCTTTAATAAACTACTACATTTAGACATCATTCTATAAACATAATCGAGTTTAGATTTATCTTTACTAATTTTTAAACTTATTGCCATAAGTGATGATTTTGAAACTAACAATCTATGCAACTTTTGTAATGCTTTTTCTCTATCTTCAAATTCAAATACTGATGCTATTACTTCATCTTTAACTGTATCAAAATTTTCTTTAAAGACACTATCATTTAATTTAGTTAATAATTTACTTTTAGCACATCTTCCATCTTCATAATTACCTGGTAATTTATCAATATATTTTTTAATTCTTCTATATTCTAAACTTACTGTTATATAATAATCATATTTTGATTTTATAAATTCTCTAAAATCATCAAATAGTTTATTTTCTTCATAATCAAATAAATTATAGTTATAAAGTAAACTTTTAATACCATCCATCATATTATCTAAATATGATGATAATATAATTGAATCACCTGCATTAAAATATGTATATATTATTCCATTTAGTTTATTATTTATATATTGATCATATGCTTTTTGAAGTTCTTCTAGTTGTGTTATAAATTCATCTGTATTACAATCATATCTTAAAGCAAATTCAAACTTTTTAGGTATTCCGTTTTGTCTTTTGAAAGATATTTCATAATTTCTATAATATATTTTTAATGTTGAATAGAATTTATTTGCTTGTTCATCTAGTTCAATTACATCTTTACAATCATCTAGTGATACATTGCTTCTAAAAATACTTTCAGCATTACTTTTTAATATTGAATCACTACAATTTTCAAATCTACTTTTTATTTCATTTAGAGTTTTATTTTTCATAAATATAAACTCGTTATCTTTTTCTGCTTCAAATTCTAGACTTGATTTTAATACGTCATATGCTTCATTAAGCATAGAACATTTTCTATTATATGCACATATTCTTTTTTCTTCTTCATTTACATGCTTATCAGGATGATATATCATCATTAGTTTTCTATATTTAGTTGTAATTTCATTTAAGTTTAAAGGACGATTTATATCGATACCTAAAATTAACATTGCTTGTTTCTTAGTCATAATTATTAACCCCCTTAATAATGTGCATATTATATCATATTTGATACATAAAGTCAAGAAAAGCACATTTATACTGGGATTAATTCATAGTTTTTGTTAATGATTTTCCTTGTGTATGATAGATAATATCATCTAAATTACCTGTGAATCTAAAGTAGCAAAAGCCATTAAGTATAGCATCATCTACTGTTTCAAATGGTGAACATATAATACTACCATCATATAATATTGCATAAAATTTCCACAAATCATTTGTATCTTTATAACCATTATCAATTAAATAATCAAAATAATCATAATTTTTATTAATGGAAACTAAGTCATTTTCAACTACTGCTTTTTGTTGTGTATCATTTAAGCTATAATATTTGGTTCTGTCAAATTCATAGTCTCCTTCTTTTATATTTACTTTTTCACTATTAAAATATTTTTTTATTGTTACATCATCATCAATAGTGCATTCATATAAATGTGAGTGTCTGGTTGTCTCATCACATTTTACTTTTTTGGAACATCCACTCATATTCATAACTGTTATTAATGCTAGTATTGAAGATATAATTCTAGTTTTATTTTTCATCTTAACCACCCCTAAATTTCAATCTATTATACCACTTAAAAAGACTTTAGTAAATTACTAAGTCATTTTCAATCTTGTTATAAGCACCATTAAAGTCTATTCCATCTATTTTCAAATAATCATTTATACTTTTACCATCAGCTGTAAAATATATATCGCATTCTTTAATATTCTTACGAATTGTATAAGAAATACTATTTAACATGAATAATCTCATTTCATCGTTATTTTTAAAACTAAAAACGCTATTTTTATAATCATTACTTAATCCTTTAACAAAAGTAGAACTAGCTAAAAAATTAACATATATTGTATTATCATTTGGTTCACTTGTTTCTAAATAAAAATCAAGTCCAGTCCAAAAAGAGATAGAACTAGCGAGATTAGTTATATTTAAATTTTTTTCATATTTGTAATTTATTTCTCTAATATCATTTTTAGATACAACTCCATATATTTTTGCATAATTTTCTTCACTTTCACATCCACTTAAAGTAAATAGCATTATAAAACTAGTTAATATTAATAATATTTTTTTCATTACATTCACCATATATATATTAACATATTTTTAACATTTAAAAAACAGTTTTCACTGTTTATTCACTAAATAATTAGTATCTACACTTTTATCTATTTCATTATTTATATCATTTTCATCAACTATAATATCATAATCATCTTCACTATTTGAAACTGGTATTTTTATTTTTTCATCTCCGACTATTTCTATACCAAGTTCTTTTGATATAGTATATTTGATAGTTTTATCTTCATTACTAACATCTACACATGTTGGATTCTTAAGACTTCTTATTATAATTTCAGATTCATCATTAAGTTCCGTATTTTCACGTACTTTTACTTTAACCTTTTCTTCATAAAACATTTTCTTACTTACAACATCTGTTTTAGTATTATTATCATAACTATACCAAATATTTATATCATAACTACCATTTATTTTAATATAATCTTCATCCTTTTTTCCTCTTAAGTTATGTGTCATGGTTTTTGGTGATAACTTTTTGCCTTTTTTAAACAACTTGATTCAGTTGCTTTAGTTTAAAATATAAATCTACAGTTT
>JABLTL010072689.1_pt1 | contig 79941 bp, 73 predicted proteins | sample 7160151 | NCBI WGS metagenome assembly JABLTL01 (sample SAMN14651223, study PRJNA627086) | human gut metagenome | isolation source: feces | host: Homo sapiens | reverse complement strand
TCTTTTTCCTTTTCGGTAAAAGTCATAAGCATTAGGCGTGCCAAAATATTCAATTGATTTATAGAGTACTATGCCGGACAGCAATTTCATAGACTACGTGAAGATCTGGTGCGCTTCAGGGCACGGGGGTGCGGGATCGATGCATCTCTACAGGGCGAAGTATGTGCCTAAGGGGGGACCGGACGGCGGAGACGGAGGCCGTGGGGGACATATCATCCTTCGGGCCAATCCGCAGTTCTGGACGCTTATCCACCTCAAGTACCGCAAGCACATCAAGGCAGAGGAAGGAGGACACGGAGAGGGCGGACTTCGCACCGGCAAGAACGGAGAGGACATCATTCTGGACGTGCCGGTGGGTACCGTGGCGAAGGACGCGGAGACCGGAGAGGTGCTGTTCGAGATGATGGAGCCGGGAGAGACGCGGATTCTCTGCAAGGGAGGACGTGGCGGTCTGGGCAACAACAACTTCAAGACAGCCACCAACCAGACTCCAAGGTATGCGCAGCCGGGAGAGGATGGGCAGGAAGGATGGTTCATCCTGGAGCTCAAGGTGCTGGCTGATGTGGGGCTTGTAGGCTTCCCTAACGCCGGAAAATCAACCTTGCTGGCGGCGATCACGGCGGCGAAACCTAAAATCGCCAACTACGCTTTCACGACGCTGGAGCCGAATCTTGGAATCGTACAATATTATGACGATCAGTCATTTGTAATGGCGGATATCCCTGGAATCATAGAAGGGGCGCACGAAGGAAGAGGCATAGGAATACGCTTCCTCCGCCACATCGAAAGGAACTCGGTGCTGCTCTTTATGGTCTCCGCGGAAGAGGACGACATCAAGGCAAGCTACGAGACCCTGCTCAACGAGCTTAAGGAATATAACCCCGAACTTCTGGACAAGGATCGGGTTCTGGCCATCACCAAATGCGACCTGATCGACAAGGACATCGAGAAAGAAATCGAGCCGTCGCTGCCTAAGGGAATTCCTCACGTGTTCATCTCATCGGTCAGCGGTGAGGGGATCAAGGACTTAAAGGATATGCTATGGTCAGCGCTTCACTCATAGGATTCCTGCACAGGATTGATCAGAACGCCACCCTGTTTCTGAACAGCTTCAGCACGCCGGCAACGGACCAGCTCTGGATGCTGATGTCGGACAAGACGGTGTGGATCCCGGCGTATGCGATCTGCGCATATTTCCTGTTCAGAAGGCTTGGATGGAAAAAGGCTCTGGTTGTGCTGGTTTCTGTCGGAATCGCGTTCGGGCTGTGCGACCAGTTCTCCACGATCGTAAAACATTCAGTCGATAGACTCAGGCCAAGCTACAGCGCGAGGATGCTCCTCGGAGGGCTGAACGTGCTGGAAGGCCGCGGAGGGTTCTACGGGTTCTTCTCGGCGCATGCGGCAAATGCCTTCGCCCTTGTGATGTGCCTGATCATCGGATTCAGAAACGACCGCACACACACCTACAACGGCTTCTACAAGTTCGCGTTGACGTGGGCGGCGTTGGTGGCTGTCAGCAGGATATTCGTCGGGAAGCATTACCTCGGCGATGTGATTGTCGGGACAATTGTCGGACTGACAATAGGTTACTTTGTCGGAATGCTTGCCAGATATGTCATCCAGACTCGCATCGACAAAGTACCTGTCACTGGGCTCACTATGATTTTTGACGAGAGGAAGTTCCCTATAACTCTGACAAAATCTTCTCCATCCGGATCCCGCGGGAGCCTTTGATTAGGATTGTGTGGTTGGTGATAGGGCTCTCTTTCAGCCAAGTCGCAAGGTCATCCGAGGTCGGGAACCATTTCGTATTTGAGGGGGACACTTCGCTGGTTGGCGAACATTGTCGAACCACAGGCTCAGCGCCCAAAGCGAACGGATGGCGAGCCTGTCGAACCATCTGTTCCGAGTCAAGAGCTTTACGGAACTCTTCCCCTACGAGGCAGACAAGATCCAAATCCATCAATGCCAATTTCTTTAATATGGCAATATGCTCGGCGACAGACTCCGTGCCAAGTTCACGCATATCCCCTATCATTACGGCTTTATGTGCAGCCTGCACAGTGGCAAGGTTGTCAAGAGCGGCCGCCATACTCGTCGGATTGGCGTTGTAGGCATCCTCTATCAAAATGTTGCGATCTGTCTTTTCCAACTGCGAGCGGTTGTTTTTAGGAATATATTCACTCACAGCCTGGATTGCGTCTTCGAGGGACACTCCGAAATGGAGGCCTACAGCGATGGCGGCGGCTATGTTGTTGGCATTGTACGAACCGGCCAGGTGAGTTTCGAGGCACAGCAGGTTTTCGGTGCCTTCTTTCGTTTCGACAGGCTCAGCGACTGAATCAGGAATGGCCATCCGGACAAAAGGATGGTCCGCATCGGACGGCAGAACCATAGCGTTCCAATAACCGATGCCATATTCAATGACCTTCAAGCCTTTACGCTCGGCGGCCATAGCGGCCAGATTCTCATCATCAGCATTCAGGAATATGCTTCCTCCGTGCTCGGAAATATAATCGTACAATTTTCCCTTGGCCTTCTTCACGCCCTCAAAACTACCGAACCCAAGCAGGTGCGCCTTGCCGACATTCGTGATAAGACCATAGTCAGGCTCGCAGACCTTCACCAGTTTCTCGATGTCATCCGGATGATTCGCCCCCATCTCAATGACTGCAAGCTGCGTCTCGGAATTGATGTTCAGGACAGACAGAGGCACTCCGATGTCATTGTTCAGATTGCCTTGCGTGGACGTGACGTTGTACTTCACGGACAACACTCTCGTGATCAGTTCCTTGGTGGTGGTCTTGCCGTTGGTTCCGGTCAATCCTATGACAGTCAGACGTTTGCCATCCACAAAAGTGTTCTCACAATGGTGACGTGCGAGAGCCTGCAAGGCCTCCAGCGTGTCCGGCACGACAATCAGACGGGCATCTCCCGAAGCAGCCGCTGTCGAACCTTCATCCACCACGGCATAACGTGCCCCTGCCTCAAGAGCTTTGAGAGCATATTCATTACCATCGAAATTTTCGCCTTTCAGTCCGAAGAACATCTCGCCGCCGCTGATGGCACGGCTGTCCGTCGTCACACGCCCGCATTCCTTGAACGCGGCATATAGTCTCTGTATGTCCATATTCGTTTTCAATTCTCTATCTATAACTAAAATCCTCCCCACCCAAGGGGAGGAATCATATTCAAGAAAGATAATTCACTTCTTTCCCGTGCTGCCCCATCCACCTGCACCACGCTCGGTTTCAGAGAGAACTTCAACATCCTCCCACTCAACCCGCTCGTGGCGGGCGACAACCATCTGGGCGATGCGTTCGCCGGGAACAATCTCGAACGGCTCGTTGGATAGGTTGACCAGCGAAGTCTTCAGTTCCCCACGGTAATCCGCATCCACGGTCCCGGGGCTGTTGATCACGGTGATGCCGTGCTTCGTGGCAAGGCCGCTGCGAGGGCGGACCTGCGCCTCATAGCCAACAGGAAGCTCAATGAATATGCCCGTGGGCACCAGAACCCTTTCCAATGGCTTCAGCACAATCGGCTCGGTGATGTTCGCCCGAAGGTCCATCCCGGCCGACGCCTCAGTGGCGTAAGCCGGGTCGGGCCATTGGCTTTTGTTTACTATCTTGACTTTCAATGCATTCATATTCTCATGTCAGAATATTCATTAAAAAAAGTGCACCCTGTCATATTCATAGGGCACACCTTTATATTCATTAAGCGTTAGCTTCTTCAGACTCTTTCTTGTCCGGGATGATGAGGTTCAGGATAACTCCGACGACTGACGCGAGGCCGATGCCGGCGAGTGAGAACTTGCCGAAGCTGATGACAGCGCCGCCGATTCCGATGGTCAGGATGAGGGAGGCGATGATCAGGTTGCGGGTCTTGTTCATATCAATCTGAGCCTTCACAAGGTTGCTGATTCCGACGGATGCGATGCTACCGAAAAGAAGGAGCATAATGCCACCGAGAACGGCAGTCGGGATGGTCTGGATCGCCGCGCCGACCTTTCCGACAAGGGAAATCAGAATAGCGGAAAGAGCGGCGATTCTCATACAAGCCGGGTCTGTCACCTTGGTGAGCGACACGGCGCCGGTCACTTCTGAATATGTCGTCACAGGAGCGCCGCCGAGGAATGCCGCGAGGGTGCAGGCAAGACCGTCGCCCAGCATCGTACGGTGAAGGCCAGGATCCTTGACGAAATCCTTACCGGCGATCTCGCTGATGGCATAGACATCACCAACGTGCTCGATGATCGGAGCGATGGCCACAGGAGCCATAAACACGATCGCCTGCCAGGAGAGGCTCATCTTCGAGAAATGCGGAAGCTGGAACCAAGGAGCGTTCGCGACTCCCGAGAAATCCATTGAGCTTCTGTAGAATATCACGGCCACGATGTAGCCGGCGAGTGCGCCGAACACAACCGGGATGAGCTTTATCATACCTTTACCCCAGCACGAGCAGATGATCGCCACAAAGAGCGACACGAGAGCCAGGATCCAGTTCTTGCTGGCCATATCGACTCCCGTTCCGGCCAAGGAAAGACCGATGAGGATGATGACCGGTCCGATCACGATCGGCGGGAATAGTTTCTTGATGAACTTGACACCGAACAACTTGACCAGAAAACTCATCAGAATGTACACAAGTCCCACAGCGACGAGCCCGCAGAACATTCCCGACAGTCCGTAGAGTTCGGTAGCCTTGATGATCGGGGCTATGAACGCGAAGCTGCTGCCGAGATAGATCGGAACCTTGCCTCCGGTGACGGCATGGAAAAGAAGAGTGCCGAGACCGGCCGCGAGGAGAGCGATGGCTGGATCGAATCCTACCAGAAGTGGAACCAGTACTGTGGAACCGAAAGCTACAAACATGAACTGAACTCCGACAATGGATCGTTTCAGTGGGGATAAGGTTTGTTGTGACATAAATATTAAGTTATTTAGAAGCTCGAATATACAAAACGGCGGCGATAATACCGAATATCACGTTAGGAAGCCAAAGTGCGACCACCGGAGGCAACGCTCCCGAATAGACGAACATCTGGCTGAACCGCATGAAGAGGATGTAGGTGAAACTGAGACCGATACCTATTCCTATGTTCAGGCCGATGCCTCCCCTTCGTTTTCTGGAGGAAAGGCTCACACCCATAAGGGTCAGGATGAAAGCCGAGAATGGTAAAGCTAGACGGTTGTGTTTCTCGATGAGCGCGTACATCACGTTGGCGTCTCCCCTCATCTTCTGGGTGGCGATCAACTCATCAAGCTGTTCCGCGGGCAAGGTCTCGACTGTCTTCTTGTTGCGATAAAAATCAGTGACTGTCAGGTTCAGCACGGTGTCCAGCTCCGCACCGGTGGTCACACGGTCCTGAAGACCTTCCGTATATTCCCTTATGAAGTAATTCTTCAGTTTCCAGCCATTGAAAGTGCTGTCCCATACCGCCTTCTCGGCGGAAATCTTCTTGACGAGCTTGTTGTCCTCTATGTCTTCCAGACTGAATTCGTAGGCGGTGTTGTTCCATGAACTGAAAGATTCGACCGAGACGAACTTCCCTGGATTAATCTGATAATGTACATTACTGGAGGACAATGAGTTCCTGTGTTTTATATATTTTAGTTCGAAATTTATTCGCTTGACGTTCGCCCTCGGAATCACCCAGAGGTTGAGAGAAAGGGAAAGCGTGGCGATCAGCAAAGCGGAGACCATATACGGCACCATCATCCTCTTGTAGCTTACGCCGCAGGACAGAATGGCGATGATCTCGCTGTTGGCCGCCATTCTGGAGGTGAAGAATATGACCGTGATGAACACGAACAGCGGACTGAACATATTCACAAAATACGGGACGAAGTTCACATAATAGTCGAAGACGATGGCGTGAAGAGGAGCCTTGTTCTCGACGAAATGGTTGATCTTCTCGCTGATGTCGAAGATTATGACGATTCCGATGATGAGAAGAAGGGCTATAAAGAAGGTCATTATGAACTTCTTTATGATGTACCAGTCTATCTTCTTCAGTCCCACGTTCATATTCCTAAAGTCTTGAGCTTATTCTTTTTACGGTCGTTTCCTTCCAAGAGGCGAAATCCCCTGCCTCGATGTGCAGACGCGCCTCTCTGACAAGGTCGAGGTAGAAGGCAAGATTGTGCTCGCTCGCTATCATCGCGGCGAACATCTCCTTCGCGATGAAAAGATGATGCAGGTATGCTCTTGAATATGTCCGGTCGACGAACGACGCTCCGTCCGGATCGATCGGCGAGAAATCCTCCGCCCACTTGGAATTACGCATATTCATTATGCCGTTCCACGTGAAGAGCATTCCGTTGCGGCCGTTGCGGGTAGGCATCACACAGTCGAACATATCCACTCCCCTCGCGATTCCCTCAAGGATGTTGGCAGGCGTGCCGACTCCCATCAGGTAGCGTGGCCTGTTGTCCGGCAGGAGCGGGCAGACGAGTTCCAGCATCTCGTACATCTTCTCGGTAGGCTCCCCTACCGCAAGTCCGCCGATCGCGAAACCGCCGACAGCCTCACTGTCTCCGACGAGGCTGACAGCGTGGTCAACCGCCCGTTTGCGGAGTTCCGGATAGACACAACCCTGGATGATCGGGAACATAACCTGATTGTACCCGTACAGAGGCTCGGTCTCACAGAAATGCTTGAAATAACGCTCAAGCCATCCCTGAGTCAGTTTAAGAGACTTGGCGGCGTACCTTTCGTCAGCGTCACCTGGACAGCACTCGTCAAGCGCCATCATTATGTCAGCGCCGATAACCCTTTGGGTGTCAACGTTATTCTCTGGTGTAAAAGTGTGCCTCGAACCATCAATGTGAGACTGGAAACGGCAACCCTCCTCGGTGATTTTTCTGATTTTGGTCAAAGAGAACACCTGGAATCCGCCGCTGTCCGTCAGGATCGGTCTGTCCCAGTTCTCAAACTTGTGAAGTCCGCCGACCTTTTTCAAGGTGTCGAGACCCGGCCTCAGATAGAGATGATAGGTGTTGCCAAGGATGATCTCGGCCTTCACATCCTCCTTCAAGTCCCTGTGATAGACCCCTTTGACGGAGCCTACCGTCCCGACAGGCATGAATATCGGAGTCCTCACCTCACCATGATCGGTGGTGAAAACGCCTGTCCTTGCCCTTGAGCCGGGATCCTTCGCTATCTCTCTGAAAACCATTCTTCCAAAATTTAACCCTCAAAGATAGTGATTTTTAGCCGAAAACTCGTACATTTGTTTGTTTTGACCATACGCATAATAACAAAAAACACAATAACGTTATGAGCAACAAGCACATCAGCCTCAGGCTGATCATTATGAACTTCCTCCAGTACGCCATCTGGGGAGCGTACCTGACATCTATGGGAAGTTTTCTCGGCAAGGCCGGGCTTGGTCCCCAGATCTGGCTTTTCTTCGCCACACAGGGATTCGTCTCCATATTTATGCCAGCCCTGATCGGCATCGTGGCCGACAGATGGATCCCCGCACAGAAGACACTGTCTCTCTGCCAACTCATCGCAGGTGTCTCTATGCTCGGCACCGGACTGTACGCGATGGGCAACGTCAACCTGACCGAAGGAGCGTATCTGGTCAGCCCGGACTTCAATTTCAGCATTTTCTACATCCTCTACACGATCAGCGTGGCGTTCTACATGCCGACAATCGCCCTGACCAACTCCGTGGCCTACGCCGGCCTTGAGGGAGCGGGCATGGACACTGTCAAGGCGTTCCCGCCGATCCGTGTGTTCGGAACGGTCGGATTCATCTGCACGATGCTGCTGGTGAACTTTATGAAGGATCCTTCCGGAATCCAGTACCAGCACAGCTACTTCCAGTTCTTCACCTCCGGAGTCCTCAGCCTGATTCTCGGGTTCTATGCGCTGAGTCTCCCGAACGTGCCTGTCAAGAAGGCCAGCGGCAGCAGCTTTATGGAAGCCACCGGTCTCAAGGCGTTCTCCTTGTTCAAGGACAGGCAGATGGCCGTGTTCTTCATTTTCTCGATGCTCCTCGGCGCGTCTCTCCAGATCACCAACGGCTACGCCAACTCGTTCATCTCCTCCTTTGCGGGAAGTCCTGAATATGCCGACGCCTGGGGCGCGCGCAACGCCAACGCCCTGATCTCGCTCAGCCAGATGTCCGAAACCCTGTGCATCCTCCTCATCCCGTTCTTCATGAAGAGGTTCGGAATCAAAAAGGTGATGCTCATCGCGATGTTCGCCTGGGTTCTCAGATTCGGATTCTTCGGAATCGGCAACCCTGGCTCGGGAGTATGGCTGTTCATCCTCTCCTGCCTTGTGTACGGTGTGGCGTTCGACTTCTTCAACATTTCAGGCTCGCTCTACGTGAACCGTAAGACCACAAAGGACATCCGCTCCAGCGCCCAGGGACTGTTTATGTTGATGACGAACGGTCTCGGAGCCTCGATCGGAACCTGGGCCGCCGGCAAGGTCGTGAACCATTACGTTTACAACGCCGCCCAGCCTGACTGGGCCACAGCCTGGTACGTGTTCGCCGGTTACGCTCTTCTTGTAGGCATCCTGTTCATATTCCTGTTCAAGGATCCCGGCAAGGACGAGGAGTGCGCCGAAGAGGCCTAAGGTTTCTTCACCGGCGGGCCTGTCTCGACCTTTGAGAGCCCGAACAAGCGGCTTTCCGACAAATAATATTTGATATCGTAGCAACGATATTCATTGTGATTCCTGACCTTGTGGTACGATGTGACACAGTCAAACCTGTAGCCCATCTGAGCAAGGTCAGGAATATTCATTGATGTGACACCCTTCTCCAGCAAGGACATCAGAATCCCGTGGTTGCGGTCCAGCGCCCCGATGGTTCTCAGCCGCAGCCCCTTCAGATGGCCGCTGTTGACATAGTGGTACCTGCTTTTGCAAGTGACGCAGCAAAACTTCATATCGCTGCGCCCGTAAGGAAGAACATCCCCGCACTCCAGACATCTCCCCCTCGATTCGTCTTCCAAGTTCTTCATCGCTTATCTTTTATCGGCAGGCCTGCCTGCCATGGTAAATATGTTCAGAGGCTTGAGCGAGTGAACTTCACTGCCACCAACCTATGATTTCGGCAAATATGTCTTTCTTAAACGAGTTTTGAAAGAGGTGAAAAGAAATTTCATGAATATTTTTCTGTTTCTTATCACCAAGGTAAACGCATAGAAAAATTTTGTGGCCATAAAATAATTCTTTGTTATGCCTGATAAAATTTTATTCCCATAAGACAGATATCGTTTCCCCACTAAAAAAATCTTTTGCCGCTAGTCCGATGGCGGACAAATCAGCGATTTGATAATATTCAGAAAAATCTCACGTGTAATTCTTTTTCATCCGTCCCCCGCCTGAAATACCATTATAACTTTGCGTCAGACAAAACTTCAAAACAACTTGAATTATGGAACAATTGAACAGACTTGAAATCCGAGGGAATGTCGGCAATGTCAACATTCTCAAGGTCGGGGAGACGCGGGTGGCGCATTTCTCCGTCGCGACCAACTTCGCCTACAAGGGAAGGAACGGTGAGCCGGTAATCGAGACCACATGGCACAATGTGACCGCATGGGAAGGAGTCAAGGGCATCTCGTCATTGGATGTCATCCAGAAAGGTTTTCCCGTCTATGTGACAGGCAGGCTCCGGTCTCAGAAATATACTTCCAGCGACGGAATAGAAAGAACAAGCATGGAAGTGATCGCCAACTCGGTTGAAGCCATTGATGAAAACATCTCCGCTCAATACATGAAGTAGGCCGCACGACTTTTTTCCCGGTGGTCACAGTGGGGATGAGACGTTGGGATGGGCGGCCATCGGGATTTTTGATTTACTTGAAATAGTGCTTTAAGTAAACAAATAGCGTATGATTATATTATACCATAAATACTTATTTCATGTCAAATGAATTATTTTTTCAATAAATTGCAGAAAAATATTTGGATATAACAAAATAATGTGTACCTTTGCGTACACTTTCTGTCTAGCAGGCAAAGGCTGATAGGACGCCAAAGCGGAACTCCTTGGATTCAAGGCCGTGAGGCAGCAGAAATGCCAGGTGCGAACGCATCTCCATCAGAAAACCTTACCGCAAGCGGAAAGTTATTTTTTTATGCAATCGCACGCGCAGCAATCGCACGGGCACTGTGGCAGAAAAATAAAATCAGGAATTTTGGTAACGTGCAAAATTCCTGATTTTCCTTTTTTCCGCCACTGTGATCCACAGCAACTTATATTGCAAACTTCGGCAAGCTCAGTGACCGACTTTGGCAAATTTCATAGACAACTTATATTGTCGCGGAACATGTCAAAGCAACCGAACGATCACCTTATCGGTTTTTGTACATGTCATCATAGTAGCGGAGATACTCCCCGCTGGTCACGTTGTCAAGCCATGGACCATTCTCAAGGTACCAGCGGACGGTCTTCTCGATACCTTCCGCGAACTGAAGGCTCGGCTCCCAACCCAGTTCATTCTTCAGCTTGGACGAATCGATGGCATAACGCATGTCATGTCCTTTCCTGTCGGTCACGAACGTGATGAGATCATCATCCGCTCCCTCCGGGCGGCCAAGCAACCTGTCCACAGTCTTGATAAGAACCTTGATCAGGTCAATGTTCTTCCACTCGTTAAAACCACCTATGTTATACGTCTCGGCGATCTTTCCCTTATGGAAAATCAAATCGATCGCCCGGGCGTGATCCTCGACATAGAGCCAGTCACGGACATTCTCCCCTTTTCCATAGACCGGAAGCGGACGACGCTGCCGGATGTTGTTGATGAACAGAGGAATCAGTTTTTCAGGGAACTGGTACGGACCGTAATTGTTCGAGCAGTTCGTCACGATCGTCGGCATCCCGTAGGTGTCATGATAGGCCCTGACAAAATGATCGCTTGAGGCTTTCGACGCTGAGTACGGACTGTGAGGCTGGTACTTGCAGTCCTCGGTGAAGAAAGTGTCACCGAACGGCCCCCCGCCACACTCATTGCCGGCAGGATCTCCCTCCGGCCTTGTCAACTCAAGAGCGCCATAAACCTCATCGGTGGAAATATGATAGAACCGCTTTCCTTCCCAACCTTTCGGCTCCCAAAACTCACGGGCGGCCTGAAGCAGAGTCAAGGTGCCCTGGACATTTGTCTTAGCGAATATGAACGGATCCTTGATCGAGCGGTCAACATGGCTCTCGGCGGCAAGGTGTATGATGCCGTCAACGGAATATTCAGAGATCACTTTGCGGACGGCCTCAAGGTCGCAGATGTCGGCCTTGACGAAAGTATAGTTCTGGCGATCCTCTATGTCCTTGAGATTGGCGAGATTGCCGGCATAGGTAAGCTTGTCAAGATTGATGATCCGGTAGTCCGGATACTTGTTGACAAACAGCCTCACCACGTGACTGCCTATGAAACCGGCCCCACCGGTTATCAGAATCGATCGTTTGTAGTTCATATTCAATTATTTCTTCTGCATTTTCCCTTCGTACAGGTCATCGTACGCCGCCCTCTTGCGGAAGATGTCGATCGCCGTGTAGATGGACGACATCATGGACTGCGGATCCGCCTCGTCACGCCCGGCCATCTCGTAGGCCGTGCCATGATCCGGAGAAGTCCTGACTATCGGAAGCCCTGCCGTGAAGTTCACGCCGTCCTCGAAGGCCAAAGCCTTGAACGGAGCCAGTCCCTGATCATGATACATGGCCAGAGTGGCGTCAAACTTCGCATAATGTCCGAGCCCGAAGAACCCGTCCGGAGAATAAGGTCCGAAAGCCATAAGCCCTTCAGCGTTGGCCGCTTTCACGGCAGGAAGGATTATCCTCTCCTCCTCGTCGCCAAGCAGGCCGCCGTCCCCGCAATGCGGATTCAGTCCCAGCACCGCGATCTTAGGCTCCACGATGCCGAAATCCCTCTTCAGCGACGCGGTCATCAGCCTCAATTTGTTCACGATCTTCTCCTGCGTGATCGACGCCGGAACATCCTTTAAAGGAATATGCCCGGTCACGACACTGATCCTGAGCTGGTCGGAGACCATGAACATCAGCACGTCATCAACTCCGAATTCCTTTTGGAGATATTCAGTATGCCCGGTGTTTCCGAAACCCTCGGCCACCATGGCCTTCTTGTTGATAGGAGCCGTCACCAGCACATCGATGTCACCGTTCTTGATGTCCTCCACAGCGCACTCAAGCGACCTGATGGCCGATTTAGCCGACTCCGGAGTGGACTGTCCCGGCTCGACGAACACGTTGTCCGGCAGACAGTTGACAATATTGATCTTCTTTGGCTTAGCGTCCTTGGCGCTCTGGATCACATAAGTGTCCATCTGGTCAAGATTATGGATCAGTTTACGGTAGAAACCGAAAATCTTTGACGAACCGTAGATCACCGGAGTGAACGAATCCAGAATTCTGGCGTCAGCCAACGACTTGATGATCACCTCATAGCCGATACCGTTGCCGTCACCCTGCGTGATACCGACAATCGGCTTTTTGTTATTCCTTTCCATGTTTTCCTATTATATTAAGCGGCCACGGCAAGTCCGGGACCTCCGTGAGCATATTCATTCACAAATTTAATCAAAATCAACGAGACTGCCTTCAGCGGCGGCGTTAGGTTCAAAGCCCTCATCGGCGGGAAGCGTCCTGCCCGCCGCCACCGCACCCGCCCCCGCAGCCACGGCAAGCCGGTCGCAACGTTCATTCTCGGGATGCCCGTTATGCCCCTTGAGCCAATGGAACGCCACCCTGTGCATCCGGTAAACATTCAGGAATCGCATCCAAAGATCCGGATTCTTGACCTTCTTCCATCCTTTCCTCTCCCAATTCAGAAGCCAGCCCTCATTCACGGCCTTGACCACGTATGACGAATCACTATAGACCTCAACCTCAGCGTTCCGCCACTTAATCGCCTCCAACCCTTTGATCACAGCCAGAAGTTCCATCCTGTTGTTGGTCGTGCGGGCGAACCCTCCGCTCATCTCCTTCTCATGCCCGGCGCACTTGAGGACAACGCCGTATCCCCCCGGCCCCGGGTTGCCGCTTGACGCCCCGTCCGTGTAAAGGAATATCCTTGGTCTCGCTGAATTTGTCTCCATAGAATACAAACTTACATAAAAATCCGCATTTTTCACGCCCGATAGCGCAAGAATCGTCAGGAAGGGGCCTATAAAGGGAATGATTACTGAACCTCGGATTTTGATAAAGGAATATTTCTGATTAAATTTGTGAATGGCGGCCGACGTCGGTTTGACGGCCCGGGCCGAATTTGGAGACACCATGAATATTCTTGTGACAGGAGCCAACGGCCAGCTGGGGACCGAACTCCGGAACGTGACGGCAGGAAGCCGCAACAACTACATATTCTCAGACGTGACATCGCTGCCCGGAGTCGAGACGCTCAATCTCGACATCACGAACATAGACGCGGTCAGGATTGTCTGCGACTCGGAAAAGGTCGATGTAATCGTGAACTGCGCGGCCTACACGAATGTGGACAAGGCAGAGGACGAGCCTTCTATGGCTATGCTTCTGAACAGCACGGCGGCCGGTAATCTGGCCAAAGTCGCGGCGGAAAGAGACGCGGCGTTGATCCACATCTCCACGGACTACATCTTCCACGGGGATATTCCCATGCCATGCAAGGAGGATTGGCCGACAGATCCGCTTGGGGTCTATGGTTCCACCAAACTGGCCGGCGAGAAAGAGATCGAGAGATCCGGATGCAGGAGCGTGATCCTCAGAACCGCATGGCTATATTCACCTTACGGCAAGAACTTCGTGAAGACGATGCTTCGCCTGACGGAAGAGAGGGACTCGCTCAATGTCGTTTTCGACCAGATCGGCACTCCGACCTACGCCTATGACCTGGCCTCACTGATCACAAGAATCATCGAAGACGACCAACTTGACAAGACAGGAATATACCATTTCTCCAACGAGGGCGCGGTCTCGTGGTACGATTTCGCAAAGGCGATCAGCGAGATAGGCGGAACGACCTGCGACATCCGGCCATGCCACACGGAGGAATATCCATCCAAAGCGCGGAGGCCACGTTTCTCGGTCCTGGACAAGACCAAGGTGAAAGAGACATTCAAAGTCACGATCCCCTACTGGAGAGACTCGCTGGCGGACTGCATCAAAAGAATCAAATAACACTGAATATAACCATGAAAGGAATCGTATTAGCCGGCGGAAGCGGCACACGTCTCTACCCTATCACCAAGGGAGTCAGCAAACAGATGCTCCCTGTCTATGACAAGCCGATGGTCTATTACCCGATCTCGGTCCTGATGACAGCCGGAATCAAAGACATCCTCATCATCTCCACACCTACAGATCTACCAGGATTCCGAAGACTTCTGGGTGACGGGAGTGATTTCGGAGTGAATTTTGAATATGCGGAGCAACCTTCCCCGGACGGACTCGCGCAAGCATTCATCATAGGTAAGGACTTCATCGTCGAAGACTGCGCCTGTCTCGTGCTTGGAGACAACATATTCCAAGGTACAGGTTTCGGCGCTCAACTGAGAGAGGCTGTGCGTACCGCCGAGGAGGAAGGGAAGGCGACCGTGTTCGGCTATCAGGTCAGCGATCCGCAGCGTTACGGTGTGGCCGAGTTTGACGCCAACGGAAACTGCCTCAGCATCGAGGAGAAACCGGCCGAGCCAAAGAGCGACTATGCGGTGACCGGACTCTACTTCTACCCGAACGAAGTGGTGGAAATCGCGCATAGGATCAAGCCGTCAGCCAGAGGCGAGCTGGAGATAACAACGGTGAACCAAGAGTTTCTTACTGCCGGAAAGCTGAAGGTCCAGAAACTAGGACGAGGTTTCGCATGGCTGGACACGGGCACTCACGAATCCCTTGCCGAGGCCTCGACCTACATCGAGGTCATCGAGAAACGTCAGGGGCTCAAGGTCGCCTGTCTGGAGGAAATAGCCTACAGAAAAGGCTGGATCACAGCCGAAAGGCTTCGTGAGCTGGCCAAGCCGATGATCAAGAACCAGTACGGCCAGTACCTCATCAAGATAGCGGAAGAATAAAATCAACCGTATTTCAATGAATATCACAATGGTAGAAACAGCATGAACATCATCACAACCGAAATCGAAGGCCTCCTCATCATAGAGCCAAGAATATTCCAGGACAGCAGAGGGTATTTCTTCGAATCGTTCAACCAGAGTGAGTTCGAGGAGAAGATCGGTCCGGTGATGTTCGTTCAGGACAACGAGAGCAAATCCTGCTATGGAGTAGTCAGAGGACTGCATTTCCAGAAAGGGGCGCATTCGCAAAGCAAACTGGTCAGGGTAGTGAAAGGCAAGGTCCTGGATGTGGCTGTGGATCTTAGGCCAGGCTCAAAGACTTTCGGGAAACACGTGTCGGTCGAGCTTTCCGAAGACAACCACAGGCAGTTTTTCATTCCCAAAGGGTTCGCACACGGATTCAGCGTCCTGAGCGACGAGGTGATCTTCCAGTACAAGTGCGACAGTCTCTATTGTCCGGAGTCGGAAGGAGCGGTCGCATGGGATGATCCGGATTTGGAAATCGACTGGATGGTCCCCAAAGACAAGATCATCCTCTCCGAGAAAGACAAACGCCATCCGAAACTGAGAGATTGCCGGCCGGAAGATCTGCCGTAAGCGCACTGTATTAAATGATCACTTAAAATCGATTACGAGATCTTGCTGTAATCCTTGATGTTGTACTTATCTTTGCGTAGTTCGCGGGCAAGAAGTTCGTTTACAGGAAGTTCGAGAGTCTGGTCATGGGCCAGCACATGCTCGGCATAACTTCTCGCGTCCGCCAGCAAGGCTCCGTCATGAGCCAATGAGGCGATGTTCAGCTCGATCGGAAGGCCGCTCTGCTGGGTTCCCTCCAGATCACCCGGCCCACGCATCTTCATGTCCTCCTCCGCCAGATCGAAACCGTTCTCCGTGGCGCACATGAGTTCAAGCCTCTTACGGGACTCCTTGCTGACCTTGTTGCCGTGCATCAGCACACAATAGGATTTCTCGCATCCCCGTCCGACACGTCCGCGGAGCTGGTGCAGCTGCGCGAGACCGAACCGCTCCGCGCTCTCGATCACCATCACGGAGGCGTTAGGGACATCGACGCCGACCTCAATCACGGTCGTGGACACAAGGATATTCGCACGCCCCGCCGAGAAAGCATCCATGTTGAACTGTTTGACCTCGCTGGTCTGTTGTCCGTGCACGATGGCGACCTTGTAAGGCGGAAACGGGAATCTGGAGACGATATTCTCATAACCAGCTTCAAGGTTCTGATAGTCAACCTTTTCACTCTCGAATATCAAGGGATAGACAACAAACACCTGACGTCCGGCGGCGATCTCTTTCTTCATGAAATTGTAAAGCTGCGGACGCTTGCCCTCCCCTATCAGCATAGTCTGGATCGGCTTTCTGCCCGGCGGCATCTCATCGATGACCGAGACATCCAAGTCACCATAGAATGTCATCGCCAACGTCCTTGGAATCGGAGTGGCGGTCATGACAAGCACATGAGGCGGAACACCGGAAGCTCCTTTGGCCCAAAGCCTTGCCCTCTGTTCCACACCGAAGCGGTGCTGCTCATCTATGATGACGAGGCCGAGGTTTTTGAATATCACAGTGTCCTCTATCAAGGCATGCGTGCCGATTACTATTCCCACAGAGCCGTCAGCCAAACCTTCCAGAATCGGTCTGCGGGCCGCCTTTCCGGTCGATCCGATCAATAGTTCGCAACGTACTCCGGTCGGCGCCAAGTATTTGGAGATATTGGCGTAATGTTGCTGGGCAAGAACCTCTGTGGGCGCCATGATGCAGGCCTGATAGCCGTTCCCCACTGCGATCAGAGCGGAAAGCACAGCGACCATTGTCTTGCCAGAACCCACATCCCCTTGAAGAAGCCGGTTCATCTGTCGGCCGCTCATCATGTCCGAACGGATTTCCTTTATCACGCGCTTCTGGGCACCTGTAAGTTCGTATGGCAAAGCACTGTAGCAAGCATTGAAAGCCGTGCCGACCTTAGGCATAGGAATCCCGACCGCGGAACGGCTGCGGACATATTTCTGCTTCAGCAAAGACAACTGCAAAAGGAACAGTTCCTCCCATTTGAGACGGTAGCGCGCCTTCTCCAAGGCGTTCTGATCGGACGGGAAATGCACATTCCGGATGGCATATTTCAGAGGGACAAGCCCTTTTTCCCTGAGAATATATTCAGGCAACGTTTCCTCTACATCTCCGATCGCAAGGTCAATCGCCTCGGCTATCAGCCTGTTCATCACCTTGCCGGTAACCCCACCATTGCGAAGCTTGTCGGTAGAGTTATATACTCCCGTGAGGACTCCTGAAAAGCTGGTGGCACCTTGTGCGGGAGGATTGTCTATCTCGGGATGAACTATATTGAAACGTCCGTTGAACTGGTTAGGCTTGCCGAAAAACAGAAAAAAAGAACCTGGTTTCAGCCGTTCTGAGGTGTACTTGACACCCCTGAAAAAGACCAGTTCCATCATCCCGCTCTGGTCCTTTACCATGACACTCAGCTTCTTGCCCGTCATCTGTACGCTGACCACCTGGGCGAGGATCTGGACATAGGCGCTCGTGGACTGGATGTCGGCGATTCTCTGGATGGTGCTTCGGTCAATATAACGGAACGGAAAGGTGCGAAGAAGGTCTCCGACAGTGGACACTCCCAGTTCCGATTTCAAGAGCGAGGCCCTTTTCGGCCCCACTCCCGGAAGAAACTGCACCTCTGTGTCCAACTTGTTCCTGATCATGGTGCGAAGATAAGAAGAGGGTGGATAAAAAACAACTTAATCCACCATACTTCACATCATTTCTTTTTGAGCGTGGCGTTGAACGAGATGACATAGGAGCCGCCGAAATGGCCGCTTGAGATCTCGGTGCGAACCGGAGTGACATATTCGGATTTCGGCCCGAACTCACCGCCGTTCGCCTGACCGTCGATGTCGGTGAATGACATGTAGAATTTATCCACGCGGGGGATCGACATGAATTTGGAATATTCACCTTCCTGATCAGTATAGAGGGTGTCGGCGCGATAGATGACATCGGTACTGTAATCGGCTATGACCCGGATTCCGTTGATTGGCTTTCCATCCTCATCGGAGACCTTGCCCATGATCTGATAGTTGGCTATCGGCTGCCCGTCAGATGAGAAATCGAACTTGTCTTCAGGATCATCAACCATACACGAGACAAAGATCGGAGCCACCAGAAATGGCAGCGCCAACGTCTTTACAAACATATTCATTCCAACTTTCATCATTTCAACCGCAAATCTGCTTAGTAACCTTCAAAAAATAAGTTACCTGGGATGAGACTATTTATCTCCTACCGTTTACCAAATCCCCAAAATCAAATCCCTTGCTTGGAACAAGAGCGATTTTCAAGTGCAAAGATGTGAAAAATTTCAAAACAACAAGCCAAATCAGGGTTAAATTACTTTTTGTTTGCTATATTTGATGTGCCGAAAAGAAGCACAACGCAATGGTTTCAGAATTGATCGGGAAATATATCTGGCTCGTTCAAAGCCTCATCGCCGCAGGTGATGGCGGTATGACCTTCAAGGAACTTAATGAAAAGTATTCCAGAAGGTTCGGGCAGGCATATTCAAGAAGAACTTTCAACAACCACAGGCTCGCGGTGGCGGATCTTTTCGGGATCGACATCGAATGCGACAGGAGCACGAGCCGCTATCTCATCCCGTACAGCGGCGATGTCCTGGACAACGACGAAAGCATCGGATGGCTTGTCAACACATTCACGGTCAACAATCTGCTTTCACTGGGAAAGGAACGTCTCTCCGGCAGGGTAAGCGTGGAGGAGATACCATCCGGGCAAAAGTACCTCACGGCGATAATGCAGGCGATGGAAGATGGGAAAGAGCTGGAGATCGCCTATGGGAAATACACCTCCGACTCTTCGGAGAACCTTCATATTCAGCCGTTAGCGGTCAAAGAGCATGAGAAGAGATGGTACCTTGTGGCTTTTTGCCACGAAAGGGCCTTGGCTGAGACAGGAAACCACGACATGAGTGCTTGGAGGGTATATGGCCTTGACCGGATCACCTCGCTGAAAGTGACAGACGTGCCTTTCAAGATGCCTAAAGACTTCGACGTGGAGAGAATATTCAGCCAAAGTTATGGAATATATTTCCCGAGGCCCGGGCAGAAGCCGGTCACGATCCGTTTCAAGGTGACAGACGAGGAGGCAAGATATCTTCGGGATCTGCCCGTCCACCGGTCGCAGGTAGAGGAAGGCGCGGCCAAGGGAGGCGGAAGAATATTCAGGATCCGTGTCATTCCGAACCGTAACCTGACGATGGAGTTCTGCCGCCACGCCGGAAGGCTGGAGGTGCTCGAGCCGGAATCCGTAAGACAGGAAGTCAGGGAAGAACTTGAGAAAGCGTATAAACAATACTTATAATATTTATGATAAACAATGGAAAGGCCGCCCTCGTGGCGGCGGCACTGATTACAATGATGAGTTGTACACAGAAAAACGAAACACAGGCGGACAACGGGTACATAGGCCCGTCCGACATCAAGATCGAGGACGGAAGGATGACTCCGGAAGCGCTTCTGTCACTTGGTCGCCTGTCAGATCCGCAACTGTCTCCGGACGGACATTGGATCCTCTACGGAGTCAGCTACACTTCCATCGAGGAAAACCGCTCGTGCAGGAACCTGTTTCTTGGCGAGGTTATCAAGAATGATGACGGATCGCTTTCATTCGGGGACAAGATCCAATTGACAGCCGAAGGCAAGAGCGTAAGCAACGCCCGCTGGAGTCTGGACGGAAAGTCAATCTACTACCTTCAGGGCGGTCAGCTTTACAATGCCACCATCTCTATCGTTGACGGAAAGGCCTCACTCTCAGCAAAGAAGCAGCTTAGCGATGTGAAAGCCGGAATCGGAGAATTCTCCCTCAGTCCGGACCAGACACAGGTTCTCTACACCAGCACCATTCCGGGAGCGGTGAAGACGCCTAAGGATTTCGACGAGAAACTGGACAAGGCGCAGGCCTACGTCACGGAAGACCTTATGTACCGCCACTGGGACCATTGGACGACCGAAAGGCCGCAGACATACGTGGCACCGCTCGGCGCCAAGGTCACAGAAGACAATTCAATGAATATACTCGCGGAGGGAGCGGGCAGGTACGAACTGCCACTGGAGCCTATGAGCGGCATCGAGCAGCTTTGCTGGAGTCCTGACGGACACTATGTGGCTTATTCCTGCAAAAAGGTTGAGACGGGTCGTGAATATGCCTTCTCAACAGACACGGAGATCTACATCTACAGCATCCTGACAGGCGAGACCGTCCAGATTCCGATGGCCGGCGGCTATGACACTGATCCGGTCTGGAGCCCGGACGGGAAGCAGATCGCCTGGCTGAGCATGGAGCGCAACGGATACGAGGCCGACAAGGTTCGCCTTATGGTCGCCGAGCTGGCTGACGCGGAGGCTTCCTCCGATGGACAATCCGCCATCTCTCACATAAATGGAATCCGTAACCTCACCGCTGATTTCAAGTACAACGCAGGCGGCCCTGTCTGGGCGGCGGACTCCAAGAGCATCTATTTCAATTCCCTGATCGAGGGACTTCAAGCAATCTGCAACGTGAAGGTGGCCGACTCCGAAATCAAGAGAATCACTCCGGACGATGCATGGTACGATTTCAACTCTCCGTTCGCCATCGTTGACAGCACCCTGCTCGCAAGTTACTGTTCGATGGAGTTCCCTACCGAACTCGTGGCCGTGAACGAGACTGACGGATCGTTCAGCAGGATCACCGATGAGAACGGAGGCATCATCGGCCAATTGACAGCCTACGAGACGCGTGAACGCTGGATCAAGACCACTGACGGGAAGAAGATGCTCACCTGGGTACTCTATCCTCCTAAGTTCGATTCTACAAAGGTGTATCCTGCCATCGAGATATTCCTTGGCGGACCTCAAGGTACTTTGAGCCAGGGCTGGAGCTACCGCTGGAACTACCGTCTCATGGCCAACCAAGGCTACATCGTGATTCTTCCCAACCGCCGAGGCACGACCGCGTTCGGTCAGGAATGGTGCGAGCAGATCAGCGGCGACTACATCGGTCAGAATATGCAGGACTACCTCAGCGCGGCCAAGGAGATCAAGGCTGAACCTTATGTCGGCAAACTTGCTGGCTGTGGAGCCTCCTACGGCGGATTCAGCGTCTATTACATGGCCGGAATCCACGGCAATGTCTATGACTGCTTCATCGCTCACGCCGGAATCTTCGACGAGAAGTACATGTACTACGAGACAGAGGAACTTTGGTTCGCGAACTTCGACAACGGCGGACTTTCTGAATATTCCTACACCGCCGGCGAGAAGGGTCCGCGCGGCGACGGCAAGACATTCGGCGGCATCCAGCAGGCCGGCTCGCCTTGGAGCAACGCCGCCAAAGCGAAGCGCCACTATTCCAATTCCCCGGATTTGAATGTGACTAAGTGGCACACTCCGATCCTCTGCATCCACGGAATGATGGACTACCGCATCCCTTACGATCAGGGCATGGCCGCGTTCAACACCGCCCAGATGATGGGAGTTCCGTCCAAGCTGATCGTGTTCCCGGAGGAGAACCACTGGATTCTCCAGCCGCAGAACGCGCTGTTCTGGCACCGCAGCTACTTCGACTGGCTTGACCGCTGGTGTAAGTAGATCAGGTTTTAATCAACTAATGAGAGAGGTCTCCCAAAAAGGCAGGCCTCTCTTTCTTTTGCTGTCATATTCCTTTTAGAAGGAAACGCTCAACCCGGCCAACACAAGACCTTGCATTCCAGCCCCGGCCTCCACAAAACCACGGAATCGCTCTCCTCCGAACTGCACTCCGGCAAGGGTGACCTGCGCGGCCCAATACGGGTCGAACGAATGCGAGTCCGCCGCCTCGTCGTAATCGTCCAGCAGCGTGACTCCGGCCGCAAGCTTTGAGTACATGGCGACATGCGGTTTTCTGAACCAGAAAACCTTCGCCGCAGGCATCACAGCGAATCCGCTATAGTCAGCGTTGCCGACCTTCACGTTGTCCTTGTTCAGTTCATCGGCCGTGCCACCGAACCAAGAGACTGCCGCCCCCACGGAAAAAGTCTTGTTGAGGACTCTGTAATATTCAAGATTGACAGACCCGTATGACCGGAAGTTGTCAAAACGGGCGTAACCGGCCGTGAAAGCCGTGGCGAAAACCCCGCCGACCACATGAGCCACATCCACAACGGTGACCCTGCCGTAGCCAAGCGTTATTTCATTACGAGATTCCGGTGTCTGAGCCGACACCAACGGAACAAAAGCAAAAATCGCAGCCGCGAGAGAGATTAGAATTCTTTTCATAATATGAGCGGTTGATTCATATCCAATGAGATATGAAAGTTTATCCCTACTTGTACCCCCGTTGGGAATCGAACCCAAATCGTCGGAACCGGAATCCGAAATTCTATCCATTAGACTACAGGGGCATCATTCTTGCGGTTTCACGCAATCAGATTACAAAAATAACAAATAAATGGCAAAACAAGAATTTTTGACAAATCTTTGGCAAATCTTTCGCGGAAAGATATTTTTTGTGCGGAAAAATATGTTTTTTAAGGCCATAAAAGAGCCTTTAATATTCGGATAATCCAATAATAAATCTTATTTTTGCGTATTATGAAAAAAGCATACGTATTTCCCGGTCAGGGTTCCCAGTTCCCAGGTATGGCGAAAGCGCTTTACGAGGGAAACGCCAAAGGCAAGGAATTGCTCGAGAAGGCGAATGACATACTTGGATTCAGAATCACTGACATAATGTTTGAGGGCACGCCGGATGACCTCAAGGCAACACGCGTCACACAACCGGCAATATTCCTGCACTCCGTCGTTCTGGCGAAGTGCTACGAAGGATTCAGACCTGATATGGTCGCAGGGCATTCTCTTGGTGAATTTTCCGCACTTGCCGCCGCGGAAGCCATCAGTTTCGAGGATGCCCTTCGTCTTGTCTATATCCGTGCCACCCAGATGCAGCTCTGCTGCGAGAAGGTGCCGGGGACGATGGCCGCCATCGTCGGGCTGCCGGACGAGAAGGTCGAGGAGATCTGCTCCTCATGCGAGGGCATCGTGATCCCGGCCAACTACAACTGCGGAGGCCAGGTCGTGATCTCCGGCGAGAAGACCGCCGTGGAGCAGGCCTGTGAGAAAGCCAAGGCCGAAGGTGCGAAGAGGGCTCTTCCTCTCGCCGTCAGCGGAGCGTTCCACTCCCCTCTTATGGAGCCGGCGCGCGTCGAGCTCGGAAAGGCGATCGAGGAGACCAGGATCGTGGAACCTATCTGCCCGATCTACCAGAACGTCAGCGCACAGGCCGTCACAGACCCGCAGACCATCAAGAAGAATCTGCTCGCCCAGCTCACCTCACCAGTGAGATGGACCCAGTCTGTCAGGAATATGCTCGCGGACGGAGCGGACTACTTCATGGAGATCGGCCCGGGTACTGTCCTGCAAGGCTTGGTGAAGAGAATTTCGGCCGGAACCGAAGGAATCACCATCGAAGGTTTGACTACAATCTAATATATTAACATAACGTTAACGATATGGCTAAAGAAAAGAAATTCATCACTTGTGATGGTAACACTGCCGTGGCGAACGTCGCTTATCTTTTCAGCGAGAACGCCTGCATCTACCCTATCACACCATCCTCTCCGATGGCAGAGAACATTGACGAATGGGCTGCCCACGGGAAAAAGAACCTCTGGGGCGAGACAGTAAGTGTCACAGAGTTGGAAAGTGAGGCCGGTGCCTCCGGAGCAGTGCACGGCTCCCTCCAGGCCGGTGTCCTCACCACGACCTACACAGCTTCACAGGGTCTTCTCCTTATGATCCCTAACATGTACAAGATCGCCGGAGAAATGCTTCCGGCTGTCTTCCATGTCTCAGCCCGCGCGCTTGCATCACATGCCCTCTCCATCTTCGGAGACCATCAGGACGTGATGGCCTGCCGCCAGACAGGCTTCGCACTCCTCGCTTCCGGTTCAGTTCAGGAGGCTCAGGATCTCGCCGCCGTGGCTCACCTCTCAGCGATCAAGTCCAGCATTCCTTTCCTCCACTTCTTCGACGGATTCCGCACATCGCACGAGATCCAGAAGATCGAGGCTCTCGACGAGGAAGAGCTCAAGAATATGGTCAGCAAGAAGTCCCTCAAGGCTTTCCGTGACAGGGCACTCAATCCTGACGCTCCTGTCACCCGTGGCACCGCCCAGAACGGAGACGTTTACTTCCAAGCCGTGGAGTCAAGGAACAACTACTACAACGCCGTTCCGGACATCGTCGCCCGCTACATGGGTGAGATCAGCGAGATGACCGGCCGCGAGTACCGTCCGTTCACCTACTACGGAGCCGCGGACGCCGAGAACATCATCGTCGCCATGGGTTCCGTGACCGAGACCATCAAGGAGACAATCGACTACCTCGCAAAGAAGGGCAGAAAGTACGGTCTTGTCACCGTTCACCTCTACAGGCCTTTCGCTGAGAAATATTTCCTGAAAGTCCTTCCTAAGACAGTCAAGAGAATCGCCGTCCTCGACAGGACCAAGGAGCCGGGAGCTCTCGGAGAGCCTCTCTACCTTGACGTGAAGGCCCTGTTCCAGGGACAGAGCAACTCTCCGCTGATCATCGGCGGACGCTACGGACTGTCCTCAAAGGACACCACTCCTGCCCAGATCGTCGCCGTTTACGACAACCTTGAGCTCAACGAGCCTAAGAACGACTTCACCATCGGCATCGTCGATGACGTGACATTCAAGTCCCTCTCGATCAAGAGCGAGGTTTCCATCGTGAAGCCAGGCACGACCGAATGCAAGTTCTACGGACTCGGATCCGACGGCACCGTCGGCGCCAACAAGAACACCATCAAGATCATCGGAAGCCACACGCAGAAATATTGCCAGGCCTACTTCGACTATGACTCGAAGAAGTCCGGCGGCTACACCTGCTCTCACCTCCGCTTCGGAGACAAGCCGATCAAGGCTCCATATCTTGTCAGCACCCCTGACTTCGTGGCCTGCCACGTTCCTTCCTACCTGAGCAAGTACGACGTGCTCAAGGGTATCAAGGAGAAAGGAACCCTCCTCCTCAACTCACTCTGGGACGAGGAAGAGACCGTCAAGAGGATCCCTGACAACGTGAAGGCTGTCATCGGCAAGAAGAAGATCAAGCTCTACATCATCAACGCCACCAAGATCGCCGCTGAGATCGGACTCGGCAACAGGACCAACACGATCCTCCAGTCCGCTTTCTTCAAGATCACCGGCATCATCCCTTACGAGGACGCCGTCAAGTACATGAAGGACGCGATCGTGAAGAGCTACGGCAACAAGGGCGAGAATGTGGTGAACATGAACTTCGCCGCCGTTGACCGTGGCGGTGAATATACCGAAGTCGCCATCCCTGCCGAGTGGGCGAAGATCTCGGCCAGGTTCGAGACCCCTAACAAGGATCGCCTCGCTCCTGCTTTCGTGAAGGACATCGCCGACGTTGTGAACTCCCAGAACGGAGACTCACTCCCTGTCAGCGCGTTCCTGCCTTACGCCGACGGCACGATGCCGGCCGGCACTTCAGCCTACGAGAAGCGCGGAGTCGCCGTCATGGTTCCAAGCTGGGATCCAGACAAGTGTATCCAGTGCAACTCCTGCGCGTTCGTCTGCCCTCATGCCGCCATCCGTCCGTTCCTGCTCACAGCCGAAGAGGCCGAGAAGGCTCCTGCCGGACTCAAGAAGGCACAGGGCAAGGCCGTTCTGAAGGAATATTCATTCGCCCTTTCAGTCTCTGTGGATGACTGTACAGGTTGCGGCAACTGCGTGGATGTCTGCCCTGCGAAGGAGAAGGCCCTCACAATGGTTTCCGCCCTCGACCAGCACTCTGAGCAGGACAACTTCAACTGGCTCGCCACTAAGGTAGGCTACAAGGACACTGTTGTCAACAAGGCAGCCAATGTCAAGAACTCCCAGTTCGCACAGCCTCTGTTCGAGTTCAGCGGTGCCTGCGCCGGTTGCGGTGAGACCCCTTACATCAAGAACATCACACAGCTCTTCGGTGACAGGATGATGATCGCCAACGCCACAGGTTGCTCTTCAATCTACGGAGCGTCATTCCCTGCTTCTCCTTATTGCACCAACGCCCAAGGTCATGGCCCGGCTTGGCAGAACTCCCTGTTCGAGGACAACGCCGAGTTCGGTCTCGGAATGAAGATCGGCTCCGACCGCGCCCGCGAGACGGTGGCCAACCTCATGACCGCCGCCCTCGACTGCGACAAGTGCCCGGATGAAGTAAAGGCACTGTTCAGGCAGTGGCTTGAGAACAAGGAGAACGGTGAGATCACCCGCGAGGTGGCTGACAAGGTCATTCCTCTCATGGAGAAGACCGACTGCCCTCACTGCAAGAAACTTCTTGACTACAAGCACTTCATCCCTGCCCGCAGCCAGTGGATCTTCGGTGGTGACGGCTGGGCCTACGACATCGGCTACGGCGGACTCGACCACGTCCTTGCCTCCGGCAAGAATGTGAACGTTCTCGTTCTCGACACCGAGGTTTACTCCAACACCGGTGGACAGAGCTCCAAGTCGACCCCTGCCGGCGCGATCGCCAAGTTCGCCGCCTCAGGCAAGAAGATCCGCAAGAAGGATCTCGGCATGATGGCCATCAGCTATGGCTATGTCTATGTCGCACAGGTGGCCATGGGTGCAAGCCCTGCACAGTACCTCAACGCCATAAAGGAGGCTGAGGCCTACGACGGTCCATCCCTGATCATCGCCTACGCTCCGTGCATCAACCACGGTCTGAAGGCTGGTATGGGTCTGAGCCAGAAGGAGGAGAAGCTTGCCGTTGACTGCGGTTACTGGCACCTGTACAGGTACAACCCTACTCTTGAGGCCGAAGGAAAGAATCCGTTCACTCTCGACTCCAAGGAGCCAGACTGGACCAAGTTCCAGGACTTCCTCAAGGGAGAGGTTCGTTTCGCATCCCTTTACAAGCTGTTCCCTGACAGAGCCCAGGAGCTCCTGAGCCTCACCGAGGAATTCGCCAAAGTACGTTACGGCACCTACACCCGCCTCGCCGGCAAGTAGTGTACCGCTGACATATTCAAAGAAAGAGTGGCTGGTCATTCCGGTCACTCTTTTATTTTTTGCTGTGCCAATGAATATCCCCGCTCCGCGACAAGTCCTCACTTCGCCGAAAATCGGTACACCAAAACCCTATTCCCTGTACCAACCCACCGTTTCACCACCGTTGGTACACCAGAAACCCCTCTCCTGTACAAAGTTCTCTCCGCAAAATCAATTTCTTATGAATATCACGAGAGATCCGCTTTTCGCTCCGAACCAACACGAAATGTAAAACCGTTATAGTGAATCGAGGGAAATATCAACTCCATCCATACTGTATTCATATTCACAGACTCTTGCTCTCAGCTCATCAGAAAGAATGGAGGCGAAATCGGCTTTTTCATCTTTATGGATGGGGATTATGACTTTTGGGTTGACCTGCTCGCAGAGTCGTACCAAATCCTGTTTGGAGGCATGACCGGATGTGTGAAGGTCTTCTTTGACAAAGCATCCTCTTTCCCGGAACTGTTCTATAAAGTCATACAGCTTCTGGTTAAAAGCTGTATTTCCTTCACGCTTATCTATGTACCCGTGATATTGGGAATATACCAGACACGTTTCTTCCTGCTTGCACCAAGGCAGAATCTTCTCCAGATAAGACTGGAACTTTTCGCTGCATCTCAATAGCATCACAAAGCCATGGCAACGCATCATATTGTCCATCTTTTCAACTGAAGGGCTATAGCTACATATATCGTCTATATTGAAATGATATAACAGCTTTTCGTTTTCAGCATATTTGTCAATGAGGCAGAGGATGTCTTTCTGGTAAGTGTCCACGATAAAGGGCCGTCGCATAGACCCTTTGTTAGCGCTGTAAATGGACTCAAGGCGGTCTGCATCCGTGGAAGAGCAGATGATGAATGTGTTCTTATATTGCCGGAAAATCTCCTTGAATTCTTTCTTCAGTACGTATTCAGGGAGAATGGATTTGGCGTTATTATCCACGTTGGTACCTTCGGTAATGAGAATATCGACATTTCCGGCAATATGAAATTTATCTATGACCTTGTAGATGCCATTTCCCATATATCCGTGCCCTCGAAAGTCTCCGGTGTGAAGAATCGTCTTTCCATCACATTTGATTTCGAGCATATACGAATCGACGGAAGAATGACTGACCTGAAAAGGCGTGACTGTGATGTCATCAATTGTAATGGGACGCCCTTTCCGGTATTCCTTGACTTAACCGACATTCCACTATTCATATCAGGTAATTAAGTTTTATTTGGAAATCTCAAGATTTGTTAACATATTTGTTGACAATATGACAACGGGGCAATACATATCAAGCCTTTCGAAAGCAAAAGGGCTCACACAATCTGACGTGGCCAGACAAATTGGGCTGTCACGGCAGATTCTTAGTTACATAATCTCAGGGAAACGTGAGATGACACTCTCACAAGCCTTGAGGTTGGAATCGTTATTCTCACTCAAGCAAGGGACTCTCGTACGTATGCAGGATGGCGAGCGTATCAAGAACCACACTGAATCCATACGCAAATCCCTATGTTCCAAATTATTGGCCAACAAAGCGTTTTGGTCATATTCAAACGTCACGGAAGAAACGATCTCTGACGAGGATCTGATTGAGAAGACATTCATCCATTTGGATATGGATGACATCTCACTGCTCTTCGAGATTTTCACCAGAAAGTTCATCCGGCAAGTCTGGGAAGACAGGATGGCCGGACAGGGGGCGTATCTATATTCATTGAATATGATGATCGCGCAATATTACTTTAACATAAAGAATCCAAAGGACTTCCTTCACAGGAAAGAAATCGGCCACATAAAAACTATGACCCACTATGCGTAAAGGCCTCACACCTTCCATCAACAATATTATTGAAGCCGTGTCCACCCTAAACTCCATCAAGGATTATGTACTTTGCGGTGGCACATCACTCGCCATTCAACTCGGTCACAGGCAAAGCGAGGATTTGGATTTTATGGCTTGGCGAGTGTCCAAAGACAGGAAGCCAGAAGTTGATTGGCCAACGATTTCCAAGGAGTTAGAAGAGAAAGTGGGGCATATAGACAATATGGACTTACTAGGCTTCGACCAAGTCATTTTCCTCGTTCGCGGAGTAAAGATCTCTTTCTACGTAAGCGACAAACTTGCACCAGCGATGACAACGCTTGTCTATCTTGGAAATATCAAGCTGGCCTCCATTGAAGCCATACTGGCAATGAAATTGGAAGTAATGCTGCGAAGGATGAAATTCCGGGACTATTATGATGTTTACAGCATAATAAAAAACGGAGGAGACATCACACTTGGGATAGATTCAGCCATCAAATATTCACAGTTCAGACTCAAAAGGAAAAGCATCGTGACAATGCTTCTGTCCGGCCAATTCAGCAAAGACACAAACTTCGGACAACTCAATCCGGTTTATGATGTCACGGAAGAGCAGATGAGGAATTTCCTGCTTCTAAAAATGCAGGAGGCAGGAATATAGGTACGCTTAAACCCATTTCCCTGTACCGATCCGCCACTTCATTGCGTTTGGTACACCAGAAGCCTTGTTCCAGTACCAACCTGTCGCATTGCCGAATATGGTACACCAGAAGTTCGTCCCTTGTACGAAATCGTTAGCCTCAACGGAGCTTGCTACACTGGTGCCCCCAAAACCACCACCGTCATATCATCCACATCCAGAACGCCACGCTCAATTAGAGACCTGACGTGCGTTTTGAATGTGGATTCTTTCTCGGCGGCCTTCAACAACGGCTCCAGGACATCCGCCTGAAAATCAAACCTTACCGTCTCCGCGGTACGCAGAAGAGCCGAATTGCCTGACCGCCTCAACGCCTCTTCGGCCAGTTCCTCGCCGAACCTTCCGCAGTTCGCAAGCTCGTACATCATCAGCACATAATGCGACAGAGCGTCACTCGCGGCGAACACCACCGAATCCTCATCCAGATGGAACGCCCCGCAGCGGAAGCCCTCCTCCACCAACGGATCCTTGCAGCTCACAAGCATCGGCGGCCTGCTGAAATCCGCCAGCCTCGTGAAACTATGCTCCAGCGATTTGCTTTTCCGGTTGTAATGGAACACGACGCTGTCACCATAAGCCACCCAACGGCACTCCTCATCCGACACCCTCCAAGCGGCGGCGACCGTCGCGCACGCACCCTCATTATAGAACTTATTCAGGAATATTCCATCCCCCGCCTTCGCGACAGCCTCATATTCATTGTAGAAAGTCTCCCAAATGCCGTCAACCCACGCATCGAACTCCACGAATGAAGTGATCGCCCGCTTTCTTGGAATATGCCGGAGCAGGTACTTTGACCACTCTCTCGCAAAGAGGCCGCAACCGCCTGCCCCGTCCGACACCGCGATCAGATTGTCCGACTTGCAGAACGAGTCCTCGTTGGGAATATTATCATTCAACTTCGGGATACTGACTCCGTAACTCATAACTGATTCGCAAGTGTGCTTGACAACGTTCCGATCTTCATCATCTTAACCAGACGCTCCATCCCGGCATTGACTCCCATCGCCCTGTAGCGGATGTCCGTCTGACGGTCTCCGAATATGCCCCTGATCTGCTCGTTGTAGTTCAGCGGCAGCAGACTGGACATATTGAACAGCTTCTCCCCGTACCCGTTGCCGTTCAGCTCGCCGACCGTGGCCGGGAAAACGACCGACTCCGAATGCCCGGGCACGATGTGGATATTGAAGAACAGCACATTACCATCATTGGTGAACATCGATTTCAGTTGGTTGGACAGCTGGAGCATCTCATCGTCCGTCACTCCATTATATTCACCGTCCGTGATGTTGATGATGGTCGGCGGGTAGCAGTCCTTGTCGTGGTGATCCTTCATCCAATTGTCGAGCAGTCCCTCGGCGCGCCTCAACGCCTTGTCCATTCTTGTCCAGTTCCCGTCGTGCCGCGCTGTCATCCACTGCTTTCTCTCAACCTCTTTGACCGTGATTCCCTTTCTGGTCCGGACCTCCTCCTTCACCAGCCTCTTCTGGAACGGATTGTCCCGGATCTCCTCCGGACTGACAAAATCACGTCCCTCCAACGCCCCGTTCCACGCGCTGTAAGCCTCTGTCCCATAGCCGATAACAGCGATGTCGAAATAATGTCTGGTCTCGTTGTTCTTCATGCATCGCTCCACAAGCTCGTTGATCTGCGAATTGACAATCCTCGCCACTGCCTCCGACAAAGTCATATCCTCCCCGTTGAAAGTGGTCAGCCGCTTCATCGAAATGCTCTGATCCACAAGGAATATGAACGCGGTAGGATGCTCGCGGTCAACCCTCGCCGTGTAGGCGTTCTTGCTCTGCATCATCTGCGGCTGGCTTGGAATAGGGATTCCGAAATTGCCGATGTTGCGAATATATTTCAACGGAATGAAGTTCTTCACCAGCACCTCCGCCTGATAGAACGGCTGCTCGTCATCGTCGAGGTCGAAATGCTTGCGCGCCTTGACCGTCTTGAAATGAATATTCCTGAAATCATCCAGTCCTTCCACGAATATAATCCCCCGTTCTTGATGATGCTCTCAAGGTTGTCCCTGTCAGTGAAATGATAGAGTTTTGTTATCCTGTTCTGCGAAAGGATCGCCTCGAATTCCTTCCAATTATTTCTTTTTCCCATAATTATGTCTGTTGGTTATTCTTGTCAAAATAGTTTCAGATCCTCCTGATTCACAGGTTCTTTGTCCCGTACGGGTATATTCCTTCGGCATAAGCCTTGACCAGAAAAGCGTGTGACAGCGGCTTCCTCGGATCGTCCACATCGCAGTTGGTCTCGTAGTCCAGCAGCACGATCGTCTTGGTCTTGCTCGCCTCACGAAGCCTTTCGATAATCCGTGGCACCTTGTTCTCCAGCACCCATTTATATGTCGGCAGATAGATCTGCTTACGGGCCTCGACATAGCCCAGCAACTCCTTCCCGTACACTCCCTTCCTATGCCCCAACGGCCTTCCGAACCGCCGGACAGTCCGTTTGAGGTTCTTCATTGTGTCATTGAGAAACAGCGATGTGTCCACATCCGCCCCTTCAAACACCTTCAGCCCCTGCCAGACCGCCTCCACACAAGTAGCCGTGAACCCCTCGCTGAACGGCACCGGAATCCCCCCGTGCGGGTAGAACGGACTCAGCTTCACCAAATCATCCCCCGCGTGACTCGTCACATCCGCGATCACCGCCCCCGGATATCTCCGCAGGATCGTCTCGGGTTTCTTACGTTTTGATTCGACAACTATCATATTCAATGCTCTTTACAATGCATATCAAGTCTCCATTTCCCATTATTATCCTTACCTTCCCGCTTTATCACGCCCATTTCTCTCATAACAGCAAGGTCTCGTTCGACAGTACGCCGACTCACCGACAAAGTCTCCGACATTTGTTTGGCGGTCATTGACGGTGACTCCTTGATTTTCCGCTGACGCTCAGTAAGTTTGGTCTCCGACACATCACCGACATTTACGGAGTCAACAGATGCATAGATGATGGTTTGGAATTGTGCTGCAGAAGAATTAAACTTGGATTTCCACTCTTCCCGATATCCCTCCAAAGCCTTTGTCTCATTACAGATTCGAGTCAAGCCGCTGCCACGCTTCTCCATATAGTCAAGTTGAGCCATAACATTGGCAAGTATAGGATTACGTCTCTCAGATGAGACATCAGCAATGTCTAGATTCTGAATCAGCAACCCGTTATACATACCGCCAGGTGAGGTGACTGCAATGCGATCATCATATATGTCGACGTGGAGACCGGTGAACCGGTCAAGGTGCAGACCTTTGTAAGCACGATGGCATGCACTGACTACACGTTCGCTCTGTGTGTTCCGTCGCAGAAGACAGAGGACTTCCTCCATGCGCTCGGCAAGGCTCTTGAGTTCTATGGTGGAGTGCCGAGGATAGTCGTTCCGGACAACCTCAAGGCCGCCGTCATCAAAGCCGACAAGTACGAGCCGGTGCTGAACAAGGCCATGGACGACATGGGCAACCACTACGGCTTCGTCACGATACCATGCCAGCCCGTCAGGCCGACGCAGAAGGCCAAGGTGGAGAATCAGGTGCAGATCATCTACCACAGGATATACGCACGCCTGAGAAACCGCCAGCTCTTCTCGCTGGAGGAACTGAACGCGGCGGTGTCCGGGTTCCTTGCCTGTCACAATCAGACACGCATGCAGCAGCGCCCGTATACTCGGGAGGAGCACTTCCATGCAGTGGAAAAGCCGGAACCGCTCCCCTTGCCTGAAACTCCGTACCAGATGAAACGATACGCCGAGGTCACCGTGCAGCAGAACGGCCATGCATATCTGAGCTGCGACAAGCACTACTACTCCGTACCATATACGCTCATAGGATGCAAGGCGAAGATAATCTTCACGTCAACACTTGTGAAAGTATATGTCAGAGGCGAACTTGTCGCCACGCACAGGCGTGACCGCAGCTTCGGCTACACATCCCTGGAGGAGCATCTGGCCTCCAATACGCTTGCCTTCACGAAGCGGTCGGCATCCTGCTACAAGGACAGGGCAAAGTGTGTCTCCAATGCTCTCTACGCCCTGTACGACTCGATGTTCGCGGGATCCAACGGCTCATGTCCTCCGGAGTACTACTACAAGACCTGCGACATGATGCTGAGACTCCAGAAGAACTATCCGGAGGACATCTTTGACGAGGCCTGTGAAATCTGTCTGGAGAACAGGCTCTTCACCGGCAAGAGGCTGGAGAACGTCCTGAAGACCGTACAGCAATCCCACCAGAACCGGGAGTCCGCCGCCGTGCCGGAACCCACCGGTCATGTCAACATGCGCGGCACACTCTTCTTCCAATAATAAACGACAACAGAGATGGACACTATATCGAACTCTTTCCACACCCTGCACATGCCCGGAATGGCATAATGCTGGAAGACACTCAACGAGACACACCAGATAGACAAGCTCTCGTTCCCTGACGGCCACGAACTGCTGCTGCAGAGCGAACTGGACAGCCGCCGCAACAACCGAATCGACAGGCTGATACGCAACGCCAACTTCAAGCAGCAGGCCAGCCTGGAAGAACTTGAGTCCAGCGATGCCCGCGGCATCCCTGCCGGTTCAATCACGCAGCTGGCTACCGGGGAGTATCTGAAAAATGGCGCGACCATCATCATAAGCGGACCTACCGGCACCGGCAAGTCGTTCCTTGCCTGTGCACTCGGGGAACGGGCCTGCAGGCTTGGATACAAGGTCAGATACTACACTGTCAGCCGACTGATGGACGAGCTCAAACTGGCCAGACTTGAAGGGCACGAGCTCAAGTTCTTTGAGAAGGTCGAACGCCTGGACCTGCTCATAATAGATGACTTCGGGATGAAGCGTCTCGAAGGACAGCAGCAGAACGACTTCGAGCAGATCATCGATGACAGGTATCACAGAAAATCTCTGATCCTGTCCAGTCAGCTGGCTGTAGCCGACTGGTACGGCGTCTTCAGCAACGAGATGCTTGCAGAGGCTTGTCCGGACAGAATCGTACACAAATCACTACGCTTCGAGCTGAAGGGAGATAGCATGAGAAAGGAATATTGATATCTTTGCAAATCTAACTCAGGTGGCCGAGTATCACCGGAATCGGTGGCCGACTATCCGCCGGAATACGTACACGATCATATTCAGGAATACGATTGAACTTGCGGCCATCACTATCCTTTGCCATAGTCATTGTTACCCGTCCCGTGGCTGGGTTCCTTAATTGGCTGCATGTTTCATGCAGCCGTTATACAAAAACTTACACAACCTGTTTTTATCTTAAACATTCTGCAAGAGGTCTACTATAATTCGAATACTCTGAATCATACACTCTTAATTCACTAAAAGTATTGATACCAATGACGGGATACAATAACAAATACTCTTGCCTAGAGTTAATTGTTTCGTCCTCCTTTTGAACTGGCATAATAAAGCATTTGTTAGTATTTCCGTCAACTACTCCTAGTTCCCATGGCATCCATTTGCTCATTGCAGCATTTGACGATTGGGCATATATCAAAGACTTGCTGTGCTTCAACCTGCTTTGTATGCACTCTGCGGTTTCCTTTGTAACACATCTCCTATCCAATTGAGGATCAACAACAAAATCTAGATAGACCTTAAATCCCATTCTCTTGAGCACATAGTATATACCCTTCACAACATCCTTGTCGTTAATATTATATGACAAAAAGATATCAAATAATTCATTTGAGCCAGCAGAGAATATTCTCTGCTGCTCATTAATCGGCATTCTCGCAACAACGTCTTTAAAATAGCTTTCTCTACTGTAATTAATCATATTTTCAAATATTATTGTTTTTAACTAATCTCCAGTAATGCTTGCCAAGAGCTGTCAGTTTACAACCTTTGCCATCCATAGCGGCAAAATACATGAATTGTGCGTCTACAGGTTCAACAAGACCGATACTCTGCAATTGCTGAAGCAACTTGAATTTTTTTACGTTTTCAGGTTTCGCATACGGCTCAACCAACTTGTGTTGTTCCTCAGGGCAGTTAGTAAACTCATAGGACGAATCCAATTTATGAACTTCATCGGCCGTTGAGAATAGGTTGGGAAGCTCTCTAAATACACTTAAAGGAACTTTAGGTTCCACTTTTTTTAGAGATACGAAAGCTGAGACATTCGTCTTAAAGACAGGTCTTTGCTCCCATTCCCCAAAACTTCTATCAATGTAAGCATAGATGCTACCCATTGTGATGTTACCGTTAAAATCTGCCGCACCACCTTGTAACGCACTGCAAAGTAACTCTGTGAACAATCCATGACCACCAGTCTCACAAGCAGATTCATCTTCTCTACAAGCAGTAAGAATAGAGACCCCCTCATCAAGAACACTGCCAGTTTCTGTCGGATTGAACTTCCCAATTTGTCCTGAGTGGCAACAGTCTAATATGATTATCTTGTTCTTTACCTTTGAGTTATGGACCACTTCCATGATATCTTTCATCTGTACTCCCTTATAGTACATTCCAGAATGTGCCACTTCATAAGGGGTAACAATTTCTGCACCAGTTGTATTCACATAACCATGGCCAGAAAAATACAGCAATGCTACTTCTGCGTCATCATGAAAAAGTTCTGTTATGTTTTGTAACACCTCATCTGAAGTCTGCACATCTTCTAACATTTTCACACCGAAATTCTTTTCGCCATTTCCATGACGTTCAATAGCGGACTTCAAGCAATGAATGTCTTCAATACAACCACCCAGACGTAAATCATCTGGGTAGTTGTTTATTCCGATAAGTAAAGCTCTTCTCATATGCATTAAATTAAAGTGAGTAAATTTTTACAGCATTAGCCACCGACATGGCATTCCAACCAACGACAACATCTGCTGCTTGCGTAACTGCGTCAGATACTCTCTCCGCTCCCCAAGGTCTAACACCAATAATTGGTTTGCCATACTTTTGAGCAATAGCAATTTCTTTTTTTATCCATTTGCTACATGACGAATATACACCAGCTAAAATAATCACACAGCTACACCCTCTAATCTTTGCATCAATAGCATCTTCTAACTGCTTATCGGTTCCATTTGTATGTACAGGATCATCCTTTGGTACAGAATGATTGTAATAATTAATACCTCCATCATCTAGAAACTCAACAATCTTGTCGTACTGATTGGAATACTTCCACGAATGTGATATAAATATTCTATACATAAGTTAAATGCAGCTCTCTGGCTCCTTGACCAGGGTTTTAATTTCGAGTCTGCGATGCAAAGATACAAATAAATATTCTTTTCACAAAATTTACCGTGGTTTTTTCACGGAAATATTTACATATAGAATTAAAAACAGTGGCAATAATTAAATATTACGTTGATTATTCACGCTTATCTTTCTCGTATTCTTTGTAAAAAGTTTGTATCAATTCCCTGTATTTACTAAGCGAATCAAGACTCTCTGCCATAAGACCAAGTTGTTCATCCAAATTTTTTTCATATGCATTGAAAAAATTCATAGTGTTATGTACATACTTGCGCTTGATTTGCGTAACACCATACTCATCCTTCTCAAACATTCTGACAGCATCCCTTCTAAGATTTTTAGACTTCAATAACGAGAGATCGTGAGTTGCAACCACTAATTGGCAATTGTCCGCTATCGTAAGATACATATTGAGTAAAAAGTCCAAAGCTTTGGTGTGGATACCATATTCAATTTCATCAATACATGAACACTTGCGTCCAATCACAACATCATACATGACAAGAAGAAGCTTGATGATGTTCATCGTACCTAATGACTCATAACTATCATCAAGACTTTTATTTCCTAAAGGAGTAGAGTGAATGAGCCTTAATGTTTTTTGTGAGATTTGGCCACAAGGATGTTCTTTTTGTATTTGGTGAAGTAGCAATTCAGGAACACTATTTTCTATATCAGAGATATTAAACGTAATCTCATCCACCTCATAGTCACAAATATTTGTACCTACGTCCTTTAATAGTTGAAGCAACATTCTTTTTACTTGTAAATCTCTCTCAGGATTTCCTGTTTTTAATTTATCCGCAATTTTCTGATTAGCAGATTTGCGAATCAAGCTGATGTGCTTATCAAAAAAATCATAATTTGATTTTAATGATTGACTTTCCAAGTTCAAGGATCCGAAGACAGATAAAACGGACGAATTCTGAATTACAGTTAGCTTCAATGCCTGTTGAGTGCTCTTACTAATATCACAATCAGAACCAAATTTGATAGACACGGTATCTGTATCAGCGTTGTATAAACGGTGATATAATAAAACGTTAGGTGATTGCTGCTTTAGAATTTCCTCTTCTATACGTTTCTCGCTTACTTTAATATAATAATAATAACAGATATTATTAATATAGTAAGTTAGCGAAAATTCTGAAGGCTCATATTTTGATTTTTCATCCAAAAGAAATGGCCTATATGCAGGATGATCTGTAGGTTTTTGGGGCTTGTAAATAGCAAGCATACGCAAATATTGTAGTGCCTCTATCATTTTGGTTTTTCCTGCTCCATTTAGACCAACACAAAGCAATAAACGTAAGATACGCTTTCCATCAATCTCCTGATACCACTCAGGCGGTAAAGTAGATGCCTTTTCCTTTTTTGAAGCCAGAAATGACAATTCCACCTGATCCCGGTAGGACATATAATTCCTTACTATAAACGATTCTACCATAATGGATTTTTTGAAAATATAAGAATTAAACATCTTTTGGATGCAAAAGTAATATAAAAAACGAGAATATCAATAGTTACCGTGAAATTCTCACGCAAAATACATTTAGCATATAATGCCATCAATTCTTGCCAGGCGATGGGCTCACCTGCAAATATCCGTGTCTGATATGATAAAAAAATCCAGCCATGAAGGTAGATCCCGTGAAAGGAAGTACCTTTGTAGTCATGGATAAGGCCGGGAAGCCCGAACCGCAGATCCTCGTGTCCTTCTGCAAACCCCAGGAAGCCCTTCCTTCCTATAAGGAAAAATGGACCATTGAAACGATGTTCAAGGGTCTGAAATCCAGTGGGTTCAATATTGAGGATACTCATATGGTTCATATCAAACGTATCGAGCTACTCTTCGGGGTTGTCATTATAGCTTACACCTGGGCCTATCTTGTTGGCATTGCCGCCAATATCAAAGTCAAGGCCATCAGGGTTCTCAACAATTGGAGGCGTGCCATCAGCATTGTCAAGTACGGTCTGAACTTCATTGCGGACGCCCTCTTCAATCCTTTCAGGCCAACAAAAATCAATGTGTTTGAATTTTTGTCATGTACTTAGATTCTGTTTAGTTAATATTCTGGAATTCTCGATTGACTTGATTTGCTTTCTCATGACGCTATCGCTATTGGCCTTCATCCATTCGCAATCGGTACCATTGAATAGAGGTTTACCAAAAACATTATCAATATCCGCATTAGTTGCTTCTGTAAAGAATAGTGAAAAATCGAAAATTGGCTGAGCAATTGAGTATGAGCGGAAATATAACTTACTCAAGTTTCGCAAGTGATTTAAGCCATTTCGCCGGCGAGGTCTAGCCGGTCAAAAGCCCACTTCACTGCTTTGATTTGTCGATTGTTGTTTATGACGTTTTCGGTTAACTCAAACGGGTCGCATGAGATAAACTCGGCGATGACGTTGATGACCTCCATGATGAGTCCCCAGATTCTCTGGATGACGGTAAGTTCCAACGTCTCGCCGGTCAATTCGGCGAACAGGCCACCGATGGTCTCGTACGATTCGAAGCGTTTGACGGAGCCCAAGATATTGTACTGTATCATGCACAGCGACAGTGCCGCAACCTGTCCCGCGAAGTCCACACACTGGCATTTGCCAAGGTTCAGCAGTCCCTTCATCTCCTTATGGGCCACTTCGATGCACCATCTTCTTGCATAAAGTTTAAAGGCTCCATTTGCATCGATGCCCATATCTGTAGTGATGATGGCATTCCAGGAGCCGTTGCCCTTCCTGTAGAAGAAGAGTTGGACGTCCATGCCGGCGCACTTGGCCTTGATGGAAGCGGTCTTGTATCCTATGGACCTGTTGCGTCTGGTCTGTTGGCCTTCTCGAGCCTGGAAATGACGCCGGGAGCGGAGAGGCTGCCCATGGCCGTCTCATACTTGGTCTTCCCCATCTTGATCATGCCAATGATGTGGCATTTGAAGTGGCGGCCGTGGATGAACCGGAGGAGCTCCGCACAGGGGAACCAGCTGTCAACCAGCAGGTAATCGAACCTGACACCCTCCAGGATAGCCCTTCTGAGCATCCCGATGGCATTGGCAATCTTGGACTGGAGCATCTCCGCCTTGCGGGTGTTGACCTTCTCGTCCTCACCGCGCTCCTTGCCGTACTGTGCGGCCTTCTGCTTCTTGGTGAGCCCTTGTGGCTTGTCTGCATCCCTGCCGGCCTCCGCCTGTATGGTGGCGTCCAACATCATCTGAGTCTTGCCGTCCGTATAACAGAGAAACAGGGCCTTGAACCACAGGATACGCTTCATCGCCGTATGAGAAAACACCTTCCCGAGGCCTTCCGCCTTGTACCCGCGTTTGGGGAGGTCGGTGTCGTCAAGGATGACGCAGCGGGTAAGGCCCTGCGCATCCGCCCTGCGGCTGATAAGGCCCGACAACTGGCGGCAGATGGCGTATCCTATGCGACGCCAGTCAATGCGGCCGTCATCCATGACACGATAGAAGGAGTCCTTCTTGCAGGAGAACAGCTTGCCAAGGGCGCGCTGCCCTCATAGTCAGCCGGTGTCTTCACGGAGAAGAACGGCTGCAGGATGAGCAGCTTCACCAACTGTACGAAGGTAAACTTGCAGTTCGGGTTCTTAGCCGGACCCACCGTTCTGGCTTGTATGACGAGGACAGCATAAAGGCTCTGGTAGAAAGGCTTAGCGAGAAAGATTGGGCTTTTGCCTACATCGGAGCGAATCAGGATGCGGTCGCTATCGCAAAGGCAATCGGCATCGACAAGGCCCTGAATTTCTCCCCAGATGAAGAAGGCACAAGGGAAATGTGGAAGATGGAAAGCGCCAGCCGCGAAAGATACTACAGGCTCCGCCGCCAAGGTGCGTCCCGAGACCGCCTGAAGAAAGGGTATTTTGACAAGGAATAGTAATTACACCTTTTAGAATGTCATTGTCATAGGATGCTGAACAACTATCGCTGAGCTCCATAAACTTGCGAGTATTAATCTTTCCAATTATATTGACAGGTGCATCAATGAGGAATCTTGCGGAAGAGTTGTCATAATGTTTGAGATCACCACATCATATGCAAGAAAGTGGACTGGTGACAACAATGACTACAAGGCAAATTCTGACCAATATATTCACTGCAACTGTGCCTTTTCAGACGGAGTCGACAACTCATCAGATCTTCCTCTTTGCAGTATGAACATTTTTTTTCCAAAGGATGAACTACATATTACAAAATCCCGATAATCAAGAAAAGATCTTCGTGTATGAGGTTACCGATAATAATGATGCCGGTCAGTGCATTGAGCCAAATAAAGTAATGAATTTATTCGGCACTTCCTCACAATAGATTCCATTTAGGAATTACAACAATGGTTTACTAAAAGAACGAATAATAATGCATTCGAAAAATGACATTTTATTTCCAAAAAGCATTATATTTGCATTGTTTTAGAAATATATTGCCGTGGTGAGTTATTTAGAGTTTAGGGAAAAGTTGTTGCCTGAAGGATGTTTTTCCGTTCATCAGGCAAGGGCGTTTTTCCCTTTATTCGACAGGAATAATCTGACCAGATGGGCACGGAAGGGGATGTTGATAAAATTACGGCAGGGATGGTACGCATTTCCAGAGTTGTTGCAGCGTCCTGATTTCTCACGCTATGTGGCCTGCCGCGTCTATCGTCCATCATATATCAGTCTTCACACGGCGTTGAGCATATACGGGATGATTCCTGAGGCTGTCACGAGCATCACGTCAATATCGACATTGAAAACGGCTCGATTTGAAAACAAGTTCGGGCAATATTCCTATCAAAATGTCAAGCCTGAACTATTCTTCGGCTATAAGCCTGTGGAGCTTCCAATCAACACGGCCTTGATTAATGCCCCGAAACTGACCTGGCTGTTGGCGCAACCCGAAAAAGCTTTGCTGGATCTGCTCTATCTCTATCCGTTTTACGACAACAACACTGAGTTGGAACAGCTCCGCCTGGATGAAGCATATATGACTGAAGAATTGGATATTGAAAGACTCAAAGAATATCAATATAGAATCAGCAGCAAGGCACTGGACAGCAGAATCAAGAAACTATTAAGAATATACGATTTATGATTGACTTGAATTACATTAACAGTTATTTTCCGTCTCAGATAGCATCAAACGCCGCCTTTCAGAAGCATATTCTCAAGGAATATATTCAACTGATGGTGCTTGACCATCTTGCCACAACGCCATACATCAGCAAACTGGCATTCATTGGTGGCACAAACCTACGCCTCATCAAAGGAATAGACAGGTTCTCGGAAGATCTCGACTTCGACTGCAAGGACCTCACGGAGCAGAAATTTGTTGAAATGACTGACGGCGTGATCACTTTTTTGAGACACAGTGGTCTGAATGTTGAGACTCGTGACAAGGCAAATTCCAAGTTGACCGCTTTCAGAAGGAACATATTCTTTCCTGAATTTCTCTTTGAACTTGGATTGACAGGTCATAGAGAGGAGCGTTTCCTATTGAAGATTGAGGCGCAGAACCAAGGTATCGCATACCCGATTGAGATGCGGCATGTACAGCGATGTGGATTTTTCTTCTCACTACCGGTTCCACCGGATTCCGTATTGCTCGGTATGAAGTTCTCAGCCTTGCTCGCAAGGGCAAAAGGCCGTGACTTCTATGATTGTATGTTTTTGATGCAACAGACCAAGCCTTCGTATGAGTTTCTGAAGGAAAGAGCCGGAATATCAAACACTGATGATTTGAAAAAAGCCATCACGGACAAGTTAGCCACAATTGACCTGAATGTGAAAAAGCGTGATTTCGAGCACCTGCTGTTCAACACACATTCCGCTGACAGGATACTCCTTTTTCCCGAATTCGTAGAAGGCAATTTGTAAACAATGCGTCACATCTTAGCGAAATTATCAAGGGGAAGAGGTCAATCACTAAGCCAGTGGCCGACAAGTTAGAAGTAATTCTTGGCATACCATCAATAGAGTGGGTGAACCTTCAGACCAGATTTGATTACGACACACGAAAGAATGAAGAAAGGCAGATAGCTGAACAGGTATGTTCACCAATTTTAACCCACGTTCCCTAAAAGCGAGAATATGACAGAAATACGCTCGTGAATAGATTATTGTCCCTCTAAAAGCGTGATTTATATTTGTTAACGCCTGTTGAGGAGCATCATTAGTTCGTTTAACTTAGGACATTCCACTATTCATATAAGGTAATTAAGTTTATTTGGAAATCTCAAGGTTTGTTAACATATTCGTTAACATACTTGTTGACAAATATGAGAATGGGACAATACATATCAAGACTTTCGGTAGCAAAAGGCCTCACACCTTCCATCAACAATATTATTGAAGCCGTGTCCACCCTAAACTCCATCCTATCTATGATGTCACGGAAGAGCAAATGAGGAATTTCCTGCTTCTAAAAATGCAGGAGGCAGGAATATAAACATTATTACAATATGCTTTCATCCCAAAGCTGGACAGAAGCATCTGGATGGCACATTACCGTGAAAAACTTGTACCTTGGGCTTCGAGTTTTTCAGCCAGATATGGCTTCTTTGGGCACAGACACATTGTGTGGCTGAACGGGTTTTGTAAAAGTACTTAATATTCCGCGCTACGGAGATGACACAATATAGCAACTACTCCGTTGCCAAAGAGGCCGCCGCCACGATGGATCGGTTCGCAATAAAGCAAACGGAAGAGGCGCAGATACGCATCGTTGTCTTCCGGATGTTTCTGAATATGGCGGAGCATCGTGTTGGCGCAGATGTTTCGCACTTTGAAATAGTAAGCATTAGGGATGACCGAATCATTCGAGCAGCCGAACCAACCAAACTGTGCTTCTGCCCTCCAATTTTCCCAGACCTCAAGGAGGTAGCGGGAATATATCTTTGACTCGATAATGGCTCCGAGGGTGTCCACGCAATCTACCGGCAGGACGTGCGAAAGTTCTATCGCATAGACACACTTGGTGTCGAAATCCATCGGGGCTTTCATCCGCACCTCTATCTCTACGGCAGGATCTTTAATCTGAACGGCAGCGCTGTCAAAATAGACCCTTGCGTCACGGAAACGCTTTATGTCCGGAACAAACGCAGACTTGTCATAATAGGATTTCTCATTTGTGTAAGCCTGCCTTAATCTGGCGGTATCAATAGGCATCCCGGAAGCGAAAGCTGCTGATTTATAAGCATCCACCAGTTCACCTAAACGCTTGCTCACATCATTGAAATCAGGAGTCTTGTACAGCATATTCAAAAGCGCCGAAGCCGCATCTCTGACACGTTTGTCGGGAAACACCTTCTGCAACACGCTCATTGACGGCCTCATCTCGCCAGTCAACATTGTCGAGCCCGGTGTCTCCACAGCCGTGGTGTCAAAGGAATAGTTATTACGGTCATAACGCGCGCGGAGTTCATAAAGCGAAGAGCAGTAATAGATGAACGCCGTCTTGTCTAACCAATCCTTGACGGAAAGTGCAAAATCATCCTTCCGGACATCCTCATCCAAATCAAGGAATATCTCATCAGCGAATTTGCTCTCCAGAATGTCTAAATCAAGGCTGCATCCACCGCCATCGAGCGAATCAACAGGAGGACGGCAGATTTCACTGAGTTTGCCCAAATATTCACTTCCGGTAACTGTGGCCTTTCCGGAATACTTCAGAATGGTGCTGTCAGCAAGGACTGTGTTTGAATCTTCACCCTCAGCCCGTGAGCCGCCCTTTGATTTCTTTCCTTGGCAGCCCACGGTCAGGATGGCGATTGTCAGCACGATGGCCGACACGTGAATAGTTTTGATCATATAACGGTGTATCTTTCTTGTTTTCATAACATTTCAATTAATTTCAACGGCGCAAAGTTCAGAAATATACTGCCGGATTCAAAATCAGTTTTATGAAACAACGGGAATGATGTACGAAATAAGAGTGACTTTCATTTCATACAATATTCATTGATTTTCGTACAAAATCCGTGGACCGTCCGCCAGCATTCCCCCTTTCGCTCCGCAGCTGGTTCCCTTATGCGGCGAGGTGCGGTGACGGCGAGCGGGCATATTCATAAAATATTTATGTATTTTTTGAAAAGATTATTGTTTTTCATAAATTTATTAATATATTTGCAAAAGAAGCGGTGCGGAAAGGAATCCGGCCGCCTAACTAAAAACTAATAGATATGATTACCTGGTGGACATCACTTAGTACGGCAATGCAGGTCCTTTGGGCCATCACGCTCTCGGCATCGCTGATTTTCGTCATTCAGACTGTTATGACATTCCTCGGACTGGGAGACCACGACGCTGATTTCGATCTCGACACTTCGGACGGATCGTTCGACGCGGATCCTTCAATGAACCTCCTGACGTTCCGAAACCTGGTCAACTTCTGCTTGGGATTCGGCTGGACGGCCGTGCTGATGCACGAGAAGATTCAGTCCAACGCGTTGCTGATCATCGTCTCCGTAATTGTCGGCATACTTCTGGTCACGGTTGTTATGTGGATATTCAAATGGCTCAGCGGAATGCAGCAGACGGGGAATATCGATGTGCATAAGTCCGCTGTCGGTTGCGAGGGGAAGGTTTACCTCACGATTCCGGGCGAGCGCAAGGGCGAAGGCAAGGTCCAGATCACCATCAACAACGCCGTCAGGGAATATGACGCTGTCACCGACGGGGAGACTATCCCGACCGGCAAGGCAATCAGAGTCACCGAAGTCATCAATGACTACACCCTTTTGGTGGAGGAGCTGACTCCGACCATCATTTAACCGACAGAAGCTATTTCTAACCTAACCAAATATATTAAAGGAATATTATAAACCCATTAAAGATTTTGAATATGGAACTATCACTGATCCTCATCATCGTCGCTGTCATATTCGTGACTTTTTCGGCGATTCTCAAGCGCTACCGCCGCTGCCCTTCCGACAAGGTTATGGTCATCTACGGTAAGACCGGCAAGAACAAGAGCGGATCAATCTCATCCGCGCGATGCATCCACGGAGGCGCGGCCTTCGTATGGCCTGTGTTCCAGGACTATGCGTTCCTTGACCTCAAGCCTATCTCCATCGAGTGCAACCTTACCAACGCTCTTTCCAAACAGAACATCCGTGTGGACGTGCCTTGCCGCTTCACGGTAGGTATCTCAACAGAGCCGGACAGTATGACAAACGCTGCCGAGAGGCTTCTCGGACTCTCCATCGACAACATCCAGAACATCGCCACCGACATCCTGTTCGGACAGCTTCGTCTGGTGATCGCAACGATGGACATCGAGGAGATCAACTCCGACCGTGACAAATTCCTCGTTGCCGTCAGCCAGAACGTGGAGGCTGAGCTCCGCAAGATCGGTCTCAAACTCATCAACGTGAACGTGACCGACATCCGTGACGAGTCCGGCTACATCGAGGCTCTCGGTAAGGAAGCCGCTGCAAAGGCTATCAACGACGCCAAGAAGAGCGTCGCCGAGCAGAACCGCTACGGTGAGATCGGTAAGGCCGAGGCCGACAGGGACAAGGACATCAGAATCGCTGAGACCCAGAGAGATACTCGTATCAAGACCGCTGCCGCGAACGCTCTTGCGGTGCAAGGTGAGAACACTTCCAAGATCGACATCGCCAACTCCGATGCCCAGCGTCGTGAGAAAGAGGCCGAGGCCGCGCGTATAGCGGTAGCAGCCGAGAAGGTTCAGGCCGCCAAGGCCCTTCAGGAGGCCTACCAGAGCGAGCGTGACGCCGAGCTTGCACGTGCCGAAAGAGAGAGAGCCACACAGCAGGCCAACATCGTCGTTCCTGCCCAGATCGACAAGGAGAAACTCATCATCGAGGCTGAAGCCGAGGCCGAGAAGGTCCGCAGACTGGCAAAGGGAGAGGCCGATGCAATATTCGCAAAGATGGACGCTCAGGCCCGTGGTACCCTTGAGATCCTCTCAAAGCAGGCAGACGGTTTCAACGAGCTCGTCAAGGCCGCCGCTGGAGACCCTCAGAAGGCTGTGCTTATGCTCATCGCAGACAAGCTGCCTGAACTCGTCAAGACTCAGGTCGAGGCTGTCAAAGGCATAAAGATCGACAAGGTTACAGTCTGGGACGGCAATGGAGACGGCAAGAACGGCAAGACTTCGACCGCGAATTTCATTTCCGGTCTGATGGGCTCAGTACCTCCGCTTCAGGATCTGTTCAATATGGCCGGAATGAATCTGCCTGAATATCTTAAGGGCAAGGAGACCAAGCCGGAGGAGCAGCCTCAGGAAGAAACCACTGAAGAATAATCATTATGCCAATAGTAGTAAATGTCGATGTGATGCTGGCCCGGCGGAAGATGACTTCCGCCGAACTGGCTGACAAGATCGGGCTTTCGGCGGTCAACCTGTCGATTCTGAAGACCGGAAAGGCCAAGGGTGTCCGATTCAGCACACTCGACGCGCTCTGCAAGGCATTGGAATGTCAGCCTGGAGATTTGCTTGAGTTCAGGGAAAACGCCGAGTGAACACCACTAATCAAATAGTTATCTTTCAAGGAGCGGTCATAAAAAGCCGCTCCTTTTCGTTATATTTCCTCTAAAAAAACAGCTTCTTATGTGACGGGCGTAAAAATCGCAGATTTTTTATGTAAGTTTGCAGACATATTCATAAAAGAACACTAAAGACAGATAATATGAAAAGAACATTTCTTCTGGCCGCTATGGTGGCGGCGGTTGTCTGCGCAGGGACGGATGCTTCGGCGCAGAAAAAGGCGAAGAAAAACCAACTGATTCTCGATGGGACGGTGATGAATGTCAATCCGTTGGCAAGGACTTCCCCTGTCGAGGAAAAATTGAAGGCCAAGAACACGCCGGGAATTGAATATGCTCCCACAAAGACCGTATACCTTTATCCCAAGGGACAGAACTCCGATCAGGGAATAGTCGAGAACGGGGTGGCCGTGACACAGGGGCCGCTTGTATCCAACGGACTTGAAGGTCCGGAAATTGCCGGAGGCTGGGGATTCATCTCCAATGTGACGGACAGTGCGCGAATTGACATATTCATACCAGAGAAGCCGAATGGGCAGATGGTCATCGCTTGTCCTGGTGGTGGCTACGCCGGCATTTCCACTTGGAACGAGGGATCATACGCCGCGAAATGGCTGAATGACAGAGGCATCGCCTGCGCCGTGTTGAAATACCGCCTTCCAGGAGAACATCGTGAGGTTCCGCTTCAGGATGTGCAGAACGCTTTCCGCTATTGCAGGCATCATTCAGATGACTGGGGAATAAAGCAGATCGGCGTGATGGGATTCTCGGCAGGCGGCCATCTCGCCAGCACAGCAGAGACTATGTACGTTGACTCCACGACAAGGCCAGACTTCGCGGTGCTCCTCTACCCTGTCATCCTGATGGACGAGAATGCCACACACAAAGGATCGGTTGACAATCTTCTCGGCGGCGAAGCGTCGTGGACCGACAGGGAGGACAAACCTTTCGGCCAATGGTACAATGGCTTGAATGAATATGACGGGCTGAAGAGAATGTACACCACCTATCGTGATGTCACCCCTACCACTCCCCCGACTTTCATCGGCGTCAGCACCTACGACAAGACCGTACCGGTTGTAAGTTCCGTGAAATTCTATCAGGCCCTTGTCAGGAACAAGGTTCCGGCTGAGCTTCATATATATCCGAAAGGAGGTCACGGCTGGGGATTCACTGATCTGAGCATCGGCCTTGACCCGAAGGTCTGCAAGGACAATCTGGGATCGTGCAGGCCGGAGTTCTCGGCGGCGCTGGAAAGATGGCTCGGCCAGCAGCTTGAAAGCGTGAACGGCAAGAAGGAGTTGCCGAAAGTCGCCAGAGAGCAGTTCACACGCAAACCGGACAAGGTTGTCTATCTGTATCCGGAAGGACAGAATGTTGATAAGGGAATCGAGGGCATAACACTCGGCCCTGGAGAGTCCAACGGCTGCACTAAGTCGGAGGAACTGACCAAGGATATGAATCTGAAATTCACCGGTGACAGCGCGAGGTTCGAACTTTATCTGGCAAAGAATCCGAACGGCAAGATGGTCATCATCTGCCCAGGCGGAGCCTATTGGTTCACAGCTTACGTGCACGAGGGACAATACGCCGCGGAATGGCTTAACAGTCAGGGCATCAGTGCAGCCGTGCTCAAGTACCGTCTGCCATACGGCCACTGGAACGTGCCGCTGAACGATGTGCAGAACGTGTTCCGTTATTGCCGCCACTACGCTCCGGAGTGGGGCGTGAAGCAGATCGGTGTGATGGGATTCTCAGCCGGTGGACATCTCGCAGCCACTGCATCCACGCAGTATATCGATGCAGAGACCAGGCCGGACTTCTCAATCCTTGTCTATCCGGTGATCTCCTCCGAGCCTGGAGTCGGTCACGAAGGCAGTTTCAACAACCTCATAGGAACGGAGAAAGGCTGGTACAACAGGAAAGGTAAGGATTTCGAAAGCTGGGATACCGGCAAGAAGAAATTCGAGGCCCTCAAGGAAAGATATTCATTGGACAAGCAGGTCAGCGCGGACACGCCGAAGACATTCATCATATTCAGTTCCAACGACTATGGTGTTCCGCCGGAGAACGAGGTCCGCTATTTCAACGCCCTCGTGAAGAACGGTGTCCCTTGCGAGATGCACGCCTTCCCTGGCGGCGGCCACGGCTACGGCTTCCGCAACGCCAAGTACTGCAACGACCCTATTCAGGAATATAGAAACGACTTCCTCAGCGCTATGGCCCGCTTCCTTAAGGAGTTGTAACACATAATAAAACTATCACAAGCCCCTATGGCGGTTTTGCAAACGTTCGCAAAATTGTCGTAGGGGCGTTTTTTAGGGGGTATTTACCAAAATAATTTTATTGCTGTCCGCTAAAAGTTAGCGAGCAACGAGATATCCATCCGCAGTGCTGTTGTAACGGCATTGCGGATGATTTTTCTGAGGGTAAGCCCCTTAGCTGAAGAGAAGCAGTTCTTCTGGAGGCGGATTTGGATCCGATTCTGCTTCTAAGAGCAGTTTTGCCCAGTCTTTTTCAGGGTCCTCGAGGAAGGTATAGAGGTTGACATAGTACATCAGCATGATTCTGACCATTGTGGCAAGGCCAGAGAAGCTCCATTTGCGCTTGATGTGCTTTTGCAAGACCATCAGTAGCAGGTTTGCGATAAGTGTGACCCAAACCTGTATCTTGATTGCGTTAGCGCTCTCGCCGTAGAAGTATCTTAGAGGGAAGTTCTGCTTTATCTGTTTGAACAATAGCTCTATTTCCCAACGTTTGCGGTAGATTGCGACAATCTCTTCTACCGGCATCTCCATATCATTCGTGAGCAGTGAGATTAACTTTGCCTGCTTGTTCTTCTTGATATCAACGTATGCTACGATGCGGGCCTTATGGACAATGTCACTCCCTTCAGCTACTTTCTTTGTGAATGTGACATGCTTCACTCTATACTCCATTAGGCCTTCCGGTGTCATGTAGGCGGTATCTTCATCAATCTGATACACAAGGTTTTTCTTCATCTTGGTGACATAGATTACACCACGACTGGTCAGCTCCTCGAACTTTCCATAGTCGATATAGGCCCTATCCAAGGCCACTATATCGCCCTCGATGTAGTTCGTGGGCTTGAGCATGAAGCTGTCGTTTGTGGCTGCAGATGTGAACTTGACGTCAGAAGGAACGCCTTCGTTGGCGTGTATGTTCGTATGGACTTTGATGCCGCCTTTCTTCTTTCCCGTCTTTGGATGGCGTCCAACACCTTTGAAAAGCATGTTGGAGAACAGGGTTACAGTCGTGGAGTCTATGATCTGCAGCCTGTTTATCCAACTTGACGATGGATTCTTCCGGCTGTCCGAGGAAAGTTCGTCCTTGTATCTGGCATACAGACTGCGGTATATCTTCTCAAAGATGGCTTCAGACCTTCTCGCATTGGCATCGGACAGGGTGCTTCTGCGTGGCATCATGCTGATGCCGAGATGGGCCAGTTTCCGTGCCTCTGGAAACATTGAGTCCGTGATCTCGCGAAGAGAGTCAAACCTCTTTATGACCGCGTAGAGCATTATCAGCAGATGATGCCACACGTCAAAGTTCTTGACATAGCGTTCTCCGCCGTTTGAACGGCTTATTTCAAGAATTCCTGTCCGATCGAGTAAATTAATTAGCTGACCATATGCCGGCTGTCCGATAAAATGGCTACCTTTGTTCATGGTTCCTTTAGTTTTGTTGCAGAAACAAAGATAACCAAAAGGCTGGACCTCCCAATCGGAGATTCAGCCTAATTTTTTGTACTGTCAAAAAGTTTTAGCGGACAGTAATAAAATAATTTACGTTTCTTATGATTCGTATATGTTTCTTTTCGTTTTTTACGTTCACTATGCCGATATTGCGCTGGATTCGGGAACAGATCCCGAACCAATTTGACATCATTAAAAACTACTTCAACTATGGAGAACTCCGAGACAACAAAGGTCGGCATCCATGACGCGACCGACTGTTCTTCTATGGATCAAGACTTGTGACAAGGCAGATCAAACGTGGAGATGAAGACTATGTTCTGGCTCCGGTCAAGGTTATCTGCATTATGAATTACGAGGACGAGCATCCGAATTCCCCTGATGACAAGATCCTCTATCATTATCGTACTCAGGAAATCGAAACCGGAGAGCCTTTTGGTGGCCAAATGTCGTTCTTTCTTCTTGAATTGCCAAGAGTTATGCGATACAATGATGAATATGACAGTCCCATCGCAGGATGGTGCAGGATATTCAGAAATTTCACTATATTTGCCAAATCGAGGTCTGAAAAAGATGCCGTGTTCAATAAATTGGAAAGAGCGATGCGCGTCAGCGGCCTTGACGACAAGGAGATTGACAACTATTTCAGTGATATGATGACAGAAAAAGAAATGCGCCCGTACATCAAGGGTGCCGAGCAGCAAGGTTACCGCAAAGGCTTTAAGGAAGGTTCCGAACAAGGCAAGGCGGAGGTCGCAAAGTCATTGTTGTCTTTGGGCTTACCCACTGATCAGATCAAGATTGCCACGGGGCTGTCTTCTGAACAGATTGAGGCCTTGAGGTAAAATTAGGATTTGAATATTTTATTAACGACAAAGAGGGCGACTGATTAAGTCGTCCTCTTTGTCGTTAATCCGGACGGAATGTCCGGGAATATATTCACTACTCGGCCTCGGTGGTCTCGCCTGGCATCATCACAACCTCGACGAAGTTGCCGGAGTTGTAGAGTCTGGCGGCGGCGTCACGGATGGACTCCTTGGTCAGGCCACCTATGGCGGCCTCCCACTCCTTGTCGTAGTCATAGCCGTTGCGGAAATAGCGGAGCAGGTCTGACAGCCAGTAAGAGTTGTTGATCCGGCTCTCAGGGACATTCTTCTTGAAATGCTCGACTGTCCTTGTAAATTGCTCATCGGTCGGGCCTTCCTCGGCGAGTTTCCTGAAACCGTCCTGAGCCAGAGCCCTGAGCTTCTCGGCAAGGGCTGGCTTGCAGTTGAAGTAAACCTGAAGAAGATACCTCCCGTTAGGATCCTTGCGGGCATTAGCCACGGTGGACGCACCATAAGTACCGCCTTCGTCCTCACGGAGAGTGTCGGTGTAGATCTGGTCGAGGATGTAGCTGACAGCGCTGGCAAGAGTCTGCTCCTTGACGGTGAACGGACGGTAGTCGCTATAGACCTGAAGGACGGTTGTCAGCGGAGTCTCCATCTTCTGGTCGAAGACATCCACGACCTTGCCCTTGACAAGCTGCGGCTGCACATCAGCCCACTTGGCGGCTTTCTTGCCCTTTGGAAGAGATCCGATATATTTCTCTACCAAAGGTTTGAGGGTGTCAAGATTGACATCACCGACAATCACCATTGTGGCACCGGCAGCATCGGCGAAGAGCCTGCGGTAGTTCTTCTCGATGGTCTGGAGGTTGACCTTCTCAAGTTTCTCCATAGAAAGCACCTCATTTCTTGGGTTGTCGTTGTAGAGAACCTTGTTGAATCTCTTCTGGAAAGCGAAGTTAGGTGTGTTCACGAGATTAGGAAGAACGGCCTTGATCTGGGCGATGGCGTTGTCAAATTCCTCCTGATCGAAGCGAGGCTCCATAAACTCAAGGTAGAGAAGCTGGAACGCTGTCTCAAGATCCTTCACGGAAGAGTTTCCGGAGATTCCGTTATAAAGATCATCTATGAAAGGACTGACACTCACCATCTTTCCGGAAAGCATCTTGGAAAGTTCTGTTCCCTTGAATTTTGACAAACCTTGAGCGTTCTGGAACACACTGTAGATGCTGCCGTCGAATGAAGGAAGATCCTCGGTAGCGATAAGACTTTCGCCACCGTTCTTGTAGAGCGAGAACAGGATCTGATCCTTCTTGTAGTCTGTAGGCAGCACAACGACCTTCACGCCATTGGAAAGAGTCCATTCTGTCGCGCCATAGAGTGTCGTTTTGGTTTTCTTCACCTTTGCGCCCACCAATGAGGAAGGATCCATAAGCGGCTCACTGGCCTTTTCCTCAGCCGGTGCCTCGATCTCGGATTTCTTCACATCCTCGACCACTTGAAGCAACTGCTCTGCGGTAGGTGTGGCGATGCCCTCCTTCTCAGGACCGCTGTAGATGATTACGAGACTGTTCTCTCCGGTGAAAGCCTGTGCTAGGACCTGGTTCATCACCTGTGCGTTAAGTTGAGCCAATATGGCCTTCACCAACTCAAGCTTGGTGGCCGGCTCCATGTACGCATAGTTACCAAAGAAGTTGTTGATCAGAGGGTTGACGAACTCGCTGTTCTTTCTGGTCTCGGCGCTGTTGGCCGCCTTCTCATAAACAGCGATGATCTTGTCCTTAGCCCTGCCTACCTCGGCTTCAGTCAAGCCGTATCTCTTCATTCTTTCAAGCTCGGTCACGAAAGCCTTGAATCCGCCAAGAATGTTGTCTTCCTTCAGGGCGACATTGGCATCAGCGCCTTCGATGACCTCGCAAAGTTTCCCGAAACCGAAACTACCGTAGAGGTATGGCGCGTCAGCCTTGGAGGTGATGTCATCAAAACGCTCGCTCATTACGGACTGAACAACGCTCTCAATCAGATCCATCATAAGACCAGCGGAAGTGGAATTGAGAGCCTCGTCCCTTGCCTCGCTTTCCCAAACCATCTCAACGGACGATGAAGTGGTCTCAGGATCAGTGATGACAGCCACACGCGGCTCGGTGAACTCCTTGAACTGAATCTTCTCCTTAGCCTTAGGGTTGACGGCGGCCGGAATGTCAGCGAATATCGACTTGATCTTTCCCTCGACTGCATCCACGTCAACATCACCCACAACGATGACTGCCTGCATATCAGGACGATACCACGTCTTGTAGAAGTTCACAAGGCTCTCAGGCTTGAATGTCTCAAGGTTCTCCTTGCTTCCGATCAGGGTACAGGTGGCGTACTTTGTGTCGCCATAGAGGTAAGGAAGAGACTTCTCGAAGGTCCTCCAGCCGGCGTTCCTGCGGGAACGTCTCTCCTCGATGATCACCGGACGCTCCTTGTCGATCTCGGCAGGATCGTTCGTCACGAAATGCGAATAGTCGTGCAGGATCAAAAGGCAGGTGTCCACCACCGATTCCCTTACCAAAGGAATATTATTGAGCATATAGGTGGTCTGATCGATACCTGTGGCAGCGTTCACGTTGCCGCCGAATGAGGCTCCGATGCTCTGAAGCCAGTTCAGGATGCCCTTGTCAGGGAAATTCTTCGTACCGTTGAAGCACATATGCTCAAGGAAGTGCGCGAGACCGTCCTGGTCAGGTGTCTCCTGAATGGCTCCGACATTCGTGGCGAGGTAAAACTCAGCCCTACCCGCCGGCTTGTCATTGTGTCTGATGTAATAGGTCAGACCGTTCTCCAGCTTGCCGACCTTGACCGCAGGGTCATTCGGAAGCTGCTGCATCTGAGCGCTTGCCACGAACGCCGAAGTGCCCAGAAGGAAAGCGGAGACCAGAATCAAAAATCTTTTCATAACTGAATCCTTATTAGATTATTGTTGTTTTTCTGAATATTCAAGGACATCCCCCGGCTGGCAGTCCAGAGCCTTGCAGATCGCCTCCAACGTGGAGAATCTGACGGCCTTGGCCTTCCCCGTCTTGAGGATGGAGAGGTTGGCCGGAGTGATCCCGACCTTCTCGGCAAGCGCTGCGGAAGACATCTTTCTCTTCGCCAGCATCACGTCAACATTCACTATAATCGACATCTCATTCTATTTTTTCAACAAGGCAAACTTACATCAAAATTCTCGTTATTCCAAAAAATATTTACGATTTTCGATAATTACACCATCAATGAAGCGACCAGGAACAGACACTCGCTTTAGGAAATCCGCCGATTATTATGTAAGTTTGTCATCCAAAAAGACCACACGTGACCCACAAGACAGACGGCATAATCTTCAAACTGGCTGACGAGAGTAGTTTTCGTCAATTATTTGACAGATATTACGTCACCCTGTGCATGTTCGCCAATGAATATGTCTGTGACGACCTGCTGGCGGCAGACATCGTGCAGGACTGCTTTGTAAAGCTGTGGCAGTCGCGGGATGGCTTCACCTATATTCATCAGATAAAATCATTCCTTTACACCTCCGTGCGGAACAGATCCCTGAATGAGCTGGAACATTCCAAGGTGAAGAGTGAATATGCCAGGAAAGTGATGGACTCGCACAAAGACGCTTTCTTTCACGACAAGGTCATCGTCGAGGAGACCTATCGCATCCTTCAGGAAGCCATCGACTCGTTACCCCACGGGATGAGAAGCATCATTCTGCTGACCCTTGATGGAAAGACAAACACGGAGATAGCGGAAGAGCTGAGCGTCTCGAAGGAAACCGTACACTCCCAAAAGAAGATCGCCTACCGCAAGCTGCGCGACTATCTGAAGGATTACTATTTCCTGCTCTTCTTTTTTATGTGATTTTTTCCTAAAACGATACACCCTATTCACGGGTTCACCTGTTATAATACTGTAATTTTTAACACAGGTGACTATCATGACCAATCTTTTCCATGTCGCCAGGCTCATAGCCAGGCATTTGTCCGGAAAGACAGACGAGACAGAGGAGGCGGAACTGACGCGGTGGAGAAATGAATCCGCCGGGAACGAGCGTCTCTTTCAGGAAATCTGCCAGGAAGGGAACATGACGCGGAACATACAGAAAAGACAGGACTTCAGTACGGAGGCCGGCTGGATCGGAGTGCAGCGGAAAATCCGGCGGCAATGCGCCAGACACCGGATGCTGAACGTATGCAAGTACGCTGCCGCCATCATACTTCCCGCAGCCGCGGCCATCAGCATATTCGTGGTACATAAGAACAAAGTCAACGAAACGCGCTATCTGGAGGCCCGCTCGATGGAGCAGATCATGCCGGGCGGCAATAAAGCGACCCTCACCTTGGACAACGGGGAGACCTTCGACCTGAAATCATCCTGCGGAACGGAACTGAAGGAAAAGGACGGCACGGTCATACAAGTTGATTCCGCCGCATTGCACTACGCCGGCGGCGAAGGCCGGCTGTCAGGCAGACCCGCCTACAATAAGGTAAGCGTGCCGCAAGGTGGAGAGTACCGTTTGACGCTGAGCGACGGGAGCAAGGTGTACCTTAACTCCTTGAGTTCCGTCCGTTTTCCGGCCCGGTTCGCTAAAGATGTCCGCATGGTCGAACTGGAGGGCGAGGCTTACTTCGAGGTGAGCAGGACAGGGCAGCCGTTCATGGTCAAGACAAAGGGCATGACGGTCGAAGTGCTGGGAACCTCATTCAACATTTCCGCCTACGAGGACGAGGATTGCCGGACCACACTTGTCAGCGGCTCGGTAAGGGTACGGACGGAGAAAGGTGAGGCCATAGTCCTCAAGCCGTCCGAGCAGGCCACCGTCACCCGGCACGGCGACGGGATCGAGGTTCGCAACGTTGACACTTCGTTCTACACCTCTTGGATAAACGGGAAGATCAACTTCAGGGACCAGAGGCTGGAAGACATCATGAAAACCCTTGGACGCTGGTACGACATGGACGTGATCTACGCCGACAAGGCTGCGAAAGACATGCGCTTCGGCTGCTACGTCAACCGCTACGACAACATAACACCGCTGGTGGAGTTGCTGGAACAGACCGGCAGGGTCTCCGTTGACGTGAAAGGAAAGACCGTCAGAATATTCATAAATCATTAATCCAATTTATATGAAAAAACCACATAATACCAACCGGACGGGAGGATTTGGAAAATGCCTTCTCGCCGCGACGCTCGCCCTATGCTTCTTGCCTTCCCTGCTGGCGAGCGCCTCAGTGACCGGACAGGCCACTGTCACCGCAAGATTCAGGAATGCGACTCTGAATGAGGTTCTTTGGGAGATCCAGAAACAAACCGACTTCACTTTCATCTACAGCACGAGCGACGCTGAGAAAGTCAAGGTGGAGAGCCTGGACGTGAAGAACGAGCCTCTCTCCGATGTTCTTGACAAATGTCTACAGAACAGCGGGTTGACCTACAAGGTTCACAACGGGGTGATCGCCATAAGGAAGGCGGAGCCCGTGACAGTCCGGACCGAGGTGGCTGAAGAGAAAAGCCACCGGATCACGGGCAAGGTCACCGACATCAACAACGAGCCGATAATCGGAGCCAACGTGGTCGTGAAAGGAACGAAGAACGGCATGATAACCGACCTTAACGGCGGTTTTCACCTGGACGTGGCTGACAAGGAGGTCACGCTGGTCGTGTCCTACATCGGTTTCACCACACGCGAGGTGTCCGTCGCACCCGGTGATGATGTAAGGATCACCTTGAGGGAAGACACCACCCTGCTGGAGGAAGTCATCGTGACAGGATACGGTACATTCAAGAAATCCGCCTACGCCGGTTCCGCCAGCATAGTGAAGACGGATGAGGTCAAGGATGTCCCTAACGTTTCATTCCAGCAGATGCTGGAGGGAGCGGCTCCTGGAGTAGGGGTCAGCAACGCATCAGGCATACCCGGTTCCTCGACATCCATACGTATCCGCGGCATGGGATCGTTCAATGCCTCGAATTCTCCGCTCTATGTGGTGGATGGAGTACCTGTGCTGTCCGGAAACATCGGAGCGTCCGGCAGTGATTCCGGTCTTGACGTGATGTCAACATTGAACACCTCGGACATCGAGAGCATCACGGTCATCAAAGACGCCGCCGCAGCCTCGCTTTACGGCTCCAGAGCCGCCAACGGTGTCATAATCATCAACACCAGGCAGGGCAGATCGGGAAAACCGGTCTTCACTTTGAAAACCGACTGGGGCTTCTCCGACTTCGCCATGCCTTATCTCCGGATCATGGACGGCAAGGAGCGAAGGGACATGATCCATGAAGGTCTGAGGAATTACGCCTTGACCTACAATGGTAAAGTGGTGGAAGGCGACGATGGGGTAAGCCTTCACCCGGGCATGACCGATAACGAGGCGCACGCCTACGCTGACGCCAACATCGACCGGTACGCGCCGGTGCCTTGGTGCGGATTCACCAATTGGGATGATTACCTCTTCAGGAAAGGCAGTCATCAGAACTACGAGTTCTCCGCCTCCCACGGCAACGACAAGATCAAGTACTACACATCCATCGGATACATGAAGCACGAGGGAGTCACCATCAACTCCGGCCTGAAGCGTGTGACCGCGCGTCTGAACGTCGACTATAAGATGACGAAATGGATGAATGTAGGAGCGAGGGTGCAGTTCTCAAAAGTGAACCAGGACACCTACTCCGAAGGCCGGGCCTACACTTCCCCTATCTACGGCACACGTAACGGCGCGACCCCTTCAGACCCGGTATGGAACAAGGACGGCACATGGAACCGCGACCTTATCAAATTGGACGACCGCAACCCTATGCTGTCCAATTCCTACAACTTCAAAAAGGAATATGCCACCCGCGCTTTCAACACAGTCTTCGCCAACATCGACATCTGGAAAGGATTGCGGTTCGCATCGACGTTCAGCTATGATTTCGTGATGAACAAGTCCCGCTCATGGAAGGATCCACGCACCAGCGACGGCGACGATGTGAACGGACGTTTCAGCAAGGACTATAATGACATCACGAACATGACCTGGTCGAACATCCTGACCTATCAGACAAGGATAAGGCAAAAGCACAATCTGGATCTGTTGGCCGGTTACGAGATCAACGACAAGGAGTCCGACGGACTGGGAGTCACGATCTCCAACTTCGCGCGCTGGGACAAGCCAGAGGTAAACAATGGCGTGGTTTACCAGAGCATGGGTGGTTCCGACATGGCGACGCGCATCGTTTCGTACATCACCCGGGCCAACTATGACTACGACAGCAAGTACTATCTGGGTGCGAGCTGGAGGACGGACGGCAGTTCCCGCCTTGCGAGAGAAAACCGCTGGGGCAACTTCTGGTCGGTCTCCGGAGCGTGGAGAGTCAGCTCGGAGAATTTCATGAAACCGGTACAGGACTGGATGAACGAATTGAGGCTCAGGGTGTCATACGGAGTCAACGGAACCCTTCCATCCTCTTACTACGGCTACCTTGGATTGAGCAGCCTTACCAGCAACTACAACAACAACCCAGGCATCTCGCAGTCGCAGCTGGAGAACAAGGAACTGACCTGGGAGACGAACTACAACTTCAACTCCGGCATTGACCTGGGTTTCTTCGACTCCCGACTGAGGGTCACGTTTGAATACTACGTGCGAACAACCAAGGATCTGCTCTACAGCCGCCCTCTGTCTCTGGCGACCGGCTTCTCCAGCTACCTCTCGAACATCGGCAAGCTGAGGAACAAGGGCTACGAGTTGGAACTGCGCTCCACGAACATAGAGACGAAGGATTTCCACTGGAGCAGCAGCCTCAACTTCGGACACAACGCCAACAAGATACTGAAGCTAGACGGCAATCTCAAACAAGTGACCAGCGGAGTGAACATACACAAGGTCGGCCTGCCATATTCAACCTACTACATGATAGAATTCGCCGGCATTGACCCGGAGGACGGCGAGCCGATGTTCTACAAGAACTCCATGGATGAGAACGGAGAGTTGAACAGAGACAAGACCAAAGACCCGCGCGCGGTGGAAAAGGTGATCCTGCAATGCGCGGATCCAACCATCACGGGAGGATTCGGCAACAGTTTGTCTTACAAATGGTTCGATCTCAACTTCAATCTGAACTTCTCATTCGGTGCCTGGAGGTACAACGGTACGGCCGGCAAACTCGAGCACGGCGGCAACGGTACTTTGAACATCCCGACCTATTACAGGAAGCGTTGGCAGAAAGAGGGCGACAAGACCGACATCGAACGCTTCATGATCGGACGCTCGGTCTCCATGTCCGACTACGCCACGACAAGACGCTTGTTCAGCGGCGATTACGTTCGCTTGAAGAACCTGACCTTCGGAGTCAGACTGCCGAAGGAATGGACACGGAGAATAGGCATTGACAAGGTCCGGCTGTACGCGGCGGGCAACAATCTGCTGACGTGGGCCGCGAATGACTACTTTGACCCGGAATCAGGCTCCTCGCCAAGTTGGGAGACGCCACCTATGCGGACATACACCTTTGGCCTTGAAGTCAAATTCTAACTGTTTTAATATAACTCAATGAACATGAATATGAAAAAGATACAACTCATAACCTTCAGCCTGCTTACCGCCATATTGATGGGCGGCTGCGGAAATGACTGGATGGATCTTCAGCCTTCCACCGAGATCGAGACCGAGGGTTCGCTGACCGAGCTAAGAGACTTCGAATTTGTCCTGAACGGAGCCTACAGCGGCATGCAGTCCTCAAGCTACTACGGGGCCACAATGATGTGCTACGGCGACTTGACGGGAGATGACATGAAGTGCTACAAATCATCCAGCACCAATGTGAGCTACTACACATTCAAGTACAACAAGACAAACGGTCCTAGCGGCTTCTGGAGCGTGTATTACGGCATAGCCAAGAACCTGAACATCCTGCTTCGGGACATTGACAGAATCGAGCTGGTGCCTGACAGGATGATCATCACTCCGAAGATGGAGAAGCTGACAGAGCAAGTGTACCACGATGACCTCAAGGGAGAGGCTCTGGCTATCCGCGCCCTGATGCTTTTTGACATGACGCGCCTCTACGGCTACCCTTACCTTAAGGACAACGGAGCCTCACTGGCAGTGCCTATAATGGACAATGTGGTGGACGACAAGAACATCAAGCCGTCACGCAACACCACAGCCGAATGCTACAAGAGGATCATCGAGGATCTGACCGAGGCGGTAGGGTTGCTGCGGCCTGTCAAGAAGGAGGGTAAGATCAACAAATGGGCGGCGATGACACTGCTGAGCCGCGTCTACCTTTACAAAGGAGAGGACAGCGAGGCCTACAAGGTAGCCACCGAAGCCATCAAAGGAGCCGAAAAGCAAGGCTACAGATTGTGGACGAATGAAGAATATGCCAAAATATGGGCCACGCCTTTCAACAGCGAGCTGCTGTTCGAGATTGTGAACCTTACCACGGACAGCCCTGGCAAATCGTCAATCGGTTACATCTGCACAAAGTACAACATGATAGCGACCGACAAATATTGGAAGAAATACCTGAAGGGAAAATCCAAGGATGTACGTCGCCAGATGGTGTCGGCCGCAAGCAGCAAGAAGCCGTATTGCCTGAAGTATCCGGCTCAGGGAGACAAGAGCTATGAGGACGCCAATGTTCCGGTGTTCCGCCTTTCGGAGCTTTATCTGAACGCCGCCGAGGCAGCCGTGAAGAACAATGACATCACGAACGCTAGGGCTTACCTAAAGCCGGTCTACGCACGTACGGGTGAGGATCTGGATGATCTGGCGGACAAGTCCATCACCTTGGATCTGGTACTGGAGCAGCGCCGCATAGAGTTCTGGGGAGAAGGACAACGTTTCTTTGACCTGATCAGGAACAACAGGAAGGTCGAGCGTAAGGACTACCTAAGCGAGGTTCCCGAAGAAGCCCGGTCTTTCGACTGGAATTACTACAAGATTGTGCTGCCGGTACCGATCCACGAGATGGAATACAACGAGAACATGGTTCAGAATCCGGAATATGAACAGCATTGAACTAAGGCGACCGCATCATCATGAAAAAGGAAAAGAACGTGAGAAATAGATTCATAGGACTGCTGCTTTCCTTGTCGGCGCTCGTCCTGATAAGTAGTTCCGGCACACCAGCCACGAATTATCTGCCGGAAGAGAAGAAGGAAAGCCGGAAGGAGAACGCAGCCCTGTCAATAGACGGGCCATACATCCTCTATCGTCCGGACGGCAGCGCCAGGGTCATAAGTGTGGACAAGGACAAGAACGTCATCGACCGGACCTACGAGACCTTGCCGGAGGACTTCAGCTTCCGCGTCACGGATCATAACGGGGACTATCCGTTCGAAGTGAGGCTTCATCCGGTCAGCCGTCCCGTGTGGAAGGCTCCCCGCTCCGAAAAGGTGTTTGTAATGTCCGATCCTCACGGCAGGATGGATTGCGTCGTCAGCCTGCTGCGCGGCAACGGAGTGATTGACGAGAACCTGCATTGGAGCTTCGGCGGGAATCATCTGGTCATCATCGGTGACATTTTTGACAGGGGCAAAGACGCGACCCAGATCTTCTGGCTGGTCTACAAGCTGGAAGATGAGGCGGAGAAAGCCGGCGGACGCGTCTCGTTCCTTCTGGGCAACCATGAGACGATGGTTCTGGCGGACGACCTTCGCTACACGAAGGAGAAGTACAAGAGTCTGGCGGAGGAGTTGGGGATGAGATATCCTCAGCTCTTCGGTCCAGACACCGAGCTTGGACGCTGGCTTGAGACACGCAACACGATCGAGATCATCGGAACTGACCTGTACGTTCATGCCGGGCTGGGCAGAATGTTCTATGACGAGGATCTGTCTGTCTCTCAGGTCAATGAGGAAATAAGCAAGGCTCTCTTCATGAGCAAGAGCGAGCGGAAAGCGCTTTCTCCGCTGACCGGATTCCTGTACGGGAACGAGGGGCCGCTCTGGTACCGTGGGCTGGTAAGGACAGACGAGAAGTACAATCCGATAAAGAGCAAGGACCTGAAAAAGATTCTGAAGCGCTACACGGTCGAGCGCATCATCGTCGGCCATACCATCTTTGATGACATCTCCTCCTTCCATGGCGGCCGGGTCATCGACGTGAACGTTGACAACAAGAAGAACCAGGAGGAGAAAAGAGGCCGCGGCCTACTGATCGATGGTGATGACTATCTCGTCGTCGGCGACGAAGGCGTCCAGAGAAACATCAACGAAGCCCGATCCCCTGGCCGCAGACCAAAAAAAGATCCCTTAAGATGACACGCTTCACCAACTTGTTGTCTTAAAGGATTACTTAAGGATTTCCAAACGCTTACCAATTACCGGCGAGGGTGACTTTTTTGTCATCCTCGTTGGTTATATTCACAAAACTGGCTAATTTTGTGAATATGTCTACAAAATGTTACCGAGAAGGGGTTCTGGAGGATTTCAGACTGAGAATATTCATGGCGGTGGCCGAGAAGGGCAGCTTCACTTTGGCCGCCAAGGCGCTTGGTGTGTCGCAGCCGGCTGTCAGCCAGAACATTGCGGAGCTTGAGAAGAGCCTCGGCGCGGAACTGTTTCTCCGGAGAAAAGGCTCCGTCACGCTCACTCCGAAAGGCGCGGCGTTCAAGGAATATGCCGGGAGGATCCTCTACTGGTACACGGCGACGGAAAAGATGTTCGGGCCGGAGGGCAAACTCTCCGCAAACAAACCCGTCAGAATCTCCGCCGACGGCTTCATCGCCAGCCATATTCTCCCCCAGGCGCTTTCAAAACTTCTGGCCTTCAATCCGTCCCTGACTTTCTCCATCCGCAGCGAATCTTCCGGAAATGATTCAGACATAAGGATTTACGCCCAAAGGCACGTGACAGAGCCATCGTTCGAAGACATCGGCACGTTCTTGTTCAGCGTGACGGCATCGGCGGTAAGCTCCAATCCGGCATATTCAAAAATCACTGATTTGAAAGCCCTTCCGCAGAGCGCCAGGCTTGCGGTTCCGAAGATATATTCAGAGATTTTGCCGCTTGATTTGAAGGCGCGCGTGGCGGTCGTGTCGGATTCTGCCGAAGCCATCGTGAAGTTGGTCGCAGATTCCCCAGACATCATCGGCCTGCTCCCCCATCCTGCCACACGCCAGGACCTCATCACGCTTCCCGTCTCTCTTCCTGACCTCACCCTTGACGTTCATTTAGAAGCCCTCGAACCATCCAATCACATCGCAACAGCACTCCACCGCATTCTTTGTGACCAGTATCCGGCTTAAAAACCAACCTAATACGTTCCTGATCCATTGATTCTATCGAGAGTCTTCCTTGCCTTTGAGGATCAAGGCGACAAGGTCTTCGACATCCTCGTTTGCGATCTCCATATCAAATTCCTCAGGATCATAGGTCTCTCCTTCCTGAAGTCCGAGCCATTCCTCGTATGAGGCCTTCTCCTCCGGGTCATCAACCTTCCCGGACAGGATGTCAAGCATTTGCGCATAGCCCCACACACCCCCGACATCTTCCGGTGGGCAGGCTCCTTTGCCTGATGTCACACATATATCCTCGCCCCGGAGAGGCTCGTCACTGACCGATGAGGCCCTGACATTGTGGATCCAGCCATCTCCGAAATCATATTCAAAAGAGATTGTGCTGCCTTTTTTGGGCAGAACATCGGCAACGGTGACGGTCATCTCGTCAATATGCCTGTTACTACAACCAAAATTGAAACCATCTCTTTCATCAATGTTGTCTCTGGACGTATAGTACACATCGCCTTTGGTGAATTGTGAGAGATGATAACCGGCCCAACCGAACGCAGTGATGAATATCTTTCCAAGATTCCCGAGCCAAAGGTTTGACGGCACTTTTATCCGTCTGAACACCTTGACAGGACATTGTTCGATGGAAGCGTATAAGATGTAAGTCTTCGATGGTTTACTTGAGTCCACCAGTCGGTCGGCCTTAGATTTTTTCCCGCCTTTGGATCCTCCGGCATTTCCCGTCCCGTGGATGTTCTTAGTGTTTGCGGTGGCCGTCACACCGCTGTTCGCAGTCGGATATGCCGCTGTCTTAGCCTGCATCATTTCGAAGAACGAAACCATAAATGAGATTTCCGCCTCCGAGATTCCCGGGTAATCTTTCCTGATCACCTCTTTGAGTTCGTCACGTTCCTTATCAGTCATTGAAACCGCAGTATTTTTCGCAAGTTAGTCATTTTATCCGGAATCCAGATGAGATGCCGCCAAAAATCTGCATGGGTATATTCAAACTTCCGTCCCACTTTACCAACTACTGATAGGAGGTGGAAAAGACCCCTAAAGAAATAGATTTGTTCCAAGTCCCAAATCTTCAATAACTTTTCATAAATATGCAAAGACAAAGGTGACAACGATTATGACTAATGCCGAAATACAAGAACTCATCAAGAAAGACGAAACACGAACTCTCGAACTGAAAAAGTTCACGGGAGAGTTGAAGCGTGATTGATGTGCCAGCAGTAGCGCAATAATTAAAGTGTGCCACCATGCGGCATAGTAACTTTTATGTTTTGTTATTTCTATATGATTGTTTGTATACCTTGGGAGTCGACACAAAGCTTCCTCTATTGAAGATGCTCCATCTAACGGATCAGATCCCGCCTTCAGCATATCTGCCACCTCTTTACGCATTTTTGCCAGATAACAATTATTTTCACTAGGAACAAACGGAGAACCACTCTTTGTATAATTAAGGCCGGGGCAAGGAGCGCAGAACTTACAATAATCTTTTTGTCCACATTCTTTATAGTCCGATCTCTTCGCTTTTTTCCAAAAAGCAAGGTGCGGACTATTCAACACATCAATAAAACTGGACATCTTAAGATCACCTATAACAGAGGGGAAAGACGGGCATAATGTCAATTTGCCGTCTGGAGTAAGACAGTAGCTCGCATATCCGGCAGCGCATATGTTCTTGTCGTCCGTTACCACAACCTCTCCATAGTTCTCAACTTCCGAGCCTACATAAGATGTTAGATCTTCCGCAGAGCGCCAGGCTTGCGGTTCCGTAGATATATTCAGAGATCCTGCCATTGTACCTGAAGGCCCGCATGGCTGTCGTGTCGAATTCAGCCGAGACCATCTTGAAGCTGGTGATGAACTCACCTGACATCATCGGCCTGCTTCCGCTTCCTGCCGTACCGCCGAATCTCACCATTATTCCCGTCACTCTTCCGAGCCTCACTCTTGACGTGCATCTTGAGGCCCGGAAGCCCCCAATCCTCTCGCCTCCGTCCTCCGCCGGATTCTCTGTGACCAATTTCCGGCTTAGTAACGTGAAAAAATAACCTGCCTCAGATTAGGAGAAGATTTTCGAGGATAGATCTATTTTCGAAGAAGGAGTGTGCCGGTGGCACATGACTGATGAGAAAACAGATATAGACCGAAAAGACAATCAAAGATTACCGACTAATTTATTAACGCTTACTTATCAGCAGTACTGAATCCTGCTAATTATAGCTATATTTGTAGATTATGGGAAAGGATATCGTCAAAAAAGGGGCGCGGCGCTGGCTCCGCCCGGCACTCTGGACAATCTTCGGCGTCTGGGCGGTGATCATCATCGTCCTGCAGATCGCGTTGAACTCCACGGTACTGACGAGAGTCGTCAACGATGTGGCCAAGGAATATGTCGACGGGGACGTCACGTTCACCGGCATCAAGGCTTCCATGTTCAAGAGCTTCCCTAACCTCAACGTCACGATCGACAACTTCTCCATCACCTACCCCCACGACAGGTTCGCCGCGTTCGACACTCTGGACGTTCCGGGAGGCTACCTCCTGAAATCAGGGCGCGGAGAGGGAGCCGACACCCTGGCACATTTCAGAAAGTTCTCCGTCTCGGTCAACTACCTTGCCGCTGCGACAGGCAGGTTCAGGATCCGCCACGCCATTCTTGATCATCCAAGAATATTCGCCCACCAGTACGACTCCACCACGGCGAACTGGAACATGTTCGGCGACGGTTCCGTGAAAGAGGATGGCGACACCATCGCCTCCACGCTGCCACCGGTCTCGGTGGGCAAGGTCAGCCTCGGCGGACGGCCATTCATAGTCTACACGAATCCATCCGACACCATATTCGGATGCATATTCCTAAAGCAGCTCACCGCAAAGGGGCGTTATGACGCTAAGAGGAACAAGATCGAGGGGGTGAGCCTTGAGATGGACTCGCTGTTCGTGGCGGGGCGGCTTCCTGCGGACACGGTAGCCCTTGGGGTAGAGCGGCTCGGGATCAAGGAGCGCGCCGGCCACTTCGATGTCAACCTCTCTTCGAGGCTGTTCCTCGGCATGGAATCATCCGGCAGGATGTCGATTCCGGTCGAGATCGAAGGCGACATATTCCCGGAACTTGGGAAAAAGTGCGTGACGGTCGGGAATATGACCGCGCGGGTAGCCACCGTCGGGCTTTCGGCCAACGGGAAGGCGGACTTCTCAGGTAAGGATATTCACATCAAGGGATCTGTGGCGACAGAAAACGCCTCCATCAATGAGATAGCCGGGCATTTCGGAGACAACTTCCCTATTCTTAAGAAGTTGCGCACCGATGCAACGCTCTCCGTCAATGCATTCTGCGACGGCAGTTATGACAAGAGTACCGGCAGCCTCCCTCCTCTTTCGGTGAGGATCCAGGTTCCGGATTCCAGGATCGGCTGGGAGGGCATTTCCGGCGACGGACGTTTCGACCTTGACATCACGGCCACGAGCCAAGACGGAAAACTCACCGCCGAGGTGCCGGATTTCTGCTTCAGCGTCAACGGGATGAAGGTGATGATGAGCGGGACAGCCGACGACCTTCTTGGCGCGGATCCGAAGTTCGACATCAGCAGCGACATCCACATCGTCCTGGACTCGCTGGCCTGCTACCTTCCTGACAGCCTCGGGGTTTCTGTCCACGGCGACCTTGAGGGGATAATCGAAGGTGACTTCCGCCTGTCCCAACTGGATGCGTTCAATTTCTCCGAGATCGGGCTTGAGGGGCTTCTGGAGAGCAACGGCATCCGGATCAGCATTCCGAAAGACACCCTGTTCGCCTACTTAGGCCACACGGACATCAGCCTCGGAGCCTTCAACCACGAGGATGACCACGACGGACACGGCGGTAGCGGCCACAGGCACTCGGGACTTTCCGTGGCGATCGACAGCATGCTGACTGAATATGGCGCCTCGACGTTCATACGGGGTACCGGTCTGACTCTTTCGGCGCACAACACCAAGGAGAGGATGTCCGCTGATCCGAAGCGCCACCCGATCCACGGCCATCTTGACATCGCTTCCATCGGAATGATGGACATAGACTCCTGTTTCGTAGGAGCCATCGGCTCTGTCAACACATTCAAACTGAGCCTTAAGCAGACAGGAACGCATAGCGTGCCGTTCATCAGCCTGTCCAGCAGGAACAAGAATATAACTCTCCGCGAAGGAGTCACCAGGTTCTCCGGACAGGATGCGAGGCTGTCGGTCGAGGCGCATCCGAACTCCGCGGAGAGACAGCTTCGCAGGAAACACCTGCTGGACTCCCTGCAAAGGATCTACCCTGGAGTGAAACGCGACTCCCTGCTCAGGAAAGTGTTCGGGAAATATGCGTCCGGAACCACCTTGCCGGACTATCTTTCCGAAAAGGATTTCGAGAAGAGCGACATCAGGATCCAACTTGGTGAATCCTTTGCGAACTACATCAGAGACTGGGACATCACAGGGAACATCGACCTCGCCGAAGGTCTTGTCATCACCCCGTACTATCCACTCGACAACAGGATAACAGGATTCAGCGGGAAGTTCTCCAACAACACGATCGACCTCAACAGACTATCGTTCAAATCCGGGGTGTCGGACATCTCCGCCACCGGCCATCTTACCGGTCTCAAGAGGTTTCTTGTCTCCGGCAAGGGCAGGCTCAACCTGGATCTGGGCATAACCTCCGACGAGATCGACATGAACGAGATCCTCATCGCGCTCAACGCCGGAAAGAAATTCACGCCTATAGGCCACAACGCGGCTCTCTCCGGAGTTGATGACAACGCCTACCTCAACACCGTCAAAGAGATGACAGCCGCGGACACGACCGCCTCCACCTCGCTGGTCGTGCTGCCGTCCAACCTCAACGCCAAGATCTCGCTGAGCGCCAACAAGATAAGATACTCAAACCTGGAGACATCCTGGGTGGCCTCGGACATCGTGATGAAAGAGCGCTGCCTTCAGGCGACGAACACCCTCGCGACGACGAACATGGGCGACGTGTACCTCGAAGGTTTCTATTCGACCCGCACCAAGAAAGACCTCAAGGCCGGCTTCGACCTCACCTTGTCCGGCATCACAGCCGAGAAGGTTATCCAGCTGTTCCCGGCAGTGGACAGCATCGTGCCTATGCTCAAGGCTTTCAGGGGACTGCTCGACTGCGAGATCGCCGCGACAAGCTCGATCGACACATCCATGAACATCGTGCTGCCGACCCTGAGCGGCATAGTGAAAATTGACGGCAAGAACCTGTCCCTTACCGACAGTGACGAACTCAACAAGCTCCGCAGATCCTTGATGTTCAAGGACAAGGACTCCAGCTTCATAAAATCCCTGTCAATCCGCGGCATCATCAAGGAGAACCACATGGAGATCTTCCCGTTCCTGCTGAACATCGACCGCTACTCGATCGCGGCCAGCGGCCTTCAGGGTTTCGACCAGCGGTTCAAGTACCACCTTTCCGCCCTGAAGTCGCCGATTCCGTTCAAGTTCGGCATCAACGTGAACGGCACCTTCGACAATTGGAAGTGGAAACTCGGCAAGACAAAGTACAAGAGCCGCAACATCCCTCTTTTCGATGATCAGGTCAACAGCCTGACGCTAAACCTGACCTCCGCCATCCACAACATATTCGAGAAGGGCGTGGAGCAGGCTCTGAAGCAGAACGAGCTGTCGCAGAAGGCGATAGAGAACAAAAAGAAGGAACTTGACTATTCCGCCTCCCTGACGGAAGACCTCTCCGCCGACGAAAAGAAAACCCTCAAAGCCCTTGAGACCGTCACCGGCGCCGGTAACATCGGTGACAACGGTGCCGGCTCACATCTTCCGCACGCTGAACCAGCCGGAACGAACGATGCGGCAGAGCGCGACGGGCAGAAAAATAATATTTGAATATTAACAGATTTCAACTATCTTTGCAAACCTTTCGGACTCGGAGCAAAGGCAGCTTCCAATCGCCCAAACTCCCTGCGGAATCCCTATCATCATCTAGATTCCCCTGCCGGAAGGCTTTGCGGGTGTGTTGAAACTGGTAGACAAGCCAGACTTAGGATCTGGTGCGCAAGCGTATGGGTTCGAGTCCCTTCACCCGCACAAGGGGACAACCTCATCCGAGGCTGTCCTTTTTTCATTCCCATAACCCACTGAAAATCCATCCAATCCCCCAAAAACGAAAGTCACAGAATATAGAATCCATAAGAAACTGACAATGACTACATTCGTAATTCCTGCCAGTCAAAAAGGGAGGGCAAGATCTCGTATGTCTCTATGGGTCAAGAGGTGGAGGGTCATCAACTGATATTCAATCAATTACCGATCGCTGCCAGGGTTAGCCTTAAATATAAGACTAAAAAAGGCGAGCCATTGGGATTTCCAACGGCTCGCCTGCATATTCTTTGGATCAATGCTTAGAAATTCAGTTTGAGAGAAAGACCTGCTGTAGGTTGAGAATATCCTTGCACACTTGTAGGAGTGTATGCGAAATAAGGTTCAACCTTAAGATCGAAGGCTGCCCTTTGCGTCCTAAGATCCTGATAGTACATATTTTTCACTTTCGCGATGTGGACAGCATCGCAAATACTCCATATATTCAAAGCCAGACGAGCCGCAAACGCTCCCCAAGCCAAACCGCCCATCTCAGTTGTGCCATCATCGTAAATGTACGTATCGGATAATTGCAAGGCCAATAAACCAACATTGGTACCGATAATAGCAAATCCACGTCCCCATTGCCCAACTATTCCTTGCCCCAAACCAGGAATGATAAATGAAGCGATTCCCGCCCAGGCACGGCTGTAAGGGTCATCACGCTGTGGCACATATTCCTTAGTATTATACAGATTTTTGTATTCACGATACCTCATACCAACAACAACTTCGGCGGTTGTATTGTATTTCTTGTCCACAGAGTTGTTATGTTCTTGAAACACCTCGTTTTCGCCATTCTCGTATCTGACGATAAGTATTTCCGACTTCGATAATGTGAATGTCGGACCGTCAAGGTTATTATATTTCTTGTACTTGACTTCATTTGCATTGACTTCAAGAATCTTTGACTGAATATCTTTGCCATCCTTTGTGGTTATGATATCTTGCGCCTGCACAAAAGGAATACAACAGAGCGTGGTCAGAATCAATAAGATAACTCTTCTCATAAGATTAAATAAGATTTTTAAATAACCGGTATAACTTGTTTTTACCCGCACAAAGGTAATATATTTTCCTAACTATCAAAAGAGCTTCCATATAGCGGAGTCAAAATCAGGACAAGGAACCGCATTTATCCGTGAATCTTATGACTTTGCGACTGACATATATAGTTTCTTAATATGTTTGTGAATTCCACCTGCCTTTTTAGACTGGCTAAATCTTATATGTCTTTATGAATCAACGGGAGCATTTCATACTTTGACATTCAGGCGAGTGGAAGGTAACACATTATTAATGAAGAACATAGATGTATATCTTTAGTGAAAGCACAATAAAGGTAAGCGCCGAATCGACTGACCTTCAGGCACTTATAGGACACGCCATTTTTCCGTTGCAACTTTACCGACCTTTGCGATATGGATAAACAAGAAAGGAACGTTGTCCACCTTGAACGGACAACATTATTACTACGGAAACATCAAAGCCCAAACCGACAATTGGGATAGGGACACCATAGGCGTTTCCTACAACTATCTGAAAAACTACGGTCTCTCTGAAAGCCACCCCTACAACGGCAAAAAGTGTATCATACGTAAAGGCACACTTATCACTTCTCCCCAAAAAAATGATTGGATTATCGTGAAAATGACAGTAATTGGAGTAATAATACTTGCGATAATCATATCCATAGGTGGTGGCAAAGATTCTGCATCGGAGAACTACAACGACAATTCCACCACTCATCAAATACTAGCAAAAAACTATTTCAAAGATTACCTCAAAGATAATCTAAAGAATGCAAAATCTTACGAAGAAGTAAACTATACATCAAGTTACAACTATTCGAAAGGATGCTATGAAGTAACACTCAAATATCGAGCTACTAATTCTTTCGGGGCGTTGGTTCTCGAACAAGCTTCTGGTGATGTATATTTTTCAGACAACACAGTCTCCATCAAGAATGTTAAGACAGAATGAAGATTTTAATACAAAAAGATAAGGTGATACATTTTCAATACATATCACCATCTTTTTTTGGACATAAATTCAGATATGATTTAATACATCAAGATAGATTGGACAGCAAATCCTGCAAAATGATAGCAAAACGGTATTTTGTATGTTAAGGACATATAAAAACCGAGGGGTGAAGCAGAGAGCCTTACAGCTCAGAGTGGCAGCCGGGTACAGACATTACCCTAATAACGTCTGTAGTGGCTGCGGACTCTCTCAACCTTGCCGAAATGTACTCGCCTGTAGGCTCGCACCCGGACAAGTCTGATAACATCCGCCTCAATGGCGACTATCACAAGATGTTGGCTTGTTCTCATTCTGCATACTTATTGTTAGGAAATTGAGAGAACAACCGTCCTTGTTGTAGTACCCCCTCGGTATGGGACAATAAAAAAAGCAAGCATCCCTTTTAGGGAAAAGATGCTTGCTTTTACTTGTCTTCCTAACTCGTATGAGAACAATGCAAAGATAGCCATTCTTTTCAGATTATCAAGTAATATCGTAGACTTTTTTCATCAAGACTCTTCCTTCCAACCATTCCACGAACTCCAGTTCTCTCTTGAAGTCCTCGATAAAAGTTCGATAATCTCCCACGATTCCGCATAAGGGGACAACATCATCCGAGGCCGTCCTTTTTTCCATTCTTATAACCCACTGAAAATCCATCCAATAAATCAAAACCTAAATGAAAAAAATCAAGAATCCATAAGAAACTAAAAATGAATATATTCGTAATTCCCGCTAGTCAAAAATGGCTGGCAGAATCCTGTATATCCCTATGAATCAAGGAGTGGCGTTTCACTTGCTGACATTCAAGCTATTACGGATCAGTGCTAAAGCCGCTCTTGAAAAATGGGCTAGACATTGTTGTTTTCAATGGATCTGCTTACATATATTAGGGAGACGTTTCAGGCGAGTGGGAGATAATATATTGTTAATGAGAGATATAGAGGTTTATCTTCAGCGGGAATCCGCTAAAGGCGGATACCGAATCAACTGACTTACAAGTAATTATAAAGCACGTCATTTTCTCGTTGCAATTCTACCGAGGGGAATTTCACGACAACTCTTGCCAAAACTTGTATGGCAATAAAATCAAAGCCCTTGCCACCTGACCGGGCAAACTAACGCAAAAGCTCCCACCCGAGCAGACTGGCGGGAAGTTTAGCATTGTCACACCTATATACAACAAGGGAGCACACGCATTCAACAAGGAAAGCAGACGCAACAGTGTAGTGCGGCTACGCGAAGAGGCGGAGGTTGTCGAAGGTGGGGGCAAGGGAGCCGGACTCGATGCGGTGGATGATCTCCACGACCTTGTCGTTCATCGGGGTGGGGCAACCGACTTTGCGGCCGTAGGCGCTGACGGCACCGTTGATGGAATCGACCTCGGTTTTCTTGCCGCGCTCAAGATCCTGAAGCATACTGGCTTTCAGACGGGCGTGCTTGCGGATGGCTACCGGGATGATCATAAAGGAGATGAACTTCTTCACGGGATTGCTGTAATCCAGAAGCTTGACTACATCCTTGCCTTGGATCGGCTCGATGGTTATGCCGCCCTTACGGCAGACATCAATGCATTCCTTGATCAAGGCCTGCACGACCTTCCTTGAGGCACGGTCCGAGGCGGCCTCTCCGAAAGTGCAGCCCAGGACAGCGCTCATTCCGGAGAACGCGGCGTTGATCAGGAGCTTGCTCCAGCGGGTTCCGAGGAAATTCTCCTCTACCTCGACCGGGCCCATCTTCTCAAGGAGGGCCTTGACCTCAGCGAAATGCTTGTTGACATTCTCGGAAACCGCGCCCAACGAAAAAGTGAGGCTGTCCGGCGAACTGGTCAACTCACAGACTCCCGGGCCAAGCATCGTGGCTCCCCAGGCGACAGTGCAGCCAAGCACACGGGACGGACCGACGATCTCGGAAATCAGCAGCTCCGGCAACCCGTTCTGGAGAGTGACGATCACACCATCCTCAGCGAGGGAACCTTTGAGCATATTCACAACCTCGGCATTATGCAACTGCTTGGTCATAAGGAATATGACATCATATTCACCAGTCATTTCCTCATCTGTCAGGACGGTCACCGGCTGAGTGAAATTCACGGTGCCTACCACTCTCGCACCTTCGGCACGCAAGGCGGCGACGTGAGCCTTGTTATGGTTGATGAGGTCAATCTGACCTCCGTTCTTCGTAATATACGCGCCCAGAATGGTTCCCAACGAACCGGCGCCATAGATGGCACTTCTCATATTCCTTGAATATTCAAATTCCGCAAGCAGGCAATCACTTGCCGAATACAATCCGTTCGAGGGTGATTGCCCACCCTTGTCAATGAATATCTCCGCGGCAAAAATAGTGATTCCCTTCCGGATGTCAAAGCCGTTCAGCAGAAATCAGCGCGGCCAAATTGGATTTCTGATCAGTAAGGGTTAACTTTGCATTGTGGAAATATTCCCGGAAAACAAATAAGTTTGAAATGTTCTTTGAGGTGAACAAATTTTCAAACCAACGAGTCAAAACAGCTTCTAAAAAACATTAGAATAATGAACAGAATTGTAAGAATCATCGCGGCTTCGACGCTGACATTCGGACTCTTGCTCTGCGGAACTTTCGCTTTCGCGCAGAAGAGCCCAGCGTTCGAGGCTAAGTTCAAGATCGCGGAAGGCGCTGACCTTCGCATCCTTGACGACAACATCTGGGACTACAGCAAGGACACCATTCCTCCGAAATGGAAGGAAATCGGAGAGGATCCGCGTGACTGCAACAGGGCCCCGCAATTTGCCAGGCTCGTAAACGACTACCTTCCTGATGTCTTCGCGCTTCAGGAATATTCCAGCCATATGCACAAGGAATTCTACCCTCTGGTGCAGAAAGACGGCTATGTCATCGCCTGGGAATCGAAGAAGGACTGGAACAACACTCCGATCTTCTACAACAGCAAGACGCTTGAGCCTCTGTACGTCAACTACAACAAGTACACTCCCGAGCAGTGGTGCAACCACGGATCCAAGTCCTTCACCTCGGCTGTGCTGAAAAGGAAGGCCGACGGGAAGATATTCGCGATAATCGGCACCCACCTTTGGTGGAAGAGCGAAAAGTCCAAGCCGGGCAGCACGATGGCGAGAGCCTCACAGCTCCGTCTGGTGATGGCGGAGACCGACATCATCAGAGCCAAATACGGGGATATTCCTGTTTTTGTGATGGGGGATATGAACTGCGAGGAGGACACCGTTCCGATCCAGCAGCTTATCCAGGGCGGTTATGTGCCTTGCTACAAGGCCGCTACCGTCTATGGCGACAACCACAACGGACATCACATATGCAGCCCTGGGGACGGATATTCGGTCGAGAGCCGCAGACGTGGACCTGACCGCGCCACTGGAGCGATCGATCACTGCCTGATCTTCGACCCGAGCGGAAAGGCCGAGGTCAAGGTCTTCGACTGCATTATGGAGAAATACACCATCAAACTCACGGATCATTACCCGAATCTTATTGATGTGAGATTATAACCGTTTCGGTGGGATATTATTCAACAGCTTACATTGCCCGGAATCTGAATACCGGACGCTGATGTAGGCTGTGATTGTGTATTTTCATTTGTCGCTGCGGAATAGATTTCGTACCTTTGTTATCCGTTATGAAGTACGGATTCGACAACGAAAAGTATCTGCGGATACAATCAGAACACATCAAGGAACGCATAGCCCAGTTCGGGGACAAGCTCTATCTTGAGCTTGGAGGCAAATTGTTTGACGACTACCACGCCAGCAGGGTCCTGCCGGGATTCCAGCCGGACAGCAAGCTGAGGATGCTCCAGCAGCTCAGCGACTGCGCGGAGATCGTCATTGTCATCAGCGCCAATGACATAGAGAAGAACAAGGTGAGGGCCGACTACGGCATCACCTATGACATGGATGTCCTGAGGCTCCGCACGGAGTTCCAGAACAGGGGCTTCCTTGTCAGCAGCGTGGTGATCACCCATTTCAACGGTCAGGCCAGCGCCAAAGCTTACAAGGCCAAGCTCAAGAAGATGGGCATCAAGGCCTACTACCACTACACGATCGAGGGTTACCCGAACAATGTAGCCCTGATTGACTCCGAAGAGGGCTACGGTAAGAATGATTACGTGCAGACATCCCGTCCGCTCGTGATCGTGACGGCTCCGGGGCCGGGCAGCGGAAAGATGGCCGTGTGCCTGAGCCAGCTCTACCACGAGCACAAGAAGAGAGTGGCGGCGGGCTATGCCAAATTCGAGACGTTCCCTGTCTGGAACCTTCCTTTGAAGCACCCGGTCAACATCGCCTACGAGGCCGCCACCGCAGACCTCAATGATGTGAATATGATCGATCCGTTCCACTTGGAGGCCTATGGCAAGACTGCCATCAACTACAACAGGGACATCGAGATATTCCCGGTGCTGAACGCCCTTTTCGAGGGAATCTACGGCGAGAATCCGTACAAGTCGCCTACCGACATGGGCGTGAATATGGTGGGCAACTGCATCAGCGATGACGATATCTGCTGCAAGGCCGCCAACGATGAGATCATCCGCCGCTACTACTCCGCGCTCGACCAAATGGCTGACGGAAAGGACAACGAGAGCGAGGTCGGAAAGATCGCGCTTCTCCTCAAACAAGCGAGGATCACCACTGAATATCGCCGTGTGACTGTCGCGGCGAAACAGCGTGAGGCCACGGCAGGCAATCCGTCAGCGGCCATCGAGCTGTCCGACGGGACGATCCTGAGCGCGGAGACCTCCGACCTTCTCGGACCTTGCGCCGCGCTTCTTCTAAAGGCCACCAAGCATCTTGCCGGAATCGACCACAGTGTCAAGCTCATTCCGGGAAGGCTCATAGAGCCGATCCAGAAGACGAAGGTCACCTACCTGCACGGCAAGAACCCGCGTCTGCACACGGATGAGGTGCTGATCGCCCTTTCGGTCCTGAGTCCGGATGACGAGAACTGCCGCAAGGCCCTTGACACACTACCGCTTCTGAAAGGCTGCCAGGTCCATTCGACGGTCCTTTTGAGCGACATCGACAAGAAAGTCTTCAAGAAGCTCGGTGTGGACCTCACCTGCGAGCCTGTCCACGAAAGGCACTGACACTTTGGATTTTTCAACGATAATGACTAACTTTAGGCTTTGAAAGCCAGTCAGACTATTCTGGCTATAGAACCAACGTTTTATTATCATATTCAAAGAAATGAGTTACTGTCCTCATTGCGGAGCGCCGGTGCAGCCGGACTCATCTTTTTGCCCAAGCTGCGGGAAACCGCTTCAATCACAGACCGGAACCGGCCAGACTTACAACGACTATCAGGTCGCCAAGGAGAAGGAGGATCGTTGGCTGATCGCCCTTGTCCTCTGCATCGTGCTTGGCGGACTGGGTGTACACAGATTCTACACCGGGAACACGACCACCGGCATCATTATGCTCCTCACTTTGGGTGGATGCGGAATCTGGGCACTCATAGACCTGATTATGATCGCCTGCAACACTTACGTTGACGGGAACGGACAGACCTTGAAATAACAAACAGCAAACATTATGAAATATTGTCCTAAATGCGGAACAGCCGTTCCTGACAACGCCTCCTTCTGTCCGAAGTGCGGCACGAACATCCCGGACACCGATTCCGGCACCACACCGGCACAGGATCCCACTCCGGCGCCTCAGACTTTCACGCCACAGCAGCCTCCTATGGAGCCATGCCCTCCGACCTACCTCGCCCTGTCCATCATCGTGACCGTACTCTGCTGCCTTCCTTTCGGAATCGTCGGCATTGTCAAATCCAGCAACGTTTCCAAGGAATATGCCGCCGGGAACTACGCCGGGGCAAAGGATGCGAGCAAGCAGGCCAAGACCTGGAGCATAATCGGACTGTGCTGCGGCCTGTTCTGGATAATCCTCTACATCATCCTGCTGGCCTGCGGATTCATGGCCGGCCTCGCTGATCTTTAGAGTCTTCTCTGTCTTTGGCTCTCAGGCCTGTCCCATTTTTAAGATCCCTCCATCCGGAATCATCTCATCAGGCAGATGAACAAAGATTCCTACAAGAAACCAATCCTGTACATTCTGCTCACGGCAGCGTGTGTGGGATTGGTGCTTACATATTCACGTTTCAGCCCCGAAGACAGCACCTGGTTCCCCAAGTGCATATTCCTGCAGCTGACAGGATTGAAATGTCCCGGCTGCGGCAGCCAGCGGGTAGTACACAACCTGCTGAACCTCAATATTCACAAAGCCTTTGAGGCCAACGCCTTTCTCGTGCTGTGCCTCCCGTACATCATCTCCCTGCTGGTGTCCGTTCCACTCAGATCCCGTTTCCCACGATTCTACAACACCCTCAACAGTGTCCCCGTCATCATCACCATCGGCATCCTTGTCATAGCCTGGTGGATCACCCGCAACATCTTCGGCTGGTGATAGTCAGTTCAGAGGAAGGTAAAAGGTTAATATATCGATTATATTCGTATCTTTGTGACACCAAGAGAGAAAAATTATACTATGATAAAGAGACTTATTCATCCCATCTGCGTGGCGGTTATGCTCATCATCGCATCAGCATGCGAGAAATACGAACCGGATTGGGATATCTTTGAGGCTTACGGCGTGGCGGAGGAGATAAAGACGGATTTCTACGAAAGATATTCAGAGGATGTCAAGGTCACGAGCGCGGTGACATCCTACAATAAGTCTCAGGTCGAATTTGTGGACACAGACGGGTTGAAGTGCACGGCCGTCTATAAAGGCCACACTTGGATGATGACGCAGAAAGAGTTCAACAAGAACGGATTCGCGTTCCTCAAGCAGCTGCCGGAGAGAATCGCAAAAGCCTACCTCAGAGCCGGAGCCAGCAAAGAATTTTACGAGTGGGATCAATCGTATGTGATCGAAGTCACACGCAGAGGGTTTGACAAAAAGGCATACGAGTTCCAGTTCGTTGTTTTTGACGAGAATGAGTTCCCCAAGCTTGCATACCAGGAGTATTTCGTGCTGTTAGACGAGGACGGAGAACTCCTCGATATCCGGTCCCGCCACAACAGATCCATCTGGTGGTATGATATGAGCGGCTGTGTCGATTTTGTAAGGCAAAAATATCCCGAGGCCACAATCCTTGCCGGAATCAACGATTCCAGCGACAATGTCTTGTATATCAAAGACAAAGGCGTTCTGAAAACGGTCCGGTTTGATTATCGTGGATCTGATGAGCAAACTTGGAGTGCGACCATCTACAGATTGGAGGATTACGACAAACTACCTGACACTGTGTTGGATGAATATGCCAAATATAGGGTCTATCACCCTGATTTCAATTATTCTGAGGTCTATCGCGTCGAGACGAAGGACGGAATCTATTACGGATTGAAAAGCGCCACCACAAGCCTGACCGTTTACTTCAAGGCTTGACTCAAATTCTTAGGATTCCTCGTCCACGAATATGCCCGATAATGCTACCGTCATCGTACTTTTAGAAGCTGTTTTGAATTGTTTGTTTGAAGGTTTGAGAGTGAAAAACTTCAGTTTCGACCGCTTCTTCCAAGGAAGATAGCGGTGC
>JABLTL010115403.1_pt1 | contig 82814 bp, 78 predicted proteins | sample 7160151 | NCBI WGS metagenome assembly JABLTL01 (sample SAMN14651223, study PRJNA627086) | human gut metagenome | isolation source: feces | host: Homo sapiens | reverse complement strand
ATTATGGAATAGCAAAGCCCGAGCTTGTGAAAGTTCGGGCTTTGTGATATTTTAAAAGAGGGTGTGAATTTTGACACACCCTCTTTTATTAATTGTGTTACCAGCTTAGGTACTAATTGATTACAAAGTGCGTAATTTTCTTATGAAGGACATTATTTCTTTTGTTTCAACTTTTTGAGTTTTCGTTTGGCTTCAGGAATATCGGGACAAAGGGCTAATGCTTTTTCGTAGTTGCGAATGGCTGCTTCCTTCATTTTCTCCATTTCGCATTCCTTGCCCATGATTACATACTCTACAGCCAGTTTTTTCAAGAAGTCGTTTTTCTGTTGTAGTTGGTCTTGGAGCTCCTCGATCTTCTTTTGTTGTGTGTTAATGATGTTGAGTTTGCGTCGGATAAGCCTTTTAGATGCAGGTTTCTCTATGTCGTAACGACTGTGAATGGCCAGGAAGAAGGCGTCGAGCGCTGCTTGCATGTCCCCTCTGTCGAAGGCTTGCATGGCATCCCAATACTCCTTGTCGGCCTTCGACTGCTTGAGGGCGGTGTTTATGGCCGTTGGGTCGTTGTAGCTCTTTGCAAAGTTCTTCACTTCCGTGCGTACGAAGATGTCGTTGCGCTGAATGGGATTTTTTAGGGTTAAGCCCTGTAGAGAGGTGCAGCGCGAGAGGGCGACGTAGGTCTGTCCGCCTGCAAAGACGCCACCGGTGAAGTCGAGATTTACGCGGTTGAACGTGAGCCCCTGACTCTTATGGACTGTAATGGCCCATGCCAAGCGTACAGGGAATTGGGTATAGGTGCCCAATTCTTGCTCCTCGATCTTCTTCTCCTGTTCGTTGAACGTGTATCTTACGTTCGACCATTTCTCGCGTTCCACATCCAGTTCGTTCCCGTCTTCTGCAACTACATAGATGCGATCGTGATTCTCTTCATCGAAACCAATCACGGTGCCAAGGGTGCCGTTCACCCAACGATGGTCCATATCGTTTTTGACGAAGAGCACCTGCGCACCAATCTTCAATTCCAACTCTTTTGGGGTGGGAAGGCTCGACTCTGGAAATTCTCCTTCGATGACGCCCATGAACATTTCAGCGCCTCCAGGGAGATCCGACAACCGTTTGTTGTTGATGAAGTCGACCGTGTCGCGGCGTGCTGACAATGTAATGGATAATTGCTTATCGTTGGTTGTCGTCGTTGCTTGGTTGTCATCGAGAGCGACACGCTGGTTGAGCAGCGCCAGGTCGGTAGTGCTCACCTGTGATGTGCGGATATGGTCAAGGATGCTGATGAACGTAGGATCGCTCTGCCTGTAAACCTTCCTCAGTTCGATGGATACCAGCTGCATCTGGTAGAATATCTTGGCGTCGAAAAAATAGGCAGACGCATAAAAGGGACGCAATAATTGCCAATCGTCCTCACGTACCACAGGTTCCAGCTGGTAGATATCGCCTACAAACAACAACTGTTTGCCACCAAACGGCTCGCGCATGTTGTGGCAATAGATGCGCAGCACCTTGTCGATAAAGTCGATGATGTCTGCGCGAACCATACTGATCTCGTCGATGATGATGAGTTCCAACTCACGCAGAATCTTGATTTTCTCACTGTTGTATTTTAACGTCTTGCGAATGTTGCGAGGCGTGTACTGGGTGTCGTTGGGTAGTAGGGGATGGAAGGGCAACTTGAAGAAACTATGCAGAGTGGATCCTCCCGCATTGATGGCGGCGATACCCGTAGGGGCAAGTATGATGTGTTTCTTTTTGGTGTGCGACGCTATGTATCGCAAGAAAGTGGATTTACCCGTCCCCGCTTTCCCCGTAAGGAAAAGCGAGCGGCGGGTAAATTGTATGATTTGAAGTGCTTGTTGCAACTCTTCATTCTGAAGGTCTATTTGAGTTTCCCCAGTTGTAGGCATAAGTGTGTTTAGAGATTGTCGAAATTGACTGTTTCCTCTGTCTTGTGCTTTTTGTCAGTGCCTGTCTCGGTCTTTTCCTTTCCGAGTGTGGTGCCTTGCGATGGCGTGGTAATGGGGTTGCCATTCTCATCGAGCACAATCTCCTCATCGGTAACCATCACGCTATCACGATGCAGACTTGATGAGTCGTTGCGTGCCGGAGCGTAGTAAGGCGAGCAATCGTACATATCCTTGGTGATGCTCTCGTCGTTAGGAGTTTGGAACTTAGCGTGGTACTTCTGGAAAGCAGGATCTTCCATGACCGAATGGATGAAGTAGCCGCAGATGGGCAATGCCGTCCTTGCGCCCTGTCCGAGCGCACCTGTGCGGAAATGGATGGAGCGGTATTCGCCGCCTACCCATGCGCCCACAACCAGGTTGGGGCTGACTCCTACGAACCAAGCGTCGGAGTGATTGTTAGACGTTCCCGTCTTGCCACCCCAATCGGTGTCTCTAAATGAGTTGCCTGCATATTCGGCGGCGGACAGGCTCACCGATGTGCCACCACCGTCGTGTGTGCCGCTCATGAGCAACTTTTGCATGAAGAAGGCGCTCTTGTATGGGATGACTTGCTCGGACGTGGACTTATCCACGAACACCTCGTTGCCGTCGCTGTCGACGATGCGCGTCACCAACGTGGGTCGATGGTGCATGCCGTTGTTGGCGATGGTGCAGTAGGCACCTGCCAACTCGAGCAGGTTGACATCACTCGATCCCAAGGCCAAGGCTGGGTTATCGTCCAATGGGCTCTCGATACCCATTTTTTGAGCCGTTTCAATGATGTTCTTGATTCCCAATTCCTGACCCAAGCGAACGGCCACCGAGTTGATACTCTTGGCGAACGCGCTCTTCAGGGGGATGGAATCGCCCGAGAATGAGCCATTGGCGTTTGTCGGGGTCCAAGTGGTCATTTCCTTTTTCTTTTTGTCGTAGACCTGCATGGAGATGTATTCGTCGCGTCGCTTATCGCAAGGAGTGAGACCTTCGTTCATAGCCTCGGTATAGACAAACAACTTGAACGTAGATCCAGGCTGTCTTTGTGCCGTTACCTTATCGTACTTCCACGACTTGAAATCGATGTCGCCAACCCATGCCTTTACGGCACCCGTTTGAGGTTCCATGGCCACCATTGCGCAATGCATGAAGGTCACCATGTACTTGATGGAGTCCTCTGATGTCATCATCTTGGTGATGGAACCCTTATCGTAGTCGAACACCTTCACAGGGTGTTTCCATTCCTTATAATAATAAGTCACAGAGTCGGGCTGGTCGGGGAACCTTGCTTGTAGGGCCTTATAGAAAGGCTGGCGCTCGGCAATGCTTTGCACAAAGTTGGGGATTACCTGATGGTTCTCGTCTTGCCAAGGCTCCTGACGCAGCCAATTGGAGTCTTGGTTGCGATAGATGCTCCAATGGTTGTTGAAGTTCTTCTGCACAATCTCCATTTGCTTCTTAGCGGCCTCCTCAGCATACTTCTGCATCTTGGAGTCTAAGGTCGTGTAAATCTTCAATCCCGAACTGTAAAGGTCGTAATGGTTCTCGTCGCACCAGTCCTTAAGCTCATCGGAGATGGCCTGGCGGAAATACAAGGCCTGGCCATCGTAGTTTTCCTCCATCTTATAATGCAAGGTAATGGGGATGGCCTTCAGTGAGTCGTACTCCTGACGAGTGAGGTCGTTGTGAGTGCGCATGTTGTTGAGAACTGTGTTGCGGCGCACAAAGCTCTTCTCGGGGTTCGACTTAGGATTGTATAGAGTGGTGGCTTTCAGCATACCCACAAGTACGGCGGCCTCCTCTGTCTTCAGGCTGTCGGGGGTTGTGTCGAAGTACGTTTTGGCAGCTGTCTTGATGCCATAGGCGTTGGAACCGAAGTCCACGGTGTTGGCGTACATGGTTATGATCTCCTTCTTGTTGAATACGGTCTCCAACTTCGTAGCAATGATCCATTCCTTACTCTTGATGATGAGTATCTTCAAACCAGGAATTTTGCCCAGCAGCCCCGTAGAGTAGTTGGAACGCACACGGAACATGTTCTTTGCCAACTGTTGGCTGATGGTAGATGCGCCACGTCCATCGTGGTGTAGCACCGCATCTTTCATGGCACTGAACACGCCCACGACGTCGACGGCCATGCCACGGGGTCGCTTGTAGTAGCGCTCGTCCTCGGTGTCGATGAGCGCCTTGAAGAAAGCGGGAGCCACCTCTTCGTATTTCACGGGAGTGCGGTTCTCGTTAAAGAATTTTCCAATCAACTTGCCATCGGCACTATAGATTTCCGAGGCTTGGTTGGTTTGCGGGTCGAGAATGCCCGAAAAATATCCTGGGCTCCTTCCGAAAAGCCAAAGGAAATTGATGTCGACTGCTCCCAGGTACAATAGGAAGGCGACGATGAGTGAAACGAAAGCGACACCTGTTTTGGTGTACCATGCTCGTCCGCGATACAACCCTTTATACCATGGCCAGAATTTGCGCATCATACGCCATAACCAGCCTGCCAATGCCTTAATCTTTTTCATTGCTTGTTGATATTATATTATTGCAAATATACGAAATATGTCGGTTAACGTGTCTTCTGATGGATGAAATTTAAGATATCTTCAATGTTTTCGGGTGAAAACCAAGTGATATCGGTATCTTTCTTGAACCAAGTCAGTTGTTTGCGCATATAGCAGCGTGAGTTTGACTGGATTTGCCTGATGGCCTCTTTGAGGCTGATGGTGTTGTCGAAGTAAGCGAACAACTCCTTGTAGCCCACGGTGTTTAAGGAATTGAGCCCACGTTTGGGGTAGAGCGCCCTTGCCTCATCAATCAGTCCGTGGTCGACCATTTCAAGAACGCGCTTGTTGATGCGGTCGTACATTTCCTCCCTGGGGCGGTTCAATCCTATCTTGATGATGTTGAAAGGGCGCTCCTTCTTCTTCTTTGTGCGGAAGGAGGAGTAGGTCTTTCCTGTCATGTGGCATATTTCCAAGGCATGTACCACACGTCGAGGGTTGTTTCGGTCTACGATCTGCCAATGCTCGGGGTCTAACGTTTTCAATTCCTCGACAAGGGCGGGAAGTCCCTCGTCGGCAAGACGTTGCTTCAGTGTTTGGCGTGTTTCGTCGTCGACGGTAGGAATGTCGTCGATGCCGTTGCACACAGCATCGATATACATCATGCTACCACCAGACATAAGACAGTTGGGGTGGGGAACGCCGTCTTCCTCGCCATTGTATAGACGCTCCAGGAGAGCCAACACTTCCTGTTCGAACATGGAAGCGCTATAGTAATCTTCTAAGTGATGGGTGCCAACAAAATAATGCTTGGCAAGCGCAAGTTGGGCCTTGGTGGGCGCGGCGGTGCCTATAGGAAGTTCGGCAAAGATTTGGCGCGAGTCAGCGTTGATGACTGGCGTGTTGAGCTGTTGGGCGACTTGAATGCAAAGTTCGCTTTTTCCCACTCCTGTCGGTCCTAAAATAACGATTAGATTTTTAGTCGTTGGTAACATCAAGGAATCGCGTTGTGATGGTTGTTTGCCAAGCTATTGTAAGAATTGAGGGCGTGCCGTAGCGCATCCCTCAATTCTTTTTATTGGTAAGTAGGAACAAAGATGATGTTCCTTCGTTCGTGCGTTGGTAATGTGTCGATCTATGCGTGTTGGGTAATTCGTTATGCATGTCGTGTGCGACATGAGTTAGCGAATGATACCGCGCTTTGATGATGACACAAAATCGATAATGTATTGAATCTCAGGCGTAATCTGAAGTTCGCTTTTGATCTTCTTGATGCCCTCGGCCAAGATACCCTCGCTATAGAGCATGCGATAAGCGTTGTGGATGAGATCAATGAGGTCGTTGCTGAATCCGTGGCGTCTCAATCCTACAAGGTTGATACCTGCATAGCGAGTGGGCTCCTTGCCTGCAATAATGTATGGGGGGATGTCTTGGCTAAAGCGGCAGCCGCCTTGGATCATGACGTAACCTCCGATGTGGCAGAACTGGTGGCAGAGCACCACAGCACTTATGATGGCATTGTCGTCGACGGTGACCTCGCCTGCAAACTTGGTAGAGTTGCCGATGATGAGTCGGCTACCCAAGATGCAATCGTGCGCCACGTGCATGTTCTCCATCAGCAGGTTGTTGTCACCCACCTTGGTGGTTCCTCGTGAGGCGGTTCCTCGTGAGATGGTTACGTTTTCGCGAATGCTATTGTTGTTGCCCACCTCGCAGATGGTATCCTCGCCTTTGAACTTCAAGTCTTGTGGCTTGGTGGAAATGCTGGCTCCGGGGAAAATCTCGTTACCGCTTCCTATGCGCGCTCCATAGTTGATGGTGACATTGTTCTGTAGAACGTTGTTGTCGCCCAAAACCGTGTTGCGATCGATATAGCAGAATGGGCCAATGATGTTGTTGTCTCCCAGTTTTGCCTCGGGATGCACGAATGCTAATGGACTTATCTGGTTCATAGTAAGAGATTTATTTGTTTTTTATGATTTGTGCGGTGAAGGTAGCCTCCGACACTACGTGGTCGCCGACGAACATGTAACCCTTCATGGAGCTGATGCCGTGGCGGACGGGGCCAAGGAGTTCTACTCTGAAAAGCAAGGTGTCGCCCGGAACGACTTTGTGCCTAAACTTCACATCGTCGATTTTCAAGAAATAGGTAGACCATTTCTCGGGTTCTTCCAACTGGCTCAAAACCAACAGTCCACCACATTGAGCCATAGCCTCGATCTGGAGCACACCAGGCATGACGGGCTCTTCTGGGAAGTGTCCTTGGAAGAAGGGCTCATTGGCGGTGACATTCTTTACGCCCACGATGCTTGTTGCGCCCATTGCCACCACCTTGTCGATGAGCTGCATGGGGTAGCGGTGGGGCAAAAGCTGGCGGATGCGGATGTTATCCATCAGCGGTTCGTCGTTGGGGTCGTAGATGGGGGCTTGGATTTCGTGCTTGCGAATCTCCTTGCGCATGAGGCGCGCAAACTTGTTGTTGATGGTGTGGCCTGGTCGTGTGGCAATGATGCGACCCTTGATGGGTTTGCCGATCAGTGCCATGTCGCCAATGATGTCGAGGAGTTTGTGCCTTGTGCACTCGTTGTCCCACATCAAGGGCTTGTGTTGGATGTAGCCAATCTTTGTGGCATCCATGCGTGTAACCTTAAGCAGGTCGGCCAATTTGTCCAACTGTGCTTGCTCCACCTTTTTCTCGTAAATTACGATGGCGTTGTCGAGGTCTCCGCCCTTGATAAGGTTGGCCTCCAACAAAGGCATGATGTCGCGCACGAAGACGAAGGTGCGTGCAGGTGCTATTTCCGATGAATAGTTAGCAATGTTGTCGAGTGTGGCAAACTGGCTACTGATGAATTTCGATTGGAAAGAGCACATGGTAGTTACCGAGAACTGCTCATCGGGCAAGATGGTGATGCACGATCCTGTTTCCTCATCGCGCACCTCGATTTTCTTGCGAATGATATAGTAGTCCTTCGGAGCGTTCTGCTCAACAATTCCCACCTCGTTGATCTTCTCCACATAGGGGTTTGCTGAACCATCCAGGATGGGGAACTCAGGGCCGTTGACCTGAATGAGGCAGTTGTCGATGCCCAATGCGTAAAGGGCCGACATGCCATGCTCGATGGTCGACACTCTGACCTCGCCACATTGGAGAACGGTTCCGCGCTGTGTGTCGCCAACGTTCTCGGCGATGGCTTCGATGATGGGTTCGCCCTCTAAGTCAATGCGTTGTATCTTGTAGCCTGTGTTTTCTGGAGCGGGATTGAAAGTCACGGTAAGACTTAGGCCTGTGTGAAGTCCCTTTCCGTAAAGGGAGAAACTTCCGCCAAGCGTCGTTTGTTTTGCTGTATCCATGTGCTTCATTGTTTTTTCTTTAATTGTTCGACTTCTTTCTGCAAAGCCGTCAGTTGCTTGTACATCTCAGGCAAGCGCTGGAAGATGGCTTGGCTCTTGAAATAGGGCAGCTTCTGCATGGGAGGCGTACCGATGAGCGTCTGGTTGCTCTCCAATGAGCCGGGCACTCCTGATTGTGCGCCCAAGAACACCTTGTCGCCAATTTGGATATGTCCGGCGATACCCACTTGTCCTCCAAACATACACCACTCTCCAACCTTTGTGGATCCTGCCACGCCAACCTGGGCTGACATGACGGTGTTCTTTCCGATGTCGGTGTTGTGTGCAATTTGCACAAGGTTGTCGAGCTTCACGCCCTTGCGCACGTAGGTTGAGCCCATGGTTGAACGGTCTACGCAAGAATTGGCGCCGATTTCCACATCGTCCTCAATGGTTACGATGCCAATCTGCGGAATCTTATCGTATTGTCCGGTTTCCATGTTAGGTGCAAATCCAAATCCATCTGATCCGATGACGGTTCCTGCATGGATGATTACTCGGTTTCCCAACTTACACCCGTAGTAAATGGTGGTGTTTGGGTATATGATGCATTGCTCGCCCACTTTCACGTTGTCGCCGATAACGGCATGGGGATAGATTTGGCATCCGTCGCCAATCTCCACTCCGTCGCCGATGTATGCGAAAGCTCCCACATACACATCCTTGCCTATTGTGGCCTTGGGAGAGATGAATGCCAATTTGTCTATGCCAGTCTTTTTGGGTTTGGCAGCCTCGTACATCTGTAACAGCTTAGCCACACAGTCGCGTGCGTTTTTCACTCTGATAAGAGTAGGCTTTACGGCTTTTTCAAGGTTGATGCTCTCGTCGATCAGGACAATGCTTGACTGTGTATCGTCGAGGTAATGAGCATACTTGCCGTTAGCCAAAAAAGAAATGGCTCCGGGCACGCCTTCCTCAATCTTCGCAAAAGTGTGAACCTTCGCGTTTTCGTCGCCCTCGATTTTTCCTCCGATGAACTGGGCTATTTGCTTTGCAGAGAATTCCATTTTTAGTTTTGATTGAAATATTTCTGCAAATATAGTAATTAATATTTAAAAAAGAGGAAAAACTCGATTAATATTTGGGTTTTTAATTAGTAAAGGCGCGCAATTGCACAATTGCGCGCCTTATGTGAATTGAAAATACGGGTTGATCTCATCCAAACCCGATGCCCGATGGGGCTTAGATCTTTTCCAGTTCGATGGCCATTTCCTGTTGCAGGGCTTTGGCCTTTTCTGCTGCCGCCTGGGCGAAGTCTTCACCTTGGCTTGCGTAGATGATGCCACGGCTTGAGTTGACGATCAGTCCGCACTCCTTGGTCATTCCGTATTTGCAAACCTCTTGCAAGCTTCCGCCTTGAGCGCCAACACCTGGAACCAGCAGGAAGTGGTCGGGCACAATTTTTCGGATGTCCTCAAACATCTTGCCTTGTGTGGCGCCCACCACATACATCATGTTGTTTTTGTCGCCCCACTCGGTGCTTTTCCTAAGCACCTTCTCGAAGAGGCGCTCGCCATGTGCATCCTCGGTCAGTTGGAAGTCGGCCGATCCTGCGTTTGACGTGAGTGCAAGCAAGATGACCCATTTTCCCTGGTAAGCCAAGAACGGCTTGACGCTGTCCTCGCCCATATAGGGGGCGATGGTCAGCGAGTGGACACCGAAATCCTCGAAAAAGCTCTTGGCGTACATGTTCGATGTGTTGCCAATGTCACCACGCTTGGCGTCGGCGATGATGAAGTGGTTGGGGTAGTTTTCCTTGAGATAATTGATGGTCTTCTCGAAGGTGGCTATGCCCTTGAGCCCCATGCTCTCGTAGAATGCGAGGTTGGGCTTGTAAGCCATACAGTAGGGGGCCGTCGCATCGATGATTTGCTTGTTAAACTCGAATGCGGGGTCTTCCTCTTTCAGCAGGAACTGTGGGATCTTGCGAAGGTCTGTGTCGAGTCCCACGCATAAGAAAGTCTTCTTGCTGAAGATCTGCTCTATGATTTGTTGTCTGTTCATGGTATTGGGTCTATAATTCGTTTTCTTTCAGTTTCTCGGCGTTCTCCACAACGATCAAGGCGTCGATCATGTCTTGGATGTCGCCCGCCAAGAATCCTTGCAGGTCGTGTGTGGTGTATCCGATTCTGTGGTCGGTAACACGGCCCTGTGGGAAGTTGTAGGTTCTGATCTTGGCGCTTCGGTCGCCCGTCGACACCAATGAGCGGCGTCGGCTTGAGATGTCGTCCATGTACTTCTTATGCTCATGGTCGTAGATGTATGTGTACAGACGGCTCAGGGCTCGTTCCTTGTTCTTGGGCTGGTCGCGCGTTTCGGTACATTCGATGAGGATTTCCTCCACTTCGCCCGTCTCAGGATTCTTCCAGGGATAGCGCAAGCGGACGCCCGAGCTAACCTTGTTGACGTTCTGTCCACCGGCTCCGCTGGAACGGAATGTGTCCCACTTGATGTCGCCCTCGTTGATGTGCACCTCAAACTTCTCCGCCTCGGGCAATACGGCTACCGTGGCCGCGCTGGTATGCATGCGTCCTTGGGTCTCCGTGGCCGGCACCCGTTGCACACGGTGCACGCCCGACTCATACTTGAGGATGCCATAAACGTTGTCGCCAGTTACGGCGAAGTCGATCTCCTTGTATCCGCCAACAGCGCCTTCGTTGGCATCTGTTACGCTCACTGTCCATCCCTTCTTCTCGCAATAGCGCTTATACATATTAAAGAGGTCGCCTGCGAAGAGGGCAGCTTCGTCGCCGCCTGTTCCCGCGCGAATTTCCATCTGCACGTTCTTGGCGTCCTCGGGATCCTTGGGCACCAAGTCGAGCTTGATTTCCTCTTCCAGTTTGGGTTGCAGGCTCTCGTTCTCTTGCAGTTCCTCTCGAGCCATAGCCTTCATGTCGGGATCGCTTTCGTTGGCCAATATGTCCTTAGCTTCCTTGATTGCGTTCAGGCATGCTATGTAACGCCCTCTGGCGTCCATGATGTCGTCGAGGTCTTTGTATTCCTTTGTCAGCTTGACGTATCGTTGCTGGTCGGCAATGACCGCCGGGTCGGTAATCAGCGTGCTTACCTCCTCGTATCGACTTACCAAGCCTTCAAGTTTTTCCAGTATCTTGTTGTTGTCTGCCATGTTTCAGTTTGGTCGGATAAAACGAATGGATGGTTTTCCTTTTTTAATTAATAATTGAACTCGCCATATTCGCTCTTGATGGTCAATGAGCGTGTGCCTTCCTCGATGCGTCCCACCACCTGTGCGTCGACGCCAAAGCTCTTGCTGATGGCAATCACCTGGTCGGCAAACTCCGGCTTGACGTAGATTTCCATTCTGTGGCCCATGTTGAACACCTGGTACATCTCTTTCCAATCGGTTCCGCTGCAGTCGTGGATGATTTGGAAGAGTGGGGGGATGGGGAACATGTTGTCCTTGACAACCTTGCAGTTCTCGCCCACGAAATGCAGCACCTTTGTCTGTGCGCCGCCTGTGCAATGCACCATTCCGTGGATCTCAGGATGCAACTCGTCCAATATCTTTCTGATGATCGGTGCGTAGGTGCGTGTGGGTGAGAGCACCAGCTGTCCGGCATCCACCGTCAATCCCTCGATTTTCTCGGTCAACTTATACTTTCCGCTATACACGAGCTCGTTGGGGACGGCTTGGTCGTAGCTCTCCGGGAATTTCTCCGCCAAGTATTTGGCGAACACGTCATGGCGTGCGCTGGTCAGTCCGTTGCTTCCCATACCTCCGTTGTATCTGTGCTCGTAGGTGGCCTGTCCTGTTGAGCTCAGGCCCACGATGACGTCTCCGGGTTTGATGTTGGCGTTGTCGATGACATCGCTACGCTTCATGCGGCATGTTACGGTAGAGTCGACGATGATGGTTCTCACCAGGTCGCCCACGTCGGCCGTCTCGCCTCCCGTGGGCCATATACCCACTCCCAGTTGGCGCATTTCCTCAAGGAAGCTATCTGTTCCATTGATGATTTCGCTGATGACCTCTCCGGGTACGAGCATCTTGTTTCTACCGATGGTGCTCGACAGGAGGATGTTGTCGACGGCTCCCACACAGAGCAGGTCGTCGGTGTTCATCACGATGGCGTCTTGTGCGATGCCTTTCCATACGCTCAGGTCACCGGTTTCTTTCCAATACATATAAGCGAGCGACGACTTGGTGCCAGCCCCGTCTGCGTGCATGATGTTGCAGTAGTCGGGGTCGCCGCCCAGAATATCGGGTATGATTTTGCAGAAGGCCTGTGGAAAGAGGCCCTTGTCTATGTTTTTGATGGCGTTGTGCACGTCTTCCTTAGCGGCGCTGACGCCACGCATCATGTATCGGTTGTTCATGGTTGATGGATGTGTTAATGGTGATTATTCTTTGCTGTTCCAAAACTCCCAACTGGCGAAGGCTTGGAGCAACAGCATCTCCAGTCCGTTCTTGACGATGGCTCCGTGAGCCTTTCCCCTTTTCATGAATAAGGTTTCGTCGGGGTTGTATATGAGGTCGTAGAGCAACGTATGCCCGTCCATGGCCTCATAGGGTAGGTTGGGACATTCGTCGGCGTGCGGGTACATGCCGATGGGCGTGCAGTTTACGATCACATTGTATTCCTTAATGGTTTCTGGCGTGATTTTGCTGTATTGTGTTGTTCCTGGCTTTTCGGTTCGGCTCACCTTCAAGGTTTCCAGTCCGAGCTTTCTCAGGCCATACTCGATGGCTTTCGACGCTCCGCCTGTTCCCAGCACGAGCGCCTTCTTGTGGAATCGCTCAAGCAGCGGCTCGATGCTTTGGGTGAATCCGATGACGTCGCTGTTGAATCCCTTTAGGATGGTTTTGCTTCCCTTGTGCGTCACCCTGATGACGTTTACCGCCCCTATCTCCCTTGCGTCTTTGCTTAGCGCATCGAGAAACCCTATCACCTTTTCTTTATAGGGAATGGTGACGTTAAGCCCTCGCAAGTTGGGGTTTGAGTCAAGGATTTCAGGCAATCCGTCGATCGACGGAATCTCAAAATTCTCGTAGGTGGCGTTGATGCCCTCGTTTTCAAACTTCTCGTTGAAGTATCCGATGGAGAACGAGTGGCCCAAGGGGTAGCCGATTAAACCGTATTTGTCCATAGTCAGAATTATTTTTGAGCATAATACATGGTGCAGATGCCAAAGGTCAATCTTCGGAACGAAGCTTGTGAGAAGCCTGCCTTCTTGAGTATTCCCACCATTTGTTCTCCTTGTGGGAATGCCTCAATAGATGCAGTGAGGTATTGGTATGCTCCCTTGTCTTTCGAGATCAGTTTTCCGTAGACGGGGAGGATGGTGTGCGAATATATCTTGAAGAGCTGCTTCATGGGGAACGACACGGGTGTGGTGAGCTCCACCAGGCTCAGCTGCCCTCCGGGCTTCATCACTCGGCAAATCTCCGCCAATCCCTTGTCGAGGTCTTGGAAGTTGCGTATGCCGAAGGCCGATGTGGCGGCGTCGAACGTGTTGTCGGGGAACGACATGGCCAAGCAGTCTTCCTTCCTCATTTCGACCTTTCCCTCCAGATGTGCGTGCTTCACCTTCTCCCTAGCCACTTTCAGCATACCCTCGGATATGTCGATGCCGACGATCTTTTCGGGGCAGAGCGCTTGGGCTGCCAAGATGGCGAAGTCGCCCGTTCCGGTGGCTATGTCGAGTATGCGCTTGGGTTTTCCTGGCGCCAACTGTCTGATGGCGCTTCTTCTCCATCCCTTGTCGATGTTCCACGATAGGCGGTGGTTGAGCGTGTCGTAGGTGGGGGCGATGTTGTCGAACATCTCCTCCACCAATTTTTCCTTAGCGCCCTGCTTTCCGTAGGGCTTTATCTCTTCTTGCTTGTACATTCGTGCTTATTGTCTCGAAGCCAGGTATTCGCTGACGTTCTTCTCGATGCGTGCGGCGATGTCGCCCTCCTCGGCAGCTTGGTCAAACTTCTCGCCCGTGATATGCTCGTAGAGCTCCACGTATCTGTCTGACACCTGCTGGGCGTACTCGTCGGTGATCTCTGGCATTTTCTCTCCGGGCTGGTTCATGAAGCCACGCTCGATAAGCCATTGGCGCACAAACTCCTTCGACAGCTGGCGCTGGGGCAGCCCCTTCTCCAGTTTCTCCTCGTAGCCGTCTGCGTAGAAGTAGCGGCTTGAGTCGGGCGTGTGGATCTCGTCGATGAGGTAAATCTGTCCGTTGCGTTTTCCAAACTCGTACTTGGTGTCAACGAGGATGAGTCCGCGCTTGGCGGCGATCTCCTGACCGCGTGCGAAGAGCTTGCGTGTCCAGTCCTCAATGACGGCATAGTCCTCTGCCGACACGATGCCCTGCTTGATGATCTCCTCGCGTGAGATGTTCATGTCGTGGCCCTCGTCGGCCTTGGTTGTGGGAGTGATGATGGGCTCTGGGAAGCGCTCGTTCTCGCGCATTCCGTCAGGCAGCTTCACGCCGCAGAGCTCGCGGCATCCGTCCTTATAGGCTCTCCATGCCGAGCCGGTGAGGATGGAGCGAATGATCATCTCCACGCGGAATCCCTCGCACTTGAGGCCCACGGTCACCATGGGGTCGGGTGTGGCCAGCTTCCAGTTGGGGCAGATGTCGCTTGTTGAGTCGAGGAACTTTGCGGCAATCTGGTTGAGCACTTGTCCCTTGAAGGGGATGCCCTTTGGCAACACAACGTCGAATGCGGAGATGCGGTCGGTGGCCACCATCACGATGAGGTCGTCGTTGATGTCGTAAACGTCGCGCACTTTTCCGTGGTAAACACTCTTCTGTCCATCAAAATGGAAATCGGTACTAGTTAATGCCTTCATGATAAATTATTTATAATCTTTAAATCCTTGTGTCTGCGTTTGTTTCCTGCGTGCTTCTGTGGTGCGAGCCGCTGGTGGCCTTGCTGTCGGCCTGCTTGTCGTAGTCGGCGTAGGCGTCTACGATGCGTGTCACCAACTTGTGGCGCACAATGTCCTTTTGCGTTAGGTTGACCACCGATATGCCCTCTATGTCCGAGAGAATTTCGAGCGCCTCTTTCAGTCCGCTCTTCTGTCCTCTGGGCAGGTCGATCTGTGTCATGTCGCCTGTGATGATCATCTTCGTGTTCCATCCCATGCGCGTGAGGAACATCCTGATTTGTGCGGGCGTGGTGTTCTGTGCCTCGTCGAGGATGACAATGGCGTCGCTGAGCGTTCGTCCGCGCATGAAAGCGAGGGGTGCGATCTGTATGACGTGCTTGTCCATCATGTCTTGCAGCCGGCTTGCCGGCAGCATGTCCTCCAGGGCGTCGTAGAGCGGTTGGAGGTAGGGGTCTATCTTGTCCTTCATGTCGCCGGGCAGGAATCCCAGTTTCTCGCCGGCCTCTACTGCGGGTCGGCTCAGTATGATCTTCTTCACCGCTTTCTCCTTCAGGGCCTTTACGGCGAGGGCAATGCTCAGGTAGGTCTTTCCCGATCCGGCCGGTCCCACGGCGAATGTCATGTCGTTCTTGTTGAACGCGTCGATGAGTCGCTGCTGGTTCTCCGACCGGCTTTTGATGGGCCTTCCGCTTACGCTATAAACCAGTACGCCCTTGACGCTATCGGCCTTTGTGGGTTGTCCTTTTATGATGTCGAGGATATCTTCGTCGTTGATGGTGTTGTATTTCACCACGTGTCGGCGCATGGCTTCGAGATCCATCTCCACCTTGGCCATCTCGTCCTCGTCGCCCAGCACGCGAATCACGTTGTCGCGAGCTACGATGCGCAATTTGGGGTAGAGCGACTTAACCATTTGGAGGTGACCATTGTTGACGCCGTAAAACACAACGGGGTCGATGTCCTCAAGTACTATATGTTTCTCTGTCAATACCTTAGTTCTTTTTGTTGTGTATAATATGTTGCAAAATTACGATAAATATGTGAGATATCATTCTAAAAATATAAAAATTAAGTGTTCGGAACGAATATTTTATAAGCCTTTGTTTTGCCATTTTTCCTATTTGTGCTAATTTTGCAGGTGAAATGAAAATTAGCAAATCAAGATACATCCTTTCTTTTTTGGGCGCCACCTGTGTGTTGGCGTTGGTGCGTTGTGCTTTTCCGTCGGTGGCTAACGATTTGTCGCACGATGCGCCGAGCCCATCGGTTGCCGATTCGTGCGAGGCTCAAGTGGCAGACGGAAAAGTGGCGAATGGCGTTTCGTCCGATAGCATTCAATCGGTTGATGCGCAATGTGTTGATGATTATTGTTTGAGCGATTCTGCAAAGCTTCGCTCGCGCTTCTTCAAGGCCGACGGAACGCTTGCCAAGAACCGCATTTTTAGTGTGCCGGGGTTCCAAGTGTCGTTTCCCGACCAGAACGATGTGCAGCTTGAGGCCGCCCAGAAGCATGGTGTGAAACCGGTGGTCGACCGCGAGGACGCCGAGAACCGCAAGTCGGAACTGGTCTTTGTAGGCGGCAACATGTATTTCTATGTGGATCGGTTGCGCAATAGCATTCCTTATTTGGTGCCGCGCGCGTCGGTGTTGTTGCAAGACATCGGCCAGGCTTTCTTCGACAGTTTGCAGATGAAAGGTGTTCCGTTGCATAAGCTGATTGTTACCAGCGTGCTTCGTTCGAAGGCCGATGTGGAGACGCTTCGGGGTCGCAATGGCAATGCCACGCAAAACAGTTGCCACCTGTATGGCACCACGTTCGATGTGTGCTACAACCGTTACAAGACGGTTGAAGCTCCTGGTGAGCAGCGCCGTGCGGTTCGCAACGACACGTTGAAATGGGTGTTGTCGGAGGTGTTGCGCGATATGCGCGAGAAGGGTCGTTGCTACGTTAAGTATGAGGTGAAGCAAGGCTGCTTCCATATCACGGTCCGGTGACGCCGTGGGGATAGGGGCTTTTCCGCCCTTATCTCATCTTATACTCCTCGCTCTTTCCCAACGGCGTACCCTCGTTGTCGAATTGGTGGTCGCGTATCATCCAATGTTGTTGGCTTTGTGCTGCCGATGGGTTGATGCATCTCGAGGCACGCTTGATGGTGATCCTGTTGTGTTTATGGGAGATGGAGAATCCCTCGCCTATAAACTTCGTTTTCCTTGTTTTCGAATCATACATCCACAGCTCCTGTCCGTTTTCGAGATAGGAGGGTACCAGCCCCTTTTTGTCGATGGCAATGAAGAATGTGTTTTTGTCATCGCTCATCCAAGTGGCAATGATGGAAGCGTAGGGGCGTGAGGAAAACGTCACCTCCTCGCGTCGGTTGGTCCTCACGTCGTAGCGCAGGAGCCTGTCGCGCAAGGTGTAGTAGAGGCAATGGCGTCGGTTGTCGGTGTATTTTGCAACGATCTGTGCCTGTCCTGGCAACCTCTTGGCCACGGCTTTTACGCGGTTGACGATGGGTGTCTGCGCCATGGTTCCCATGGAACAGAGTAGGGCGATGAAGAAAGGGTACAGTCTTTTCAAAACACAAATGGGTGAGAAGGTTGGGTTCTTGCTATATTTCCCCTCATCAAACACGTTTCTGTGTAGGATGCTCGGCCCGAATGGGGCTTGAAAATCCTAATCTTGGATTTGCCTTGAATCCCAATGTTGGATTTCTGCTTGAATCTTGGGGTTGGATTTTGGGGTTAAATAAAACCCTGCTGGGGTTGTAGAATCTTCCCCAGCAGGTGTTGTCTTGTTCAGGCGTATGCGTCTTTGCTTGGATTAGTAGGCAAACAACGGATAGTCCTTCATGGTCTCGTTCACTTTCTCTCTTACGCGCTTGATGACCTGTTCGTTCTCGGGGTCGGCCAGCACCTCGTCGATGAGGCTTGCTACGAGATGCATGAGGTCTTCCTTGGCGCCACGTGTTGTCATGGCTGCTGTGCCGAGGCGGATGCCAGAGGTCTGGAATGCGCTACGCTCGTCGTAAGGAACCTTGTTCTTGTTCACGGTGATGTCGGCTGCCACGAGGGCGTTCTCGGCCACCTTGCCCGTGAGCTCGGGATACTTGGGGCGCAGGTCGAGCAGCATGGAGTGGTTGTCGGTACCACCGCTCACAATGTCGTAACCTCTGTCGATGAGGTCTTGTGCCAATACGGCGGCGTTCTTCTTCACCTGGGTGGCGTAGTCGACCCACGACGGCTGCAGGTTCTCGCCGAAAGCCACGGCCTTGGCGGCGATGACGTGCTCCAACGGTCCACCCTGGTTTCCGGGGAATACGGCGCTGTTGAGCAGCATGCTCATAGGCTTGACCACGCCCTTCTTGGTGGTCAGGCCCCATGGGTTGTCGAAGTCCTTACCCATCAGGATGACGCCACCGCGCGGACCGCGCAGCGTCTTGTGGGTGGTGGTGGTTACGATGTGTGCATATTTCACGGGGTTCTTGAGCAATCCGGCGGCGATGAGACCTGCGGGGTGAGCCATGTCGACCATGAAGATGGCTCCCACCTCGTCGGCGATCTTGCGCATGCGCTCGTAGTCCCACTCGCGGCTGTAGGCCGATCCGCCACCGATGATGAGCTTAGGCTTGTTCTCCAGGGCGAGGCGTTCCATCTCGTCGTAGTCCACGCGGCCCGTCTCGCGGTTCAGCGTGTAGCCCACCTGATGATAGAGAATACCTGATGTGTTGACGCTACTTCCGTGTGAGAGGTGGCCGCCCTGGTCGAGGTCGAGACCCATGAAGGTGTCGCCTGGCTTCAGGATGGCGAGCAGCACGGCCTGGTTGGCCTGTGCGCCAGAGTGGGGCTGCACGTTGGCATACTCGGCGTCGAACACCTTCTTGATGCGTTCGATGGCGAGTGTCTCCACTTGGTCTACGATCTGGCATCCGCCATAGTAGCGCTTTCCAGGATAACCCTCGGCGTACTTGTTTGTGAGGTAGCTGCCCATGGCAGCCATCACCTGGTCGCTCACGAAGTTTTCTGACGCAATTAATTCCATGCCTCTAAGCTGGCGCTGGTGCTCTTGCTCAATGAGGCTGAAAATTTCTGTGTCTCTTTCCATTGGTAATGATTTTGGGGTTAATAATGAGTTTTAATGATTGCTATTCTGCTTGTTCACACGAGGGTTCACACCAGTTCCACCTTGTTCATGTCCTGCTCCTTGTCGCAATAGTGGCATTTGAGTATGCCCTTGCTTTTGTCGACGATGGTGAAGAAGGTCGACATGGGCTCATTGTTTGTGATGCACTTGGGGTTGTTGCATTTCACAATTCCGTGTAGCTCGTCGGGGGTGTCGATGGTTCGCTTGTCCACCACCTCGTAGTTTTTGATGACGTTGAGCACGATCTTTGGCGCGATGACCGATAGCTGGTTGATTTCCTCGTCGGTGAAATATTTGTTGGCGATTTTGATGATTCCTTTCTTTCCGATCTTCTTCGACGGCAGGTTGTATCCGATGGTTATTTGCGCGTCGAGGTGGTCGAGGTCGAGCAAGCGTGCCACTTGGTAGGTTTTCTCGGCGGGTATGTGGTCGATGACGGTTCCGTTCTCGATGGCCGCCACCTGCAATTCTTTCTTTCCCATGATGTTTTCGTTTTTTACGTTGGTGCTCATTGTTTTCACTCGCCGATGATGGTTGTGTCGTTCTTCACGTCGTCCAGGCTGATTCCCAGGCAGTAGCAGAAGAGCGCTTCGCGTGCGAACAGTCCGTTCTTGGCTTGCTGGATGTAGTAGGCGTGGGGGTTGTCGTCCACGTCGTAGGCTATCTCGTTCACGCGTGGCAGCGGGTGCAATATCTTCATATTGGGCTTTGCGTTGGCCAGCATGTTGTTGCGCAGGATATACACGTTCTTCACTCGCTCATATTCCATGAGGTCGGAGAAGCGCTCTTTCTGCACACGTGTCATGTACAGGATGTCGGCGTTGGCAATCACTTCCTCGTCGAAGGCTGTGTGCTCGTGGTATTCTATGCCGTGCTTGTCGCAATAGAGCTTATACTCGTCGGGCATGGCGAGCTCCTCGGGCGCTATGAAATGGAAGGTGGGGTGGAAGTGTCGCATGGCCATGATGAGCGAGTGTACGGTTCGTCCGTACTTGAGGTCGCCCACGAGGTAGATGTTCAGGTTTTCCAATGTGCCCTGCGTCTTGTAGATCGAGTAGAGGTCGAGCATGCATTGCGATGGGTGCATGTGTGCTCCGTCGCCTGCGTTGATGATGGGCACGGGTGCCACCTCGCTGGCGTATTGTGCCGCACCCTCGATGAAGTGACGCATCACGATCACGTCGGCGTAGTTGCTCACCATGAGGATGGTGTCTTTCAGGGTCTCTCCCTTGGTGGTGCTTGATGTCTTGGCGTCGGCGAAGCCTATGACTCTTGCGCCAAGGCGATTGGCTGCTGTTTGGAAACTGAGTTGTGTTCGAGTGGATGGCTCGAAGAAGAGTGTGGCCACAACCTTGCCCTTCAGAATTTCTCTGTTAGGGTGCTTTTCAAATTCTTGCGCCATTCCAAGCAAATACTCTATTTTCTCCTTGGAGAGGTCAGCAATGGTCACAAAGTCATGTTTTTCCATTTTGTCTTAATTGATGGTTGCGTTTTCGACTGCTAAGTTAATTATATTTTTTCATTTGTGCATGAGTTTTTGAAGAAAAATTGTATTTTTGCAAAAATAATGTGATTTTCCAAGATGAGAAAGAAGTTCATTCATATATTATGGTTAGTGCTGGGGCTGTTGGTGGGCACCACCACCTTGTTGTTTTTCCTCATTTGGTTTGGGGTGGTGGGCTATTCGCCCGACATTGAGAACCTGCAGAACCCCATCAGCAAGTCGGCCTCGCTGGTCTATTCGGAGGACGGCAAGGTGCTGGGCACCTACAATGCCGACAAGGCCAACCGCATACCGGTGTCGTTCTCCAAGTTGTCGCCCCACCTCGTCCACGCCCTTGTGGCCACCGAGGATGTGAGGTTCTATGAACATTCGGGCATCGATTTCATCGCCCTGGGCCGTGCCATCGTGAAGCGTGGCCTGCTGGGCCATGAGAGCGCGGGTGGTGGTAGCACCATCACGCAGCAGTTGGCCAAGCAGTTGTATTCGGCTCCTGCCAGCTCGAGCGTCGAGCGCATGTTGCAGAAGCCCATAGAGTGGGTGACGGCCATCAAGCTGGAGCGCAATTTCACCAAGGAGGAGATCATTGCGCTATACCTCAACTATTTTGATTTCCTTCATGGCGCCGTGGGCATCAAGACGGCCGCCAACACCTATTTTAATAAGGAGCCCAAGGACCTCACGGTCAACGAGGCGGCTTTGCTCATCGGCCTCTGCAAGAACCCGTCGCTCTTCAATCCCGTGCGCTATCCCGAGCGTTGCAAGGAGCGCCGCAATGTGGTGCTGGCGCAGATGGTGAAGGCGGGCTACCTGTCGCAGGCCGAGGGGCGCGAGTATGGCGCGCAGCCCATCGAGCTCCATTTCCACCGAGCCGACCACAAGGATGGTGTGGCGGTGTATTTCCGCGAGTACCTCAGACAGTATATGATGATGGAGCGGCCCGAGCGGAAGAACTATCCCTCGTGGAACTACAGGCAGTTTGTGATCGACTCAATAGCCTTTGCCACAGACCCTTTGTGCGGTTGGTGCAAGAAAAACACGAAGAAGGATGGCACGTTCTACAACATCTATACCGATGGATTGAAGATCCACACCACCATCGACTACAAGATGCAGCAGTATGCCGAGGAGTCGGTCTATGGCCATGTGGCCCGCTACCTCCAACCTATATTTAATAAGGAGAACAAGGCGAAGCCCAACGCGCCATTTACCGAGGACCTCACGCCCGCCCAGGTGAAGCAGATCATGAACCGTGCCGTGAGGCAGAGCGAGCGCTACCGGGTGATGCAGGAGAGCGGCTGCTCGGCCGAGGAGATTGAACGGTCGTTCCGCACGCCTGTCGACATGACGGTGTTTACCTATCATGGCGACATCGACACGGTGATGGCACCGCTCGATTCCATACGCTACTACAAGTCGTTCCTCAGGGCCGGCTTCCTCAGCATGGACGCCCACAACGGGCATGTGAAGGCGTATGTTGGCGGCATCGACTTTGAGCATTTCCAGTACGACATGGTTATGGGTGGTCGCCGACAGGTGGGATCGACCATCAAGCCCTTCCTCTATTCGCTCGCCATGGAGAACGGCGCGTCGCCATGCGACAGGGCGCCCAACGTGCAGCAGACCTATATGGTGGGCGGAAAGCCGTGGACCCCACGCAACGCCAACCGCAGGCGGTATGGCCAGATGGTGACGCTGAAATGGGGATTGGCGCAATCCAACAACTGGATATCGGCCTATCTCATGAGCCGCCTGAACCCCCGGCAGTTTGTCAACATCCTGCATAAGTTTGGCATCAACAACCCCGACATCTATCCTTCCATGTCGCTCTGCCTTGGTCCCTGCGAGGTGTCGGTGGGCGAGATGGTGAGCGCCTACACCACGTTTGCCAACAATGGCATCCGCATCGCCCCGATGTTTGTTACGAAGATCGAGGACAATGAGGGCAATGTGGTGGCCGAGTTCCAGCCTCGCATGAACGAGGTGATCAGTTCTGCGAGCGCCTACAAGATGCTGGTGGAGCTGATGGCCGTTGTCGACGAGGGAACGGCGGGTCGATTGCGGTTCCGCTACCACATCCCAGGAGAGATTGGCGGCAAGACGGGTACTACCAACCGCAACTCCGACGCGTGGTTCATGGGCTTCACGCCCCAGCTGGTGAGTGGCGTGTGGGTTGGCGGAGAGGACCGCGACATCCACTTCGACAACATGCGCATGGGGCAGGGCGCCACGATGGCGTTGCCCATCTGGGCTTATTTCATGAAGAAGGTCTACCGTGACCAAAGCCTGCCCTACGATTCCACGGCCGTGTTTGATGTGCCCGAGGACTTCAATCCTTGTGGGCACGAGGATATGACCACCGAGCCCAACGAGATCGACGAGGTCTATGAATAACGGGGGGGGCGACTCTCAATGCCAAGTGCCGGATGCCCGAACGATTCTCAATGCCGGGTGCCCGAATGGCCATTCGGCTGTTCAACATGAGGACGACCTTAAGGCCGAAAAATGGAAACGTGGAAACGCGGAACGCCCTGCGGTGTAATGCGACGTGTGGCTTGCGCCCCCTTCAGGGCGTATGTAAAACCAATGGCCACCCAGGGCGATGCCCCGGGCTATGAGCTTATGCCCCTTCGGGGCGCATATCCACGCATTTAAGCCAAATCGGCATTAGACCGATTTGGGGTGAGTGATTATGATTTAAGAATTGAAATCTAATGACCGCATTTGGGCTTAATGGAAGAACCTTTACTCTGCCATTATTTTTACAATGGGAACAGTCTTCATGTTGTTTCGTGACCCATAGCGGAGCGTTCCCGTTTGTTTTGCAACCTTACCCTTAGGCACACTTATCATTTGCCCGTCATAATAAGGCATGCTCTTATCGCCAACAAAGAGAACTTCCGGGATGCAATTCCCGCTTTCTTCTTCACACCCCATCGCCAAAGCGTTGCCATTGGGTAGCACCTCCGTTACACGAAATGATGTGCCAGGAACAACGCCGCGAGGCTTTTCAAACATAACGACATCGCCCTTCGACGCTGGCGTCGAAACTTGCCGCATGTTGATGACGGTGGTTGTAATCAATAGACCTGCGATGGCTACAAATAATAAGCTGATTAGGACTTTCATTCCGTTTCTCATGTTTTATGTCGATTTTGGTTTAAGATAGTGTGATACGCAAAGGTACACAAAAACTCACGGATTGCAAATTTTTATCGAAGAAATTCGCCGTCCACCCGTTGCAGCGATCCCGCCACGCGCTTCCTGCCAGCGGTTATGCGCACATAGTCCTCGTCGCTGATGTGTAGGTTGAAGTTCATGAGGCTAAAGCGTTGGAGGTTAGTAGATGGTGGCCATGGGCGTTAGCTCCTCGGCGGTGCAGTCCATGTAAGCCTTGCCGTCGTGCTCCTCGGTGCGGAAGCGCAGCTTGGCGCAAACGGCCTCGCCCACATGGGGCGGGTTGGTGGCGTGCCTGCCGAAGAGGCGCACCTTGAACGAGTCGGCGTAGTCGGGCGAACCCATCTCGCGGAGCACCGCATCGGCGCATGTTACTGACTGACCGGGGTTCTTGCGGCTCTCGAAGCTCTGCACAGTCCCCAACTGCTTGACAATAAAGATTCCTGTCATGTGTGGTGTACTATTAAATGATAAACATTGTGTTTTTTCTTTTTCCTAACTTTAACTTTTCACTTTTTCACTTTTTCACTTTTTCACTTTTACCACTTCTTCATTAGGATTTCCGAAAACATTGCAAAATGTATATATATAACCAATACGCTCCAAGTGATTTAATAGTTATTTATCTACATTAACATACGTTTGCATTGTGTTATAGGATGTATTATCTTCTGTCAGGCGCACGCACGCGAGGGCGCGTCTGGTCTCCGAGGCTCCTCCTGCCAGTTGCGTCAGCCCACGACCATCGCTCAACAGCTCCAAAACCGCAAATGTGGCGAAAATGCCGAAAAGTGACAGATTGAAACAAAACACACGAAAAACGCAACGAAACGAAAGGTGCTTAAAATCAGCTATATAATTATAATATATATATAATACTTAGTATTATTACTTGGTAATAATATTTATATTATAATTATATAGCTGACCATGGGGATGGGGAGGGTTCCCGATGTGGGAACGACCTTAAAGTGAAAAAGTGAAAAAGTGAAAAACCGAGCGCAAAGCGCTCCTCCCATCTTAGATTTCCCTCTTGAACGATATGTTAATAAGTGTTGCTTATCTAAGATGGGCAGCCGTTAACTTCCGTTAACGTTGAAAAATGGCGTTTTTTTAGATTATTTCTTGCATAATTAAAACGAGTTTTATACCTTTGCGGCAGTTACATCAAACACTACGAAAACGCATGAGCATAAAATTCAGAGCCACCCGCATAGGGATATTGAGCAGCCCCAACTTGGGCAAATGGTACGCCAAGATGGTGCCCATCGGCACCATCACGAGCGAGCAGCTGGCAGAGGAGGTGTCGCACATGTCGACGGTCACGCGGTCGGACATGCTGGCCGTGCTCTGGTCGTTGGCCGAGGTAATCCGCCGCCACTTGCTCAACTCTGAGATTGTGCACGTGGACGGCCTCGGCTCGTTCCGCGTGGGCTTCCGCTCGAGGGCCGAGGACGTGTCGGCCGACGACATCTACGGCCTGCGCGTCGTGATGACGCCCGAGCGCAAGTTTCAGCAAACGGGCGTAACCGAGCGCAACGGGCGAACGGGCTACTTCACGGGCGAGCTCATACGGGGCGTGGAGCTATCGAGCGTCAACGCGCCCACCATAAAGCAGACCTATAGGTAAAAAGATATATGTTTAACTAAAAAATTCAGGAGGACAAAACTATGAGTGTACGTTATCGCAAAGTACAGGAGAAGCGCGAGGGCAACAAGAACTACGGCAAGTGGTATGGCCGCGCCGTTGTGCTCAACAACGTGACGACCAAGGAACTGGCCGAGGAGATTGCCCACTCAACCACCGCAACCTACTCCGACACGCTCGCCGTGCTCAATGAGCTCTCGGTGGCGCTTCGCCGCCACTTGCTCAACTCTGACCGAGTGGAGATCGACGGCATCGGAGCCTTCAAGGTGGGCATCAGTACCGTGGCCGCCGCCACCTCAGCCGACTTCGGCGCGCAGAACGTCAAGGGCTACAGGATCAACTACCAGCCCTTCAAGCGCTTCGTGCCCAACGGTCAGGTGACCGACAAGAACCGCCGCGCGGGCAGCTTCGTGAAGTATCTGCTTGAGGGCGTGACCGTTCAGGAGGCTCCCAAGAACCTCGTGACCGACACGAAGACCGTTACCGACCCCAAGGCCGACCCCAAGCCCTAACCCTTAACCCTTAGCCATTCCGAGCCATGAACAAGGAGAAGTGGAAGACCCTGCTCAACCTCATCGTGACCATCATCACCGCCATAGCAGCCTCGCTCACCACGCAGAGCTGCGTGGGGATGTAGGCCACGGAAGAGGCGCAGAGGCGAGCACCGAAAAAGATTTCAGTCGCATCGTTTTTCTTCATATATTAGGTTAGATTGTTAGTAGATTTGTTTTTACGCTACTGTTTTTCATGAGGTGAGCGCCGGTTGCAGCGATGCAATCGGCGTTTTTGCGTGCGGCCCTTTTTACTTTTTACATTTAACATTAAGGTGGTTGCCACGTTTTCCACTTTTCACTTTTCAAATTTAAGGTCGTTGCCATGATTTTCACTTTTTCACTTTTTCACTTTAAGGTGGTTGCCATGGTTCCAGCACCCACAAGGCCCACCGCCACGGCGTTGGCCTCAGGGCTTGCGCCCCCAAGATGTCCAAGCCCCACCCGTTGGCGTAGCTTGGATAGTTGGGGTTGCGATGATAAGTTGGCGGGGGAGCGGGGAGGGCTTATCGCTCCTCACCGATCTCCTCCAGGGGTTTGCGTTTCTTTTCTGCGCGTGGGCAGTCGGCGGCCACATGGCCCATGGGAATGATGGCCACGGCCTCATAATCGGCAGACGGGAACAGGTTGCGCACGATGGCGGGGTCGTAGTTGCACACCCAGCAGGTGCCCAATCCCCGTTCGGTTGCGGCAAGGCACAGGTGCTCCGTGGCAATGGCCACATCGATGTCGCCATGCGGCTTGTCGTCGTAGCGGCGTGTCCAGCACGCTTGGTTGTTGCGCATGCAAACGATGTAGAGCGGGGCTGTGCGGAACCACTCGCGGTCGTAGGCGCTCCACAGTTGCTGGCGAGCCTCGGGGCTGCGCACCACAACCAGCTTCCACGGCTGGCGGTTGACGGCCGATGGCGCCAGCCGCGCACACTCCAAAATGTAGTGGAGGTCGGCGTCGCTCACGGGCTCGTCGGTGAACTTGCGGGCCGAGAAGCGCGCCTCAGATAATTCGAGCATATTCATGGTGTAATCGGGTTTTGTTGGGGTTGATGATTCTGATGATGAGCATGGCGCGCTGGCGGTCGCCTAAAGGCGCCGGCGCACTTGGAAGTGGCCCAACCGATGGCTCACGCCCTTGCGGTTGAGCGACCGGAGGATGTAGGTGCCCTCGGCCAATCGCGCTACGTTGAGGCGGTGGGCGTAGGGACCCGTGCACACCACCGTGCCCTCGACGGTCTCGCACGCCACCATGTCGGCGTCGAGCGTAGAGGGCTTGGCGGGCAACTGCAGCCACGTGCCGTCGCACGCCAGCATCTGTGTGGCCGCCGTGGGCTGCGCGCGCTCCTCATGGCTCTGCAGGGGACGGCTCTCGTTGCCGTAGCGGTCCATGGCCGTTACAGCGAAGAAGCGGTCGTGGGTGTTGACCTTCAGCGAGTGGGCCGCGCGCCGGATGGCTATGAGGTTCTCGGCGGCGTGGGTGTCGACGGGCCACGTCCTACTGGAATACACATTATAATAAGGTGCGTCGCCCTCCCAGGCCAGTCCGTCGCTGCATACCTCGATGGCGGTGGGAGCGTTGGGAGCCGATGCGCTTTGCCATGTCATGGGCGGCACCAAGGCCAGCGAGGCGTTAAACCGCTTGGCGAAATCGTAGATGCCCTGGATGTTGTCGGTGAAGAAACGGCCCCTGAAAAAGGCGTGCCCCAGTCCATACTGCCTGAGCACCTCCATCTCGCGCGTAACGTCGGCGACGTTCCATTTGCCCTCCTTGGGGTCGAGGAAATAGATGCCCAAGCCCGGCGCCACGATCTTGCCGTGGCTCTGCTCCGCCCAGTCGATGGCGAAAGGGAAGAACTGGTCGTTGCGGAAATACATCATCGGGAACAGTTCGTCCATCAGGCCGTCGCGCAACCAGCCCTGCGCGTCCTGGCACACCTTCGTGTAGGCGTTCCAGCCGTGGCTCCAATAACGGCTCAGGTCGTCGAACTTGCCGATGGGCGAGCAACTCATCTTCACCCAGGGCTTCAGCCGCTTCACCTTGTCGTGAATGTTACGCACGATGGATGTGATGTTTTGGCGCCCACGGCTTGCGGAGACCCGCATCTTCCACGTCTCAGGGTAGCGTATGTAATCGAGGTGTATGCCGTCGACGTCATAGTTGCGCGTGATCTCCTCGCAGATGTCGGCCAGGTAGGTGGCGGTGCGTGGGTTCTCGGGGTCCATGTAGCCGTCGGGGCCAATCTTCTTGATGAGGCCCGGGTATTTTGCGTGCAACTTCCTGCATCCCAACTTGTTCCATTTGCCCATGGGCAGCGTCACCACCCATGCGTGCAGCTCCATGCCTCGCTTGTGGCACTCGTCGATGGCAAACTTCAGGGCGTCGTAGCCGGGACTTGTGCCAGGGAACCCACTCAGGCAACCATCCCAAGGCTCGTAGGCCGATGGGTAGATGACGGTTCCGCGGATACGTGTCTGTATGAGCACCGTGTTGATGCCCGCCTTGGCATACTGGTCGAGCAATGTGCAGAGCTCGGCCTGCTGCTTGGCAATGCTGTTCTTGCTCTGGGCGTAGGAATGGGGCCAGTCGAGCCCGCCGATGGTGGTGAGCCACACGGCACGCACCTCATGCTTGGGGCTCTGCATGTGGTTGAAGTCGGAGTAAGGGGGGAGCACTACAGCCTTTGCCTGCAAGGCCAGCAAAAGCAGGATGTATATGAGGAAAGAAAATTTATGCATTTTTGGTTTATTTTTGATGACAAAGGTACATATTATTTTCGTTATTCCAAAAATTAACGTTACTTTTGCAATAGTTTTAAACTTAATGTCAGAGATGATTTCGTTTGCTATTTCATTATTGGCACTTGTTGTTGGCTACTTGCTCTATGGCAAGTTTGTTGAACATGTGTTTGCCCCCGACGACCGGCCCACACCAGCCGTTGCTAACGCCGACGGCGTAGATTACATGGTGTTGCCCGGTTGGAAGGTGTTTATGATCCAATTTCTGAACATAGCGGGCACCGGCCCGATCTTTGGCGCCATCATGGGCGCGTGGTATGGTCCGGTGGCTTACTTGTGGATTGTGCTTGGGTGCATCTTCGCGGGCGCTGTCCACGATTACTTCTCGGGCATGCTCAGCGTGCGCCACCACGGCGCCAACCTGCCCGAGCTCGTTGGCTGTTATCTGGGCCAGAACGCCAAGCGGGTGATGCTCGTGTTCTCGGTGTTCTTGCTCATGATGGTGGGCGTGGTCTTCGTGTATAGTCCGGCGCTCATCCTCAAAGACTTTGGGTGGAGCACCATGGGGTGGGTTTCCGTCATCTTTGTTTATTACATGTTGGCCACCTTGCTCCCCATCGACAAGATCATCGGCAAGTTTTACCCCATCTTCGCCTTCGCCCTGCTGTTCATGGCTGTGGCCCTGATGGTGTGCCTGTTCATAAAGATGCCCGCCATCCCTGAGCTGTGGAGCGGGGCGGAGGCTATGAACCGCAACACCCCCGCCTCGTTGCTGGGCGCCACGTCGTTCGCGGCGAAGAACCCGTTGTTCCCTTGCCTGTTCCTCACCATTGCCTGCGGCGCCATATCCGGGTTCCACGCCACCCAGAGCCCTCTGATGGCTCGGTGCCTCGACTCGGAGTTTAAGGGCCGTCGCATCTTCTACGGCTCCATGGTCACGGAGGGCATCGTGGCGCTGATATGGGCCACGGTGTCGATGTATTTCTTCTATTATGGAGGATGGCGCGAGGTGGTCGGTCCCGATGTGGCCAACGCCTTCTTGGCGCAGGCCGATGGCGGAAAGACGCTGGTGCAGTTTTTCAACGCACCCAATGTGGTGGAAAAGGTGTGCACCGGATGGCTGGGCGTGTTTGGAGGCGTGCTGGCCGTGTTTGGCGTGGTGGCCGCTCCCATCACCAGTGGCGACACCGCCTTCCGCTCGGCGCGCCTGATCATCGCCGACGCGTTGGGCGTTAGCCAGAAATCGGTGGCGAAGCGCTTCTCCATCGCCGTGCCCATGTTTGTGGCTGCCATAGCGTTGCTGGCTTGGCAGATAGGCAACCCCGACGGGTTCAACACCATCTGGCAATGGTTCGGATGGTCAAACCAAACGCTTTCCGTGTTCACCCTTTGGGCCATAACGGTTTACCTGGTGCAGGAGAAGAAATCGTTTGTCCTCACGCTCGTGCCGGCCGTGTTCATGACGGTGGTGTGTGGCACCTTCCTGTTGGTGTCGCCCATGGCATTTGGATTGGGCGCAACGATAGGCTATACGGGCAGCGTGGTGATCCTGGTGGCGGCTTGCGTGTGTTTCTTCGCATGGTATGGCAAGACCATGCGCGCATGAGGCCACAGGGGTGAGTGGAAATGATGGGCCTAACAAAGGTATGTATAATTAAATTATGTGAAATATGAAAAAAACAATTTTGCTATTGGCTGCACTCCTTATCTCGGTTACAGCGAGTGCGCAGTTTGAAAAGGATAAGACGTATGTGGGAGCGTCGCTCACCGGTTTGAACCTCAACTATAGCGGCATTGGCGACTTGAGTCTGGGCGTGCAAGCCAAGGCCGGTTACATGGTCGACGACAACCTCATGGTCTTCGGCGAGGCAGCCTACAACCACGAGGGGAAGAGCGATGCCGGCGACCTGCTCTCGGCAGGCGTTGGCGGCCGCTATTACATTGTGCAGAACGGCATCTTCCTGGGAGCCAACTGCAAGTTTATCCATGGCTTCCACAGCTACAACGATGTCATGCCTGGTGTGGAGGTGGGCTACGCCTACTTCATCAGTCGCACGGTAACCATCGAGCCGAGCATCTATTATCAGCAGAGTTTCAAGAACCACTCTGATTATAGCACCATCGGTTTCAAGATCGGATTCGGCGTTTATCTCTAAGCCGTGGAAACATACCCGTCTGTTCTTCTGGAGAAAGCCGTTGGAGAATTCAGCAAACTGCCAGGCATAGGGCGGAAGACCGCCTTGCGCCTGGTGTTGCATGTGTTGCGCCAACCCGTGGGCGAGGCGGAGGCCTTCGCCGATGCCGTGCTACACGTTAGGAAGGACATTAAGTATTGTAGCGTGTGCCATAACATCAGCGACGACGATGTGTGCCCGATATGCGCCGATGCCCGGCGCGACCGATCGACGATTTGTGTCGTCGAGAATGTGCAGGACGTGATGGCCATAGAGAACACCCAGCAGTATAATGGCCTGTACCACGTGTTGGGAGGCGTTATCTCGCCGATGGATGGTGTGGGGCCTGGCGACTTGCAGATCGAGTCGTTGGTTCAGCGTGTCAAGGATAACGACGACGTGAAGGAAATTATCTTGGCGCTCAGCTCCACCATGGAAGGCGACACCACTAATTTTTATATTCACCGGCAGTTGGCACCGCTCCATGTGAAAGTTACCATGATCGCCCGTGGCATTTCGGTTGGAAACGACTTGGAATACACCGACGAGGTGACGTTGGGACGGTCGATTGTTAACCGCACGCTCATGGATTGAGGGCGCAACGGAAACCCTATCGGTCCATGGGGCCGATTGCGATTTAACGACTCATGTTATGAATCATCTCAGAAGATTGAAATTGACATTTTGGGCACCCATCGCCATCTGTGGCGCGATGGTGGCCTGTTTCGAGAGTGGCGCCTTGATGGAAGGCGGCTATATTGGCGATAAGCAGTTGGAGTATTATTGCGCGCTGGTCATGGAGCTGGTCACCATCGTCCTGATTCCCTTGGCCCTCAGGCTCTTTCGCCTGAAATGGGTCGACAAGGCCATCCGCAAGAACCCTTCTAAGCAGTTGCCCGTTTGGCGGTCCATCCGCCTGTGCCTGTTGGCCGTCCCCATGATGGTCAACGTGTTCATGTATTATCAGTTTGTTCATCCCAGCTTTGGCTACATGGCCATCATTGGCTTGTTGACCATGGCTTTCGTCTACCCCTCGGCAGCCAGATGCCAGGCGGAGGAAAAGATGGAGTAGGGGCGGACGTAACACTTTTGTATTCAAAGATTTAGAAAAGAACCATGAAGCTCTCAGTAGTCATTGTTAATTACAACGTGAAATACTATTTGGCGCAATGTTTACATTCGTTGAAACATGCGCTAAAGGGTATCTGCGCTGAGGTTATCGTGGTCGACAATGCGTCCGTCGACGGGTCGGTGGATTACCTTAAGCAGGTTCATCCCTGGGTGAGATATGTGGCGTCGGATACCAACCTGGGTTTCTCGAAGGCCAACAACCTCGCCATTCGGCAAAGCCAAGGCGAGTATGTGCTGCTTCTCAACCCCGACACCGTGGTGGGCGAAAACGTTCTCAGGGAGGCCCTGGCCTTCATGGACGGGCATCCCAAGTCGGGAGGAGTGGGCGTGCGCATGCTGAATAGCGATGGCACCGAGGCCATGGAGAGCCGTCGGGGCATACCGACGCCAGCCGTGGCGTTTTGGAAAATGGCGGGACTGTGCAGACGCTTTCCCACCAGTCGTCGCTTTGCGCGCTATTACATGAGTTGGCTTCCGTGGGATCGTCCCGCAAGGATCGAAATCATGAGTGGCGCGTTTTGCCTGATGCGGAAGCGAGCGCTCGATGAGGTAGGGCTCCTCGACGAGGATTTCTTTATGTATGGCGAGGATATCGACCTGAGCTATCGCATCCTGAAGGGAGGATGGGAAAACTGGTATCTCCCTCTCCGAATATTGCATTATAAGGGCGAAAGCACACAAAAGTCGAGTTTCCGATATGTGACGGTCTTCTACAAGGCTATGCTGATCTTCGTGCGAAAGCATTTCAGACATTTCTCCCGATTGATGTCCACACCCCTCCAGATGGCCATTTACCTGAAGGCCACCTGTTCCATCATGGGTGTGCAATGGGAGAAATGGTGTTGCAGGATGCACCTGGTTGAGCCCGTGGTGAAAGAGAAGCCGCTTTTCGTGTTCCATACATCCGACGCCCACAAGGACCGTTGCTTGCAGCTTGTGGAAAAGAACGGCCTGCAAGCCGTTTTCGAAAGCGCCGATTCGTGGAAGGAGAGAGGCGGCGCAAAGGAGAGAGGCGGCGCGAAGAATGTGCCCGAGACGGTTTATCAGGTCTTCGACATGTCGCAACACCAGTATGCCGATCTGTTTAGAAGGTTCTCCGCCACCTTCGGGGGGCGTAGCCTCATCGCCTTTTGGTATCCTGAAGAAAACAGGTTGGTTACCAATAGTCAAGTTCTCATGGGTTAACCCCGCTTTCCAATAAACCATAAGAATATGGAAGCACATAAGCCAACAGTATCTTACGGCGACATCTCGTTGCGTGCCCTCGAACCCGAGGATCTCGATTTGCTCTACCAGGTGGAAAACGATGTTTCGCTTTGGAGCGTCGGAGTGACCAACAAACCTTATTCGCGCTATGCCCTCCATGAGTACATAGCCAGCGCTTCGGGCGACATCTATGTGGACCATCAGGTGAGGTTGATGATTTGCAATCGGGATGGCGATACGGTAGGTATGGTCGACCTGATGAATTTCAATCCGCAACACCGAAGGGCCGAGGTGGGGATCGTCATCCTGGACCGATACCGCAACCAAGGCTTTGGCCTCGCCGCCATGGCGCACATGTTTCGGTATGCCCACGCCACGCTCCATCTCCATCAACTGTATGCGCTGGTAGGCGAAAACAATCCCTACAGCATCCGGTTGTTTGAAGGCGCAGGCTTCGAAAAGGAGGGCGTTCTGCGCGATTGGATCTTCGATGGAGACCATTATCATGATGTAATTTTTTATCAAAGGCTATTGCCGGTAGAGTGATGGATGCCTTGGGTTGGCAAAACGCCCCCGGTTTTATGCCTAAATCATGCCAATCATCACTTTTTTCGAAAAAAGATGCAAGAATGTTTGGTGGTTACAAATAATATAGCTACCTTTGCACTCGCAAATAAGGAACAAGAACACTGAGAGGCGTTAGAAACACTCTAAGGTGCGTTAGTTCAGTTGGTTAGAATGCCTGCCTGTCACGCAGGAGGTCACGAGTTCGAGTCTCGTACGCACCGCAAGCGAGGAGCTAAATGCTTCTCGCTTTTTTGTTTATTTGTTTGGTGGTGGTTAAACCCAAATCGTGGTTAGCTGATTCTCATGATTCATAAAATGAAAAAGCACAACCCCTGAGAGGAGCTGTGCCCAATAAGTTCCACCTAAATGTGTGCTACAACTATTATCCCAAATCGGCAACATGGGTGTAGGCCCTTTACGGTAGTTGGCTGCGAAGTGCCTATAGTTTCTTTACATATATAAATTTGGGATATTGTCCTAATACAAACAACGTTACAGGACATATCCATATATTTCTGGTGAAACCCTCGAGGTTGTTTACCTTGTATGTACTGCCCGTTGTAAGTCCACTCTCAAGTTGCTCGAGCTCAAAATACCCTTTGTGCTCTTTTCTTTCTTTTGATGGGATAACACTTACTTTTGTGAATTTGTCGTCATCAGAAAGAAAAGCACAGAGCTCATCCGCACCATTAACCATTAGTAGGTTATGATGCTCAAATGCCCAATTGGGGTAATCTATATACCACAAGCCATCTTCTTCGTGGTTAAACTGAAGCTGGTATTCTGCCTTTTTTCCAAATACACTTCTTGCCATTGCCTTGGCACCTTGTGTGAGGTCTTTTATTGTATAGTTCATCCTTCATTCCGCAACACTATGGTTATTAACAATATAAGTTCCTGAGCAACAAACAGTTCTTGCTTTGGCAAGCGGCAGGACGGGCTGGCTCAGGGATTTTGCCGTGTTGGAAGATACATTTAACTTAGTGTTGCCATAGAAATCAAGTGAATCTTCAACAGGCGTGGCAAAGATACAGATAAAATCCTAGGAACTCATTTCTTTTGGAGATGTTTTTTTCAAACATGGAGCAAATTTTGTACCAAACGAAAACTCCACCCTGCCACAACCTTGACCATCGCACAGCAATCAATAGGGCAACCCACCTGATATCTCGCATGGGTGCGGAGGTTGCCGAAATAGCAATTGTCAGGTCGTTTGGTCAGAAAGCTTGTTGGCTTTTTCGGGCGAAATAGCGCACGCATGGGAAGATTTTAAGGAGCAGAAATGGTCCTGCGAAGCGTCGTGTTTGCGATTAGGCATCTTTCGAGTTGCGATAAACCATCTATCGCATTGCGTTTTGGCATGTTGCGTGGTTCGTCTTGGCATGTTTCGAGGCTCGAAAGGGCATCTTTCGTGGTGAGAGATGAGGAAAAACAAGGACTAATTGAAGGTGTGAATTGGTAACGATCTGATTATTAGGAGGTTATTAAAAGTGTGCGAGAATCGCTTATTTGCGTCCCACTATTTTCTCGTTCCAAAAAATGCTGTAGTTTTCAATATAGTTTGTTGGCTATTTTCCCTTAACAAATAGAGTGAAGGACAATAAAAAAGGAGATAAGCACCATGCTGATGCTTGTCTCCTATCTTATGCTTGTTTCTTGATGGTAGAATTCTTAGTACTCGTCGTCGGAGATGTCCTCGGCCTCGTTGATCAGGTCCTCGGGGTCGGTCTCGTAAGTGGTGCGATAGCTTTCTTCGGTCAGCTTGTCGTCGTCGAACGAGTCGTCGTCCTCGTCCTCATCGTGCTTGAAATCGTCCAACGGAAGATCCATGTTCTCATCGTCGTCGTCATCGAGGTCGCCTCCGCGCGTCAAGTCGTCGAGGCTGCTCATTCTGCTCTTTAAGACCTCCACATGTGGCTTCTCCTTTGCGAAGATGGCCTCAATCCACAAACCCTTCGGTATTTCCAACACCTCATATCCATCGTTCACCTTCTTTTCGTAAAGACCTCCGGGCATGTGCATGCGGTCCTTGGGAAGGGTGGTGGTGGAGATGTCGAATCCGCTCTGTATGATGTCTTGGATACTTTGTGGAAGAGAGTCCCAGCCGCCTCCAAAGTTGCGCTCAAGCACTTCGATGAGCTTGGTGGCCGTGATGTGGCGAATGTTCTCGTAAGTAAGATCGGTCACGCGAGAGATGGGCTTCTTCTTGATGGCGATCTTCTGCTTGGTGTTCTCGTCCATCCGGATCGTCCCAACTTTCAATCCGCGCGCCTCATATTTTTTGATGATCTCGGGCTTGTCGATCTTGACTTCCTCGACCTCAAATGCGCTTCGGATAATGTCTAAGTACTTGCGTGCGTAGTCTTTCAGGTCAACGTCTTTTTCGGCTGCCGTCCACATGCGGAAGACGTCATTCTCCTGAATATCCCATACATTGCTCTTGGTCAATGTCTTTAGCGTAATCGCTTTTTTCTCTTTCATAGTTATTTTTTATGTTGCTGCAAAAATACTATATAAATCCTAAATTACAAACAAATCACCTTTGTTTTTTCATGCAATATGGATGTTTGTTGCAGAATGTGTTTTCGGCAACGACGCAATCTGCGCTTTTCGTTATGCCAGATGAGCAAAGCAAGGCTTGTGCGAACGCTTCCTTGGCGTGAGAACGGAGCGCCCAAACAGGCCAATGGCTACTTGGGGGTTGCTCCACTTGATGATTGGTAGAAATCGAGGTACTGTTGCGCCACCTTTACATAATGGTGATAACGCTCCGTGTAAGCGATGCTCTCCGCTTGGAGGCGTGGCACCTCGTCGAGGTGGGTCGCCATCCATTCCAGGGCGTTGTAAACGCTTTCGCGGGTCGGCTCCACATTGATGATGGGCCTGAGGTCGTTGTCGCCCAAAATGTCGTAATTCTCTGGTTCGCCTCCGCCCACGCAGATGATGCCACGGCTCATGGCCTCCAAGGGATTCATGGAGGGCGTGTAGCTATAGAGCTGGTCGAGGATAGCGTCGGAGCCATTCATCATCTGGGTGTATTGGTTGAAAGGAACGCCTTCGGCAATACGCAGTTCCACCAAGTGGGGATATTTTGTCTTGATGGCTTGGGCTGCTTCCAGCATGATGTCGGTACCCTTGTAGGCCGAACGCCCTTTGCTGATGCCGATGAATAGCCGGAGGGGGTGTGGGGCACTGCCCTCCTGATGGGCCATAGGTTGCGTCTTGGGCTTGATGGGGAAGGGGATAAACGTGGTTTTGTGGGGAAACAAGGGACCGTAACAGGCCCAATACTCATAAAGCCCGGCGATGATGCCGTCGCAATCTTCGGCAATCATCTTGTTGAGGCTCTCCTTGGCCGTACCTATCCAGTCGCGCCTTTCCCTCATTGCCGGCTCGTCGTCGCGAAGACGGTTGCCGATATTGAAGTCGCTATACCTAAGGGGCATACGCGTGATGTTCTCGTGAACCCAATAGTAGTCCATTCCGAATGCTCCGAGGAACACCTTCTTGTTGTGCTTTCGCAGATACTTGTAGATGGGCGCGATGCGCTCGGCCTTCAGTTCGAGAAACATGGGGTTGATGAGTTGCACCACATCGTAGCCGCGCAACTTATGGAGCGTGGCCATGGTTTTCGCCAAATAGGCCAATCCTCCCCATTTGCCAGGTCGGCGCGAGAGGTCGATGTCGCGTGGGTAGTCTTTCCAGAAGTCGCCATTGCTCACTACGGTGACTTGTTGGCCCAAGGCCCTCAGGCCTTCTGCCAGGGTGGCGTGTACGTTGCTGTATTCTCCAATGAGCAGTATCCTCATGCGTCTTATCTGATTGTAAGCAGCAGGATGCGGCGTCCCAGCTTGGTGTTGATCATCTTCCGGAAAGCCACATATTTCTTGGTGTAGTTCTTGTCGGGTAGGGGGAACAGTCCGTAGTTGCGCAATCGCTCGATGGCCTCGTTGAGGTGGCGGGCGCTATGGGTTAGCTGGATGATGTTGTAAAGATGATCCATCGTCAGTTGGGCGATGCGCCTGTTGAGCGCCACCCGTTCCATTTCGGGCGAATGTTGGGCAATGTCGAGCAGGCGCAAGATGATGCTCTCGGTATCGTCGAGCCGCTTGGCCATGTGGCGCATGTTGTCCTCTTGGGTGATGGAGCCCGACCGTTGGCGGTAATAATAGGCTTTCGATGGGGTGAAATACATGTGCTCGGCCCTCAGGAAGAGTTGGGGTGTGAACTCCTCGTCCTCATGCAACAGGTTGGGTGTGAACCGCAGGTTGCCCAAAATATTGGCGCGGAACAAGTAGCCGCATGCCGACGCCCGGAGGTTGTACTGGTGCATGTAGGCCGATCCCGTCATGGGGCCGTTACACTCGAACGGTACCTCGGGCTGTTCTTCCTCCGTCTCGTGGAAAAGGATGATATCGGCGTCTTTGTATCGGGCGATGTCGAGGCAATGCTCGTAAGGAGCCTGTATCAGGTAGTCGTCGCCATCGACAAACTGTATGAACTTACCCTGTGCGCAGACCAGACCCATGTTGCGGGCTTCCGACAATCCCTTGTTGCGCTGCCTGACGTAGACAATCTTATCGCGAAGCTCCACCAAGTCGTTCAGGGGCGACACCTCAGAGCCGTCGTCTACAACGATGATTTCGCGTTCTTCCTTGCTCAGAGAGAGTGAGAGAATGCTTTGGAGGCATTCGCACAATAAGGTGGTGGGCAAGTTGTAGGTCGTCACGATGAAACTGACGAGCGGTCGGTCGTTCTTGTTCTCCATAATGCTCAAAATCTCAAGTGGGATAGCCTTGCACATGTGGCATGTGCGAAAAAATAGGCTAAATGATGATGCAAAGTTACTATTTTTATAATAATATGAGAAGATTAGCGTTAAAATATTAATGGAAAAACAGGAAAAAGACGACTCCTATTCACATATCTTGAAGTACACCAGCCTTTTCGGTGGTGTGCAAGGACTGGGCATTCTGGTCGGAATAGTGCGCAATAAGCTTGTTGCGCTTCTTCTCGGCCCAGACGGCATGGGGTTGGTGTCGCTTTTCAATTCCACCATTAAGTTGGTGAGCGACTCCACCAACTTCGGCTTGTCGATGAGTGCGGTGAAGAATTTGTCGGAGGCCTACGACACGGGTGACGACGAAAAAGTGCGCCATGCGGTGCGCTTGGTGCGTTCTTGGAGTTTGCTCACGGCGTTGTTGGGAATGGTGGTGTGCATCGTGTTCAGCCCGTTTTTCGACAAGTGGACGTTTACCTGGGGCAACCACACCCTTCATTTTGTCTTGTTGTCGCCCGTTGTGGGCCTGATGGCCATCACCAGTGGCGAGACGGCTGTCTTGAAGGGGGTGCGCAAGTTGCGCCCGTTGGCGCTCATATCGCTCTGTTGCGTGTTCTTGGCGCTATTGTGCTCTGTCCCTATTTATTATGAGTTTGGCCAGTCGGGTATCGTCCTGTCGCTTGTTCTGTTTGCGCTCATGCAATGCCTGACCACCATTGTGTTTTCGTTCCGGCTCTATGCGCCCTCGTTCTCATTGTCGAGAACATTGTTGGGCGAGGGATTTGGTATGGTGAGACTGGGAATGGCTTTTGTTCTTGCAGGCATCTTGGGTAGTGGAGCCGAGTTTGTGGTTAGGTCTTACCTGAGCACGTCGGGCCAACTGACGGCGGTGGGATTATACAATGCGGGCTATGTGATGACGATGACCTATGCCGGCATGGTGTTCTCGGCAATGGAAACCGATTATTTCCCACGTCTGTCGGGCATTCCCACGCTCGGCGCGCGCCTTAACCAAGTGGTGAATCACCAGATGGAGGTGTCCTTGTTGTTGGTGTCTCCATTGCTGGTGCTGTTCTTGGTGTTCCTGCCCATCCTTCTGCCGTTGCTCTATAGCGGCCATTTCCTGCCCATCCTCGGTATGATGAAGGTGGTGGTGCTGGCCATGTATTTCCGCGCGCTCACCTTGCCGGTGGAGTATATCGCCCTGTCGCGGAGCGACTCGCATGCTTACCTGTTGCTGGAGGCTGTGTACGACATCGCTTTCGTTGTGCTTGTCATATTGGGCTACCATTACCTCTCCCTGTGGGGTACAGGCTTGGGATTGCTTCTTGCCAGTGGGCTCAATTTTGTGGTGGTGATGGCCTATTCGCATTGGCGCTATAGGTTTGTGGCCTCGCGCGAAGTGAAACTCTACGCGCTCCTTCAAATGCCGTTGGGCGGATTGGCCTTCTTGGGCACTTACGCGTTTGAAGGATGGCTTTATTGGGTGGTTGGCTTGTTGCTTGCCGCCGTGTCGCTTGTCCTGTCGGTATGGGTGCTGCATTCCAAATCCAATTTGTGGCAGGCGTTGAAAGATCGCTTGTTGAGGCGTTTTCGCAAATCGTCCAACCAAAACAATGAATGATGAGCAAGCCCCAAGTAACAATCCTTGTGGCTGTATGGAACACGGCTGCTTATCTACCCCAATGCCTTGAGTCGTTGCGTAGGCAAACGCTTCGCGATATTCAGGTGGTGTGTGTCGACGATGCGTCCACCGACGAGTCGCTGGCTGTGTTGCGACATTACGCGGACCTCGATGAGCGCATAGAGGTGGTTGTGCTTCCGAAAAACCAAGGGCAGGCGCATGCCAGGAACGTGGCCCTTCGCCAAGCCAAGGGAGAATTTGTGTGTTTTCTTGATAGCGATGATTGGATGGCCGATGACTGTTTGGAGCAAGCGGTGCGCGTGTTTCGGGCTCATCCTTCGACCGATAGCGTACTGTTTCACACCTTATATTATTATAATGAAAGCCGTCAGGACGAGTTTCCGATGAAGCCTTTTGATGTTTTACGGGGCGATGAAGCGTTTGTGCTGTCGCTCACGTGGAAGATCCACGGAGTTTATATGGTGCGCGCCACCATCCATGAGCGATATCCTTATGACGAGAGTGCCCGTGCCTTTAGCGACGATAACACCACGCGCCTTCATTATTTGGCGTCGCGTGAGGTGAGAATATGTCAGGGAACCTACTATTATCGGCAAAGGCAAACGTCTGTTTCTCACCAGTTTAACCTGCGCCGGTTCGATTATTTGGTGGCCAACCAGAGCATGAAACGGCAGTTGGTGGCGCTCCGTGTGACAGACGATGTGCTAAATCTCTACGAGAACCATCGTTGGCTGAATGTGGTGGATATGTACATGTTGTGGTTCAAGCATCGAGCAAGCTTGTCGACATTTGCGCAACGTAGAGCCTTGGCGCTGATAAGAGACAGTTGGCGCTCAATGGAAGGGCAGCGTATAAAACCTTCGTTAAGGAGAAAGATGGGCTATATGCCATGCAAAGGACATTGGCGCTTGTTTATGTTGCAGGAGAATGGCTATTTCTTCCTGCGCAAATTGATGGGGCGGTTGTGAACCTTTGCGGCCTTTGCTTCGGTTGTTGCTGGCCAGGGCTTTTATCTGCCTGTTTGGTGTTGGAATAGGAATGTAAGTGGCCCACTCGTAGCCTCGTGGGCCAATGATGTGTGATGACTTTCCGGACAATAAAGAAGAAAAGGAGGACATAGGGAACTTTTTTGTTGTTTCGAATGCATTAAATCGGTATAAAAAAGTGAAAAACTTTTTGGGCATTGGTTTTTATTCGTTACCTTTGCAACAAAAGAAAACACAGATGACAGCTCTGATTATTATCGGAATACTGCTTGTAGGCTACGTGCTTATCGCAACCGAATGTTTCACCCAGGTGAATAAGGCTGCTGTGGCTATATTCGCTTGTACGGCAGGCTGGGTGCTCTATATCAGTTATGGGGCAGATTTCGTCATGAGCCAACATCCTGTGGAATACCAGAATTTCTTAGGGGGAGCAGCGTCGACAAGTGTTTCCGTGAAGGAGTTTATTGCAGGCAACGTTTTTCTGAAATATGTGGGTAGAGCTTCTGAAATAGTGCTTTTCCTGCTCGCCACCATGACCATTGTGGAGGTGCTGGACAACAATGGTTGTTTTGATTTCATCTCACAATTATTGAAAACGCGAAGCGGAAAGCGCATGTTGTGGACATTGGCGATCGTGACGCTCCTCATTTCCGTTAATCTCGACAACCTTACCACTACCTTGATGATGCTGGTCATCATGCGTAAAATCATACCCAACCGCCGTCACCGCATGATTTACGGATCGGCCATCGTGGTGGCGGCCAACTGTGGTGGCGCCATGACGGTTATTGGCGACCCAACGGGGCTCATGCTTTGGAACAATGGCCTTGTGAGCGCCACGAACTATTCCATGTCGCTTGTCGTTCCCTGCTTGGTAGCGTGGGTTGTGCCTACATGGTGGCTTGGACGTAGCTTGCCAGGCCGAGTGGAGACGGAGTGGATAACGATGCCCTATCGTGGCGACGACACGCGCCTCAATGTGTGGCAACGACTGCTCATGCTCTTTGTTGGTATTGGCGGATTGTGGTTCATCCCAACCTTTCATACCATCACCAAGTTGAGCCCGTTCATCGGCGCCCTGTGCGTGTTGGGCGTGTTATGGATAGTCAACGAGGTTTTCAATCGCAAACTGATGAATATGGATGCGATGGTGCGCCGACGCATGCCACGGGCTTTGTTCTATGGTAACCATCAGCTTATCCTGTTTGTCATGGGAATCATTTTGGCCCTTGGCGTGGTGAAGGAAACGGGAATCCTTACGGATGTATGGCATTTCTTGGACGGCGTGGCACCGGGCGATTGGGCGTTCGGCGTGTGTGCGGGTGTCATCAGTTCGTTCCTCGACAATTTCGCAACCGTGGCAAGTTTCACATCTCTCAATCCATCGACAGAGATGAATGCCGACTATTGGAAACTCATCGCCTACGGGTCGGCCGTTGGCAGCAATGTCTTGGCAATAGGGTCGGCTGCGGGAATAACCCTGATGAAGACCGAACGTATCCATTTGGGATGGTACTTTAAAAACGTTGGCGGCATGGCGGCCATTGGAGCCGCATTGGGATTTGTAGTCCTTGCGCTGATGATATATGCGTGATTTAACTTAAAAATAACAACATAAGCTATGGCAAAGATTAAGACAATAGGCATTATGACCTCGGGTGGCGACTCGCCTGGTATGAATGCAGCTATTCGTGCGGTAACCCGTGCGGGAATATGCAACGGGTTTAACATCAAAGCCATTTACCGAGGCTATGACGGCCTCATTAATGATGAGGTGAAGCCATTCACTACCGAGAATGTGTCGGGCATCATTATGCAGGGTGGAACGATACTGCGCACGGCGCGCTCCAAGGAGTTTATGACTCCTGAGGGTAAGGAAAAAGCGTATGCCACATTGCAGAAAGAGGAGATTGACGCGTTGGTGGTTATTGGAGGAAACGGATCTCTGACAGGAGCTATGCAGTTTGCGCGCGAGTATGACGTGTGCTGCATCGGACTGCCTGGAACCATCGACAACGACCTGTATGGCACCGACTCGACGATAGGCTACGACACTACGTTGAACACCATTGTGGAGTGTGTAGACCGCATACGCGACACGGCACAAAGCCATGAGCGCATCTTCTTTGTTGAGGTAATGGGACGAGACGCTGGTTATTTGGCGCAAAACTCGGCTATCGCTAGTGGAGCTGAGGCGGCCATCATCCCGGAGGACACGACCGACGTCGACCAGTTGGCTCAGTTTATGGAGCGCGGCATACGCAAATCTAAGAAGAGTTGTATCGTCATTGTGTCGGAGAGTCCTAAGTGCGGCGCTCTTTATTATGCCGACCGTGTGAAGAAGGAATTCCCTGGATATGATGTTCGCGTGTCAATTCTTGGTCATTTGCAGAGAGGCGGACGCCCGTCAGCCCACGACCGTATCCTTGCCAGCCGTACCGGTGTGGGAGCCATTGAAGCCATTATGCAGGGACAGCGCAACGTGATGGTCGGAGTTCGCAACAACGAGGTGGTCTACGTGCCGCTATCTGAGGCGATCAGATCCGACAAGCCTTTCGACCGAAAGCTTATTAAGGTGCTCGACGACTTGAGCATTTAAGGCAATTCTCTGTTTAGCAAACCCAATTCTTATAATAACAAAACATTAAATCTAAATAGTTTATGGCACATATTAATGGGCGCATCTCCCAGATTATTGGTCCTGTGGTGGATGTCTATTTCGATACCCAGGGACAAGATGCTGAGAAGGTGTTGCCTAAGATTCACGAAGCCTTGACGGTGAAACGCCCAGATGGCTCTAACCTTATCATTGAGGTGCAGCAGCACATTGGTGAGGATACCGTTCGTTGTGTGGCAATGGACAATACCGATGGCTTGCAGCGTGGTTTGGACGTGGTGCCCACGGGTAGCCCTATCACCATGCCTGCTGGCGAGCAGATCAAGGGACGTATGATGAACGTGATTGGACAGCCTATCGATGGCATGAAGACCCTCGACATGACTGGTAGCTATCCCATCCACCGTCCCGCTCCTAAATTCGACGAGTTGTCAACCCATAAAGAGATGTTGGCTACGGGTATCAAGGTCATCGATCTGCTTGAGCCTTACATGAAGGGTGGTAAGATCGGACTCTTTGGTGGAGCAGGAGTGGGTAAGACCGTGCTTATCATGGAGCTGATCAACAACATCGCCAAGGGACACGATGGTTACTCGGTGTTCGCTGGAGTAGGTGAGCGTACCCGTGAGGGTAACGACCTTGTTCGCGATATGCTCGAGTCGGGCGTTATTCGCTATGGTGAGAAGTTTATGAAAGCCATGGAAGAAGGCAAGTGGGATCTCTCGCTGGTCGATCCTGAGGAGCTGCGCAAGTCGCAAGCCACCCTTGTCTATGGTCAGATGAACGAGCCTCCTGGGGCACGCGCTTCCGTAGCACTTTCGGGCCTGACCGTCGCAGAGGAGTTCCGCGATCATGGAGGTAAGGATGGAGCACCTGCCGATATCATGTTCTTCATCGATAACATCTTCCGTTTCACTCAGGCTGGTTCTGAGGTGTCGGCTCTGTTGGGTCGTATGCCTTCGGCTGTGGGTTACCAACCTACGTTGGCCTCGGAGATGGGTGCCATGCAGGAACGAATCACTTCTACGAAGAAAGGTTCTATCACCTCTGTGCAGGCTGTTTACGTGCCTGCCGACGACTTGACCGACCCCGCTCCTGCTACAACCTTCTCGCACCTCGACGCCACCACGGTGCTCGACCGTAAGATTACCGAGTTGGGTATTTACCCTGCTGTTGATCCGTTGGCTTCCACCTCGCGTATTCTTGATCCGCTTATCGTAGGTAAGGAACATTATGAGTGCGCTCAGCGTGTGAAGGAGACCCTGCAGCATTACAACGAGTTGCAGGACATCATCGCCATCCTGGGTATGGATGAGTTGTCGGATGAGGACAAGCTCGTGGTGAACCGCGCTCGTCGTGTGCAGCGCTTCCTCAGCCAACCGTTCGCCGTGGCAGAGCAGTTCACGGGTGTACCTGGCGTGATGGTTAGCATCGAGGACACGATTAAGGGCTTCAACGCTATTCTCGACGGAGAGGTCGACGACCTTCCCGAGCAGGCATTCATGAATGTCGGTACCATCGAGGACGCCAAGGCTAAGGGTAAGAAACTGCTTGAGGCAGCGAAGGCTTAATCATTGGTTTGAAGGCTTTTAATACTTTGAGTCATGCTGAAACTTAAAATCGTTAGCCCCGAAAAGGTCGTATATGATGGCGACATAGAGAGTGTGATAGTGCCTGGTATGCTCGGACAATTCGAGATACTCGACAACCATGCCCCCATCATCTCCTCGTTGACCGACGGAATGGTGGTGTACACAGGTAAGGACGGCAAACAAAGCATCGAAGTGCATGGCGGATTCGTTGAGGTTAAGAAAAACGAAGTCTGCGTTTGCGTGGAGGTGTAACCTACAACAGTCAATGCAATGAATAACATCAACAAAGTGCGCAAAATGGGATTGTGGGTGATAGCCGGGGGTACCTTGGCGACACTGACGGTCCTTAACGTTATCCAAGAAACCGCTTGGCTAAACAAGGTTGTATGGGTAGCGCTGGGCGCACTTGCGTTGTGGTTCGTGGTAACGGCTGTCATGCGAATGATGATTTCCCGTAAAAGTAAATCCAGAAAACCATGATGCCTTCGCTTACTGCTATCGTCTGTTGTGCCCTGTTGTTCATCGTTTTAGGACTGATGTGGCTCTGGGGGTGTTCCTTCTTTGAACGGAAGGCTCCTCAGCTATTGGTGTATTTCGGCTTTGCTTTTATGGTGATACGGGCGCAAGTCGTTCTGACGTTAGTTGGTGTACACGCGTTCGTCATATCAGAAAGCCTGGAAGAGGCCAAGTCGTTTGCCGCCATGGTACTCATCATGTATGGGGTAATGATGGTGGTTACGCACGTGATAAAAATTAATAGATAAGCATACAAATGAAATTGGTTAAACATATTGTCTGCCTGTTGGTGCTGATGATGGCTTGGCTTCCTACGGTGGGAGCTGAGGCTAATGAGTCGCAGTCGATAAATGCCAGCGAGATAGTGCTTGAGCATATCAAGGACACTTACGATTGGCACGTGACCGAAATAGGCGACCGCTCAATCGTCATCAACTTGCCGGTTATAGTGAAGAGTTCCACGGGTTGGCATGTCTTTAGTACGGCTGAGTTTGCGCATGAACCCGACGCCAAGGGTTATCGCATGGGCCCCGCCCAACTGGCTATCGCCACTCGTGGCGAGCATGCTGGCAAGGTGGTGGAACTGCAGGGCGAGAAGGAAGTGTTGCCGTTCGACATCTCCATCACAAAGACTGTGGCGGTGATGTTCATTAATGTGGTGATACTGCTTCTGTGCATCCTGTTGCCTGCCCGTTGGTATCGTAGGCACAAGGCCAGCGATGCCGCCCCCGGTGGTTTCACCGGACTGGTGGAAATGTTGGTGATGTATGTGGAAGACAACATTATTAAGCCTGGTGTTGGCGAGGAAGGTTACGAGAAGTACTCTCCTTATTTGATGACATGCTTCTTCTTCATTTTAGTCTGCAACATTATGGGCGTCATACCGTTTCCGCCGGGATCGGGTAATGTGACGGGTAATATCGCCATTACCTTCTTCTTGGCCGTGTGCACATTCATCGTTACGCAGGTTAGTGGAACCAAGCATTATTGGAAGGATATCTTCTGGCCCGAGGTGCCTTTGGCCCTGAAGGCGTTCCCGATTATCCCTGTCATTGAGTTTGTGGGTATTTTCACTAAGCCCTTCGCTTTGATGATTCGTCTCTTTGCCAACATGATGGCTGGACACGCCATTGCGGTATCGTTGATTTGCATCATCTTCATTGTTGCCGCAAAGGCCATGGCCGTAATGATTGGCATGTCGGTGCTTGGCATTGTGATGGCTGTGTTCATGATGTTGCTCGAGTGCATGGTTTGCTTCATCCAGGCAATGGTGTTCACAATGTTGAGTTCTATCTTCATTGGACTCGCAAGAGAAAAATAAACATTAATAATAACAATAAAAACCTTAAAGATTATGATTTCATTATTATTGGCAGCTGAAGCTGCAGCAGGTCTTGCTAAGTTGGGCGCTGGTATCGGCGCTGGTATCGCTGTTCTCGGTGCAGGTATCGGTATTGGTCGCATTGGTGGCCAGGCCATGGACGCTATGGCTCGTCAGCCCGAGGTGATGAACAAGCTTTTCACGAACATGATCGTAGCAGCTGCTCTGGTGGAGGGTGTTGCTCTGTTCGCAGTGGTTGTAGCATTCCTTTGCATCTAATCGTCGTAAGAGTTAAGCGCTGCGTATGGATTTGTTAATGCCAAGTACAGGCCTGCTTTTTTGGATGACTATTGTCTTCCTGATTGCGCTTTGCATCCTGGGTAAATGGGGTTTCCCCTCCATCTCAAAGATGGTAAAGGAGCGCAAGGCCTTCATCGACGATAGTCTTCGCAAAGCGCATGAGGCCAACGAGAAACTTGCCAATATCCAGAAAGAAGGAGAATCCATTCTGCAGGAAGCCCGCGAGAAACAGGCAGCCATCATGAAGGAGGCTACCGAGACCCGTGAGGCGATTGTCGCTAAGGCTCAGGAGAAAGCGAAGGACGAAGGTGCTCGCCTGATTAATGACGCGAAAGCGGAAATTGCGACGGAGAAGCAACAAGCCATTCGTGAGATCCGAGCCCAGGTCGCTGAGTTGTCAGTGAAGATTGCTGAGCGCATTGTGCGCGAGAAGCTTTCTGGCGACGGCAAGCAGATGGAGCTGATTGACAAACTGCTGGATGAAGTGACTGTTGATGACAAAACGAGTAAATAGTTGTAGCATATGGATTTAGGTGTAATATCGGTCAGGTATGCCCGCGCACTCTTGAAGAGCGCTACGGATATGAAGCAAGAGGATGCTGTATATAAGGAGATGCTTGTGCTTTCGCAGAGTTATCTCCAAGTACCGGCCCTTCGCTCCACGATAGACAATCCCATGCTCGATAAGGACAAGAAGAATGCCTTGCTTGAGGTAGCTTGTGGTGGACAGGTCTCAGACCTGACACAACGTTTCCTTCAACTTGTTCTGAACGAGGGTAGGGAGAGCACCCTGCAATTTATGGCTGCTTCTTATTTAACGCTTTATCGTCAACAGAAAAACGTCACTCGAGGAAAACTGACTACCGCTGTTGCTGTCTCGCCCGAAACGGAGCGTAAGATGAAGGCAATGGTGGAAAGTAAAACTCATGGAAAGGTGGAGTTCAACACAGAGGTGGATCCCAATATTATCGGAGGGTTCATCTTGGAGTATGACACCTACCGGATGGATGCAAGTGTCAAGACGAAACTTAACACGATTCTTAATCAATTAAAGAAATAATCAATGTCAGATAAAATTAGACCAAGCGAGGTGTCTGAGGTTCTGCTGAAGCAACTCGAAGGCGTTAACTCTGCTGAGCAGTTTGACGAGGTGGGTACGGTGCTGACCGTTTCAGACGGTGTGGCACGCATCTACGGACTGCGTAATGCAGAGGCCAGTGAGTTGCTTGAGTTTGAAAATGGCACCATGGCTATCGTGATGAACCTGGAGGAAGACAACGTGGGTTGTGTGCTTTTGGGTTCTACGGCTGGTATCAAAGAGGGACAGAAGGTTAAGCGTACACACCATATCGCTTCGATTCGTGTGAACGACAATTTCCTGGGCCGTGTGGTCAATCCTCTGGGTGAGCCCATTGATGGCAAGGGTGACATTGACCTGACTGATTCGTTTGAGATGCCCTTGGACCGAAAGGCTCCAGGTGTGATCTATCGTCAGCCGGTGAAGACCCCTTTGCAGACAGGCTTGAAGGCTGTCGACTCAATGATTCCTATTGGTCGTGGACAGCGAGAGTTGATCATTGGTGACCGACAGACGGGTAAGACCGCAGTAGCTGTTGATACTATCATCAACCAAAAAGCCAATTATGAGGCAGGAAAGCCTGTTTATTGCATCTATGTAGCCATTGGCCAGAAGGCCTCTACGGTGGCTGCATTGGTGCAGACGTTGAAGGAGCATGGCGCTCTGCCATATACCATCATCGTTAGTGCTACGGCTGCCGATCCTGCCGCCATGCAGTATTATGCTCCGTTTGCGGGAGCTGCTATTGGTGAGTACTTCCGCGACCGTGGATTCGATGCCCTTGTGGTTTACGACGACCTGTCTAAGCAGGCTGTGGCTTATCGTGAGGTGTCGCTTATCTTGCGTCGTCCTTCAGGACGTGAGGCCTACCCTGGTGATGTGTTCTACCTTCACTCACGTTTGCTTGAGCGTGCCGCACGTATCAATGATCAGCAGGAGATTGCCGAGAGCATGAACGACCTGCCCGAGAGCCTTAAGGGCCATGTGAAGGGTGGAGGCTCGCTGACGGCCCTTCCTATCATCGAGACTCAGGCTGGCGACGTTTCGGCTTACATTCCCACAAACGTGATTTCCATTACCGACGGACAGATTTATCTGGAGACTGACTTGTTCAACCAGGGTTTCCGCCCTGCCATCAATGTGGGTATTTCCGTCAGCCGTGTGGGTGGATCTGCACAGGTGAAGAGTATGAAGAAGGTGGCCGGTACGCTGAAGATCGATATGGCCCAGTATCGTGAGCTCGAGAGCTTCTCCAAGTTCTCAAGCGACATGGATCCTGTTACCGCCATGACAATCGACCGAGGACGTAAGAACAACCAGCTTCTTATCCAACCCCAGTATAGCCCAATGCCTGTAGGCGAGCAAATCGCTATTCTGTATTGTGGTGTGCATGGTTTGATGCACGACGTGGAGGTGGAGATGGTTCGCTCTTGCCAGGATCAGTTCTTGGAGCAGATGCGTACCAAGCACCAGGATGTCATCGACAACCTTGCGTCTGGCAAGCTTCTCGACGAAGATGTCAAGACGATCGAGGAAGTGATGGCAAACGTCACCGGACAGTTTAAGAAATAATAGCCTATGCCGTCATTAAAAGAGATCAAAACCCGCATTGCATCTGTAAAGAGCACTCGTAAGATTACGAGCGCCATGAAGATGGTTGCGTCGTCCAAACTCCATCACGCTCAGACCGCCATTCAGAACATGCTTCCCTACGAGAACATGTTGGAGCATATCTTGAAAGGCTTCTTGGTTTCCATGCCCGATGCTGAAAGCGTTTACAGCTTGGAGCGTGGTGAGGTGAAGAAGGTGGCGTTGATCGTTTATTCGTCTAACAGTTCACTCTGTGGCGGATTTAATGGCAACGTCATTAGGATGATGCAGCAGGCTATTGCGGGTTATAAGGCTCAAGGAATCAGCGACATTACGATTTATCCGATAGGTCGTAAGGTTGCTGAGAAGGTGACGAAACTGGGTTGCCAATGTGCTGGCGACTTTACAGAGTTGGCTGATAAGCCTAATGCGAAAGGTTGTGCAGACATCGCCAAGGAGATTGCGGCGAAGTTTGTTGATGGCGAATACGATAAGGTGGAGATGATTTACCATCATTTCAAGAGTGCAGGAACTCAAATCCTCACTCGTCGCACCTTCCTTCCCATCGACTTGTCTACGGAGAAGATCGGCAATTACAACGATCGTGACCTAAGTTCTAACCTTGTAACGCAGAAGGCCCAGGAGTATTTGCGCAAGAAAGGCGTGTCGAAAAGCCGTAAGAGCGAAGAAGTGGTTGAGCTGAATGACAATTTCATTGTGGAGCCCGACATGGAGTCGGTACTCTCGGTGCTCATCCCTAAGCTTCTCAACCTGATGGTTTACACGGCTTTGCTCGACAGCAATGCTTCAGAGCACGCCGCTCGTATGGTGGCCATGCAATCTGCCACCGATAATGCCGATGAACTGTTGAAGGACCTCAACCTTGAGTTCAACAAGAGTCGTCAGGCAGCCATCACAAGCGAACTTCTTGATATTGTGGGTGGATCTGTCAACAATTGATGAGTCTGCCGCCTAATATGAGCAGAGGTGCCATAGGATATGATTCCTTGACACCTCTGCTTTTTTCGTTAAAGCATAAGTTATGCTCTGTGTTCTTCGTTCTGAGTTTTGACCTTATGTCGCTTGTTGTTGCTGACGTCGCTTAAGCTTTCAGTTGCAACATCAGGCAGCACCAATCCTCTTGTTTCTTACGTCCTGTTTCCGTAAAGCCTAATGCGGTGGCTTTGTCAAGGAGAAGTGGAATATCGCTTTCGTAGAATCCGCTGATGATGAGATGGGCGTTGGAAGCCATCACTTCCTTAAATGCCTCCATATCGTTGAGCAGGATATTGCGGTTGATGTTTGCCATGATCACGTCGAAAAGACCCGACACGTGGGTCAAGACGGAGGCGTCTCCAAACATCACCTGCATGTTGTCCACATGGTTGAGTTCTGCGTTGTATTTGGCGTTGTCGGCGCTCCATTCGTCAATGTCGTAGCCCACAACGTCCTTGGCGCCCAACTTGGATGCGGTGATGCCCAGGATGCCCGTTCCGCATCCGCAGTCGAGCACGCGCTTTCCTTCGGCACCAAGTTGCAAGAGCGATTCTATCACCATTTGCGTCGTGTTGTGTGTGCCTGTGCCAAAAGCCTGTATGGCCTTGATGCCAATAAGCGTGGCGCCCTGTGGGGCCGTGGGTTGTTCGCGTCGTGCGTCATACACAATGATTTGTCCGTTGATGTTGATAGGGTCGAATCCCGATTCTTCCCATTGCTCGTTCCAATCTTTGTCCTCCATGTCTTCGAGCGAATAGGTTATGCTGACACCCTCCAAGAGTAATGTGGAAAGCGAATAATCGAGCGCTCCTTGGTCGAATAGTTCCGTTTGCGCATAGCCTTTCAGACCGTCGGTGGTTTCCTCGAATGCCTCAAAGCCAACTTCTCCCGCCACGCATGATATTAAGTCGCGAGCCGTCTGCCTCAAAGCGTCAGGTCCTGTCACCTTAAAGTGTGCTACTTTGTATTTCATCTTGCTATTGTTATTTTTTGCAAAATTAAAAAATAATAGGGAAAAACCTATCATAGTTTAGGGGTTTTCCTTATATTTGCAGTAAGAATAAATGTATTTTTGCAAGCTGAAAAAGAAGGTATTTTAAAAGCATACAGATATGAAAAAGATTTTTCTTCTCTTAGCTTTTGCAGGGCCAATTTCTTTGCAGGCTTGGGCTCAGAGCGACGACATGTATTTCATGCCGAGCAAGTCTAAGGCAAAAGATGTGGCTCAAGAGGCCCCCGCATACTATGTGGGTAGCAGTCGAAATGTAGATGAGTATAACCGCAGAGGTCGCTTTTGCAGTCATTATCAGCCTATTGGTGGCGACTCGTTGAGTGCCGATGTGTTCGAATTCCAGAAAGGGGCTGGTGTTTATCCTGATTCCAGCTATGTCGACACCTCATTTGCCTATGAGAATAATTCGTACTGGGACGATGAGGATTTTCGATATACACGCCGCATGAGCCGTTGGGATGGATTCTATAATCCTTGGTTCTATGGTTACTGGGGACCAAGATACTATGGCTTCTACGACCCATGGTATGATCCTTGGTGCTATGGCGCCTATGGAGGATGGTATGGCAGTTGGTATGGTGGTTGGTACGATCCCTGGTACTATGGCTATGCTGGTTACTACGGTTGGGGCTGGCCCTATTATCGTGGTTGGTATGGCTGGGGCTGGAACTATCCCTATTGGGGTGGTGTCCACATCCATTACGCTGGTGGCAATCCTCGCGGATTGACGGGTAACCGCACGTGGAGTTATGGCGCTGGAAGCAACTCTGGCGTCGGATCAACGAGCGGACGATACAATGGGGCGTACGGCAATCGTGTTACCACGGGCTCACGCAACAGTTACACTTCACGAAGCAACAACAATCGCTCGTTTGGTTCGCGTACCAACAGAACCTACAATTCCAATTCGCAAAACCGCACCTATACGCCCAGCCGCTCCTACAACTCCTTTGGCAGCAACACTCCTTCGTCGGGTAGCTTTGGCGGATCCGTTGGCGGTGGCTTCGGAGGCTCACGCTCAGGCGGAGGCTTCGGTGGTGGCCATTCTGGCGGTGGTGGCGGAGGCCATTTTGGTGGTGGCCGACGCTAACTGTTATGGACGAGGTTTTAAGCCCCTTAAAGAAACAACATCTATTTATATAAGACATTATTATGATGAAAACAAAATACAGTATCATCGCAGCATTGGCCCTTGTGGCAGTTCCTCTGTCGGCCCAGGAAACCTATCAGGACACGAAGTTGGTTGATAGTGAGCTCAACGGCACAGCCCGTTACGTGGGCATGGGTGGCGCCATGGAGGCTCTGGGAGCCGATATCTCTACCATTGGAAGCAATCCGGCTGGCATAGGCCTTTTCCGATCCAGCCAGGTGTCGCTCTCGGGTGGATTTGTGGCGCAGAAAGACGCCACCACGTCACCTTCCTTTGGCGGCATTAACGCTCGTATAGATGGCAACAAGACCAATGCGAGCTTTGACCAGGTAGGTTTAGTTTATGCTTTCCGTACAAGTCAAAGCAGTTTCCTGAACTTTGCGTTCAACTATCACAAGAGCAGGAATTTCGATCAGATACTTACTGCTGGTGGTGTGCTCAACAAGGCTTCGCAGAACAAACTGACTGCTATGAAGTATCCCTATGGAACCGATTACAATTGGAATGGTGTGGACGCCAACTATTCGGCTTTGCTGACCCCCATCATGAATGAGGAGAACAAGCAGGTGGGATTAGATTACCTCAACGGAACGGAGTATCTCTTTGGGCAATACCAAAAGGGCTATATAGGCGAGTATGACTTCAATATCAGCGGAAACTTAAATGACCGTGTGTTTCTTGGACTGACGGTTGGTTTGCGTGATGTGAACTATCGCTCCAATAGTTATTACACGGAGAACCTGGAGCAGAACGCCATGGCCGAGTCGTGGGAAGACCTGCGCATCGATGGCCAAGGCTTCGACTTGAAGGCTGGTGTTATTTTCCGTCCTGTTGAGACCTCGCCCTTCCGCATAGGCCTTTATGTGAATACTCCAACGTGGTATGACCTTACGCTTTCATCGGCTAACGATGTGACGATGACCGACGCGGCGGGCTCTCTCGACAAAGGCCAGAAGGCCGACTATGATTACAAGGTCTACACGCCTTGGAAGTTTGGCGTTAGCTTAGGCCACACCTTGGCAGGATGCTTGGCTCTGGGCGCCACCTACGAGTATTCCGACTATGGCTCAATCGACAACCGTATCAATGATGGCGGCTATTACGACGATTGGTCTTACTATTTCCAGCAGAGCTCAAGTGATCGCACAATGAACCGCCACACCAAATCGACTCTGAAGGGCGTAAGCACCTTGAAGCTGGGTATGGAGTTTAAGCCTATGCCCGAATTCTCCATCCGCTTGGGTTACAACTATATGAGTCCGATGTTTAGCGAGAATGGGTTCCGCGACGGAAGTCTTGAAAGCCCGGGCTCGGCTTATGCCACCTCTACCGATTACACCAACTGGAAGTCGACCAACCGCGTAACGGCAGGCTTTGGCTACCAGATGAAGAAATTCTTTGTGGATTTGGCATACCAATACAGTCAGACTGATGGTGATTTCTATCCTTTCATGAGCTACGTGGCCAATAGCGCATCTTCTCCCGACAACTGTATAGCTGATGGTGTGAAGGTGAGCAACAAGCGTAACCAAATGCTGCTCACTCTCGGCTATCGCTTCTAATAGGCAGTACATCTCGTTTGTTGTGGTATCTGTTGCGTCCACAACACCTTATATAAGAATGGCTTATTTTGCGCCCATCGTCATGTGGACGGCAAAATAAGCCATTTTCGCTTTAATCTCCAATCGGTCATTAGACCGAAACAGGAAGATTATTAGGATGCTATTAATTCTTTCATTATAATCTTATAACCGATTTTGGTTTAGGGTTCGTTGATAACGAAAGGATAATTTATGTGATATTGTGTGGTTACTTCTTGTTTTCGTTTATCTTATCCACCACAATGGCTATGGCGCCATCGCTGGTAACGTTACAGGCTGTTCCAAAGCTATCCATGGCAATGTAAAGGGCTATCATCAAGGCTTGCGCTTCTGTGTCGAAGCCAAGGATGCTTGCCAGCGGAGCTAATGCAGCCATGATGCAACCGCCTGGCACGCCCGGAGCCGCCACCATGACAATGCCCAGCATGAGAGTGAAATGGAGGAAGGTGGCGAAATCGTGTGGCATGCCGTTAATGAGGCAGATGGTGAGGGCGCAGCACGAAATCTTCATGGCCGAACCTGGCATGTGGATGGTGGCGCACAGGGGTACGACAAATCCCGCTATTCCCTCGCTCACCTTGTTTTTCAACGTTTGGGCAAAGGTAACTGGGATTGTTGCGGCCGACGAAGATGTGCCCAAAGCGGTGAGATAGGCGGGGAGCATGGTACCCAATAGGCGCAATGGGTTGCGCTTGGTAGTAAGGCCTGCAATGGTGTAGGCGTAGAGCAGGATGATGATGTGGAGCGCAAAGATCACCAATATGATATAGGCGAAGATGGTGACGATTCGAAGCACCTGGCCGCTATTCGTCATAGAGAGGAAAATGCCGAAGATGTACAGGGGCAGCAGGGGGATGATGGCCTTGGCTATCACGCCAGCCACCACATCTTTCATTTCGATGAAACAATTGCGCAGGGTTTGCAACTGTCCATAGCTAATGCCCAGACCCATGATGAACGACAGCACCAAGGCGCTCATTACATCGAGTAAGGGCGGTATCGATACTGTGAAATAAGGTTGCAAGTCCTCGGGTTTGGCCACTTGCGCCATGCTTTCGGTGCTTGCCACCAATGAGGGAAACAACCATTCGCCCACGCCGTAGCCCATTAAGGCGGCAAACGAGGTGTTGGCGTAGGCTATTGCCACCGTGAGGAGCAGCAGTTTGCCCGATCCCTTGCCTATCTCGGAGATGGCGGGCGTAACCAAGCCGATGATGATCAGCGGGATCATGAACCCAAGGAATTGGCTGAACACACCGTTGAAGGTCATAAACACTCTGGCAACGGAATCGGGAAGCATGTTGCCTAAAATAATTCCAAGTGCAATCGCCAGGGCGATGCGAAACAGGAGTGACGAGAATAGTTTACGCATGGATCATTGGGTTGAGTGTCGCAAAATAAGCATTAGCCCATCGTGCGGCGGTGTTTTTAATTCATTTTGATGGTTGACAGTATTCTATTTAATGGTTGATAGTATTCTATTTTAGGTATTGTGAGTTGATTAGGTTATATGTTGCAAACGAAAAAAGGGTATCTTTCTCAGATACCCTTCCTTTCTTTTGTGACTCGCATGGGGCTCGAACCCATGACCCCAACATTAAAAGTGTTGTGCTCTACCAGCTGAGCTAGCGAGTCTTTAGAAGCATATATGCTTCCTTGTTTGTAAGGCTTCAAATAGAGCGCCTTTCAAATTCGACTGCAAAGGTACGTTAATTTCTTGGTTTATGCAAATTATTGGACTGGTTTTTAACATGAGATGTGTTATTTTTCGGTTAAGGATCGTTTTGTGCTTGGATAAAGGCCGATTATTGCTGGCAAATGGGGCGCAACTCGTGGAAAATGTGTACTTTTGCATTTTCAAAAGTGCAAAACGTAGTATGGGATTATTTTTGAAAAGTTGTTTGACATTTGTGGGTGTGCTTTCGTTATCCGTCTCTCCTGTAGCCGCTCAGCGGTTGCCTCGCGAGACCTCTGGGGCCACCAAGGCGCTAAAGGGCGATCCGACGACCATCAACGACCGGCTCCAACAGTTGGCTACCCGTCTCATGCGCAATAAGCAGGGTAGCGTTATCGCCATAGAGCCCTCAACGGGCCGCATTCTTGCCTTGGTGAGTCGCGATCGCGTCGACGAGGGCATCAATCGTGCCTTGTCGGCGGTTTATTCTCCAGGATCCACTTTCAAGGTGGCGCAAGCGTTGGCGATGTATTCCGAAGGCGTATTGCCTGCCGACAAGACCTATCCTTGCCATAAGGGTTTCTATTTCAATCGCATTCACATTGGTTGCCACGAGCATCGTTCGCCCCTCTCCCTTGTGCAAGCCCTTGGTCAATCGTGCAATTCTTATTTCTGTAAGGCATTCCAGGAGATGGTCGACGACCGCAAGACCTACCTCACCAAGTATCGCGCCATTAACACCTGGGCCAAGTATATGCGTAGCCTGGGCCTGGGCCATCCCCTTGGGGTGGACCTTCCCGATGAGGCTGGCGGCACCATCCCCGATTCGGCCTCTCTCAATTCACACCATGGCAACTGGAACGGCACTACCATCATGTGGGTGGGAATGGGGCAGGGTGAGGTGAAAACTACCTCGTTGCAACTCTGTAATTTGGCTGCTCTGATTGCCAATCGAGGATATTATTTTATTCCCCACATCCACGATTCCGCGGCCCATGGGCAGCTCGACGCCAAGTTTACCACGCCCGTCAAGGCTATGGGTACAGCTGAGGCCTATCGCCTTGTGGTGCAGGGCATGAGGGCTTGTGTTACGAGTGGTACGGCTGCAAGCATCAACACGCCGGCCTACGCCATTTGTGGAAAGACGGGCACGGCAGAGAACGAGGGCCACGACCATTCAATCTTTATGGGCTTTGCCCCCATGAACAGTCCGCGAATAGCGGTAAGCGTGTATGTGGAGAATGGTGGTTTTGGCGCCGACCTTGCCGCTCCGCTGGCCTCGCTCGTGATTGAGCAGTATCTCACGGGGCACCTCTCTGCAGCATCCGAGAAGAAGGCGAGTCGCTTGGAAAACAAAACCGTTAAGGTGACACCCGTGGAGGTGCCCATCAGTTTTGACGATTTGTAATCCACCCCCATAACAATAGTTGCGCCCTGGTACCATGTGACTAAAGTGGTATCAGGGTGCATTTATATGATCCTGTATTGCTTGCTTTTATGACTTTAGGCTAAAGTCGAACCTTAATCCTCCGTTGGGGTTGTTGTTTACCTGGATGGATCCGCCATGCACCAGTACGGCGTTCTTCACGATGGCCAGTCCCAATCCTGTTCCTCCCATTTTTCGGCTGCGCCCTTTATCTACGCGGTAGAACCGCTCAAACAATCGGGCAAGATGCTCAGGCGCTACTCCTACGCCGTCGTCCGTAAACGTAAAGTGCCACGTGCCGTCTTTCTCTTGGGCGGTAAGCGTTATGTGCTTTCCCTGTCCGGCGTAGGCAATGGCGTTGTCGGCGAGGTTGCGGAAGATGCTGTAAAGCAGGCTTCTGTTTCCGCGAATCAGGATGTGTGGTGGTATGTTGCACGTCATCGTCATGTTTCGTTGTTCGAGCGCAAACTGTGACTCCTTGTCGACAGTTTGGATCAGCTCGGCCACATCCACATCTTCGATCGACAGCATTTGCGCCCCATCGTCCATGCGGTTGAGCATCGACATGTCTGCAAGCAGAGATGTGAGTCGTTTGCTTTGTGCGTAGCAGCGTTGCAGGAAGATCGAGCGGGTGTTTTCGTCCACTTTCGGATTCTCCAAAATGGTCTCGAGGTATCCTTGTATGCTTGCCACAGGCGTTTTCAGTTCGTGCGCCACGTTTTGTGTCAGTTGGCGTTTCAGCACGTTCTGCTCCTTTTGTGTGCGTTGCAGTTTCAGGTAGAGTTTCACGATACGCTCAGCGGTGTCGCCCAGTTCGTCGGCTGAGAAATTAACGAGCTCGTCGGTCTCGATCTTTCCATCGTGGTCGGCCTTGGTGGCAAACTCGTTCAACTTTGTAATGTTGCTTCCCAGCCTGTGGGTGAACCTATATAGTACCACGGTGAGCAGGAGGATGATTACCGCGGCAAACCATAGGTAGTGCTGGTCGGTTTTCAGGCTTTTGGCCAAATCCACATTGTAGGGTAGGGCGGAGCGTATAACATATTTGTCTTGTGGATAGTAGGTGGCGCTATAAAAATAGTCGTGCCCCATGGTCTTGCTATTTCGGTCGACAGATGATCCGTTGCCCTTGTTCAGCGCTTGTCTCACTTCCGGCCTACGAATGTGGTTGCCCATGTGGCTGATGTTAGTGCTTACGTTGTCGAATATTACGCGTCCGTCTTTGTTGATGATCGTAACGCGAAGGTCGCGTATGGCGTGGCGTGTGAGGTAGTCGTTCAGCCATGTAGCGTTATTTTTCCCACCGCTCACCAGCGCCTCATGCATTTGGTTGTTGTAGTCTTGCAACCGCAAGTTGAGCGTTTCCACCTTATACTGTTTCTCGCGATATTGCTGAAACACGATGAATGCCACGGCGAAGAGCAGAAATAGGGACAGAACGCTCAGGTATAGCTTGTTTCCAATGGATAACTTTTTTGCCATTTACATGAGGGGTTTAAGCATCGAAGTAATAGCCGAACCCCAGTCGGGTTACGAGGTTGTCGGAGTAGGGGCCGAGCTTCTTGCGAAGTCGGGTAATGTTCACGTCCACCGTGCGGTCGGAAACAATCACGTCCATAGGCCAGATCTGCCGAATGAGATCGTGGCGCGAGAACACACGCCCGGGCTGCTCCAGTAGTGTGCAAAGAATGCCAAATTCGGTTTTGGTAAAGTCAACATCCTGACCTTCCACGCTCACGGTCTTGCGGTCGAGGTCTATTATTAACTTATTGAATACCAATTGGTGGCGTTCTTTTTGCTCAGCCTTTGGTTGATGTGATCTGCGGAGCACGGCCTTGATGCGCAAGAGCACTTCGCGAATGGAGAAGGGCTTCGATATGTAATCGTCGGCGCCAGCGTTGAAGCCCATGATCTTGTCGTTCTCTGTACCCTTGGCTGTTAGGAAGATGATTGGCGTATTTCGTGTCTCCTCATTGGCTCTCAGGCGGTGGGCCACGTCGAAACCATTCATGCCTCCCATCATCACATCAAGTAAGATGAGGTTAAAGCTGGCGGCGTCTTTTTCCAGGGCCTCCTCGCCTGAGTAGGCCGTTGTGACGTCGTATCCTTGGGTCTCAAGGTTAAACTTCAGGATCTCGCAGAGGTCTTCCTCGTCGTCGACCACTAAGATTTTGGGTTTCGTTTCTTCTTCCATATTTACAAAGATAATTCTTTTTTCTATTTTATGTTGCAAAGTAACACACTTTAATTTTCATTGACGTCACAATCCTGTTACAGTTGTGTTACATTTTGGGGTTGTGTATGGCCCTATGAAGCTACCCAACGCCACCGCCCATCGCCGCCCGTGTAAGACCACCGCTCATTATTGGGCACCTCTCGCTTGGGCCCTTATAAGAGTAGCCCGCGGTAATAGGCATTAATGGCGATAAGAATCCATAGGTAGCAGCGAAGCAGGAGTGAGAACGCCAAACAGGCACAATTATAAAGTCGGCCCACAAAACAACAAAGTAGAAAGATAAGATAGGATTCTTGCCATGGCAAAACACGCGCAAACTCGGTCCTGCCCATCTGGCTTACGAAAACGTTATGATGTTACATATTACAATAGGGTGGTAACCATATCGCAACTCCCGTTTACACCTTGATTGCCAACGTGTAGCTCTTTCCTCTATCCAACGTGATTAGGAGTTGGCTATTCGTCTCGATGATGGGCTTAGTTCTTCTCACAAGCGTGTAAAGCGTATCGTTGGCATACGGCTTCTTTGGCCATAGTCGTTCGCAGATCTCTTTTTTCGAAAGGGTGTGTGGGGGGGCGTTATCAGCATTTCGCGCAATGCGTGCTGCATGGGCGTAAGGCGCCGCCTGAGGAGGTGGAGAAAAGGTGATTCAACTCGTCGTAGTTGAGATGACTGCGGTAACATTGCAGGGTGTCGACACCAACCACATGTCCTGCCTTTATGAGGGCGTGTAGATGCGCCTCGTTCCGATCAGTCGTCGATAATGCCACATTCCCTCCATTGTCTGGCCACAGCTTGTGCATCGGCCAATGCGGTAGCCATGGGTAGGGGCGTGTTGTCGTCGATCTGGTAATTGTCGGTAAGAATCTTGGCCATGTCCTCAATGGTAAATTCGCTACCCTGCACCTCGTTCCACAAGAAGGCGGAACTCTCGTTCATGCTGATGATGTTGCTGAAGTCCATGTTTTCCTTGCCCTCAGCCACAAGGATATTCTCGCCACAAACGTTGCGGATGTTGAAACCGGGTTTTGTTTTCATGATGGTGTGTTGATGATGATGTTTTTACTGTAAAAAGTGAAGACCGATTGGTCCTTGTGTTGTTACGCCACGCCAAACAGGGGAATCCATATACGGCGGTAAAAGGCCAGCAGCCATCGGCGAATGGGGTAGAGGCGGGTCCATAGGTACGAGTAAACTCTCCATTTGCGCCCGTCGGTCCTGTCGAGGGTGGTGCGTCCCTTACGGTAAAACCCGACCACCGCACCCTTAACGTCGCTTATTTGGCAATGTTCGCAAAGTAGGTTGCCATCGCCCCTGAGTACCACGTGGGCGCCATCAATACTGACGATGCGATGCAAGACGTAAACACCGGGTTGCGTTTCGGCCAACACGGGATCGCCCACTTTTGGGTTGATGGCCTTTGTTAGCAACGCCTTGTCGCGGTTGTCCTCCAGAAAGGGTCGCATGGAGAACCCTCTCAGGCGGATGGTTACGGTGTGGCCCTCATCCATGAGCTGCACTATTTCGGGCAGCAGGATGGCGTTGGGTATTAGTTTTTCGTGACCGATTATTTCACTTTGATGGTTCTGTTGCATACAATAGCCGATTCAGGGTTGGGCAAGCAATGGAGCGCGTAGATGCCCGTGCTTTCTACGATATGGGTAATGGCGTCGCAGGTTAGGCGGTAGGTGGGCTCGTCCCATTTCATGGTGGAGCATGCGGGCAGCAGCGACGCAAAAGCCTCTATGGGGCGCAGGCGCTCCACGTGGTTGGCCTCTGCCCTGACAATGGTGGTTACGGCGCCCAGCCGTGCCTTCACGTTACGGTAACAGGGTGTCTTGCCACTCCATGGACTGCCGTAGATGTAGGACTGTCCCTCAATGATCCTGATGATGGGATTGTCGTCGTTCATGAGGTCGCATCCGGGAAGATGGCGTAGCCACATGCTCACCTGGGTGGATTTGCCTGTGCCGCTCTTGGCAACAAAAGCGTAGCCGTATCCCTCTTGTCGCACCAGCGAGGCGTGGATCAGCAAGCATTGTTGCCTGCTTGAGGCAAAAGCGAAGGCCAGCATGAGCGCATTGTTGAGTCCAAAACAACGCATGTTGTAGTTGCCATTGAGCGCACAACGACATTCGCTGAAATCGTTGTTGGTTATCAGCAGGCAACAGTCGGCGCCATCGAGGTTTCTTATAATGTATTGGTAGCCACCTTGGTCGAGCCGATCCACAACTGTTAGGCCGTTGCCCGTGTCGAATTCGCGAATACGCTCCCTTCTCGCCTTGGGGAAGGGGCTCAGGTCGTCGTCTACTATCAGGCGGAAAAGAGGTTGCGTCGCCTTGTCGTTAACGCGGAAAGGCTCAAACGACGGAATGAGTCGCAACGAGTTGGCACCATCTCCTTGGAAGACGATTTCAACATGAAAGTCGGCTATGCAAAAGCGGCAAACCTTCTCCATTCGTTACTTGATAATCTCAATGTCGCCCGAGATGGGTTGGAAACGAAACTCCGACTCCTTGAGATAGTGGATGTTATAGTTTCCGCCTCCCAGGTATCTTTTGCGCAAGGCAAGGTATTTCTTTTCGGCTTCTTTCTTGGTGGTGGCAAACGACGTGGTGCACGTGGCGTTCTTGAAGCCAATGTTGTCCAAGTAATCGCGCAACTGATAAGAATAGTTTTCGCGGCTATAAAGGAACTTCGTCTTGCTGTCGATGTATGCCGAATCCACCTGTTGTATGTCTGTGAAATAAACCGTTGAATCGTTGAACGATGCGGCAAATCCATAGACGTAAATGGTCTTTGGCTTCAGTGCAGCCCATGCTCCTGTAGTAAGAAGCATGGCTGCCAATGTCATAATAATCTTTTTCGAGTTCATTATCCTTGTTGTCTTTATGATCTTTTGTACCCTGTTGTTGAGGGCCAATATGCCCTTGTGAGCCATCATCCCAAGTACGACTTTAGTCGCTTGCTGTGGTCGTCGTGTCGCAGCCGACGTATGGCTTTCTCCTTGAGTTGGCGTACGCGCTCTCGGGTGAGCCCATACTTCTCTCCAATTTCCTCAAGGGTCATCTCGGGTTGGCCTATTCCGAAGAACGCCTCCAGAATGTTGCGCTCCCTTACGCTGAGCGTTTGCAGCGACCGTCCAATCTCCTCTTGTAGCGACTCCAAAACCAACTGGTTGTCGGTATTGGGCGTGTTGTCGTTGGGGAGCATCTCCAACAGGTTGTTGCCCTCGTCGTTAGACAGCGGGGCGTCGACAGAGACCTGCTTGCCTCGTGCGTTGATGACATCCTTGAGCTTGTCCTCAGGAATGTCGATCTTGTCCAAGAGTTCATCGAGACTCGGCAGGCGCTCGTTCTCTTGCTCAAACTTGCTGACGATTCGTCTTACCTTGTTGACCGACCCCACTTGGTTGAGTGGCAGGCGTACCAGCCTGCTTTGGTCGGCGATGGCTTGCTGGATGCTTTGGCGAATCCACCACACGGCGTAGGAGATAAATTTGAATCCCCTTGTCTCGTCGAACTTTTCCGCAGCCCTAATCAGTCCCAAGTTGCCCTCGTTGATAAGGTCGGGCAGGGATAGTCCTTGGTTTTGGTATTGCTTGGCAACCGAAACCACAAATCTCAGGTTGGCTTTGGTGAGGCGTTCCAATGCTTTTTTGTCGCCTTCACGTATGCGCCTAGCCAAATCTTCCTCCTCTTCGGTGGAGAGGAGCTTCTCATGGCTGATTTCCTGTAGGTAAATCTCCAAAGACACGCTGTCTCTGGTGGTGATTGAATTTGTGATTTTCAGTTGTCTCATCTTAGGTCTGTGGCAGTTAGTTTGATTGCAAAGGTACAAAAAATAAAATAGTAATGTTTCTTTTCATCAAAAAATAGTGATTATTTTTTTGCCAAATCGTTTATAGGCAGAAATTGGTGGCAATTTAAGGCGTCTTGAGACTCTTTTCGCCCCTTGCCGATGTTTGTTTTTGCAGTCGGGCTTGTGGGCTGTTCTTTTGGCGTAGCCCGTTATGACGTTGATGCGCATGGAAGAATCGGTCCGTTGTGGAGCAATGGGGATGAGAAGCCAAAAAGGCGGAGCGCTTAAACAAGTGCTCCGCCTTTTTGGCTTATATGATGTAATGGCGTGTTTCGTGGAATTTATTCGCCCACCCTAACAGCCTTATAGTCGGTCTTTCCTGATGGCCATATGCCTGTGATGAAGAGCACGGGGTTCTTGCTGGTAGAAGCCTCCTTGACAGCTTTCTGCAGATCGGATATCTCCTTCATCTGCTGGTCGTTGGCTGTGAGGATGATGAAGCCATCGCTGATGCCTGCGTCCTTGAACGCACCACTCTTCACATCCTTCACCTGCAAGCCGTAGCTGATGTCAAGTTGTTTTTTCAACTCGTTGCTTACAGGAATCACCTTTGAGCCGAGCACGTCGAGGTCGGCAATTTTCACCACGTTGGTGTTGCCCTGGGCGTTCTTCACGGTAACGGTCTTGGTTTGCTTCTTCTTGTTGTGCAACCATGTAAGGGTAACCTTGTCGCCTGGGCGCTTGCTGTTCATGATCTCCTGACATTCGGCCATCTTGCTGATGTTCTTTCCGTCGATGGAGACAATGACGTCGCCTTTCTCCAATCCGGCAGCAGAGGCTGCGCTACCGTCTTCCACCTTGTCGACATAAACGCCCTCGTTGGTTCCGAGGTCGACCTCCTTGCCAGCCTCTTTCTGCTGGTTGATATAGTTGAGCACGTCGCCACCCGTAATGCCGAGAACGGCTCTTTGCACGGTGCCGTATTTCTTCAAGTCCTCTACCACCTTGTTCATGATGGTTGTGGGAATGGCAAAGCCATAGCCCGTGTAGGATCCTGTGGGAGAATAGAGCATGGCGTTGATGCCCACCAACTCGCCCTGAGAGTTGACCAGGGCGCCACCTGAGTTGCCCGGATTGATGGCTGCGTCGGTCTGAATGAAACTTGAGATGTTGGGACCATCGCTTTGTCCGCCCAGTCCGCGGGCCTTGGCCGAAACGATTCCAGCCGTTACCGTGTTGTTAAGGCCGAAGGGGTTGCCAACGGCGATGACCCATTCGCCAACCTTCAACTTGTCGGAGTCGCCGATGGGCAGGGTGGGCAGGTTCTTGCCATCCACCTTGATAAGGGCCAAGTCGGTGGTGGGGTCGGTTCCAATGATGCGTGCATTGAATTCGCGGTTGTCGTTGAGCGTTACGGTCAGTTCGTCGGCACCATTTACCACATGGTTATTGGTGACGATATAGCCGTCTGTGCTAATGATGACACCAGAGCCTGTGGCTTCCCTCTTTGGAGTCTGGATTTTTCGCTTCTGCTTGCCTCCATTGCCCTGTGGATTGCCGAAAAATCCGAAGGGGTCGGAGAAGAAGTCGGAGAAGGGGTCGCTTTGTACCTCAACCGTCTGAACCTTTGAGTTTTGTACATATTTGATATGCACCACAGCGGGAAGCGCCTTTTGTGAGGCGTAGGTCAAATCGACGGGTTGTCCCGCAACCGTCTGCTCGGTGGCAGCGTTCACCTTGATGAATGATCCGGTAGAGAAGGCCAGCGCTACAACGCTAAGGCCAACGATCAAGTAACTGGAATACTTTTTCATACGTTTATGGTTTGTTGTTTTCTTTTTTTATCTGTTTGGTTTTCAACCATGAGCCGTGCCCATTTCCTGATTTATATGTGCGGATGGTCCACGTCATTAACGCATGCAAATATAGGCGCAAAAATTGTAAATGTGCCATATTGTCGGTCTACTTTATCCCATTTTAACACTTTGATTTTAACACTTAACGCTTCTTTAGCAGAAAACGTCTAATATTTACATTCGTTTTGTTATGCCAATTTTGGCAGGATGATGTGTCGCTAATCTTCGCACATTAACGGATACATGTGGCAAAATCTAACGGATGGGCTCTAAAATCTTACGTTTCGTTGCACCTGTCTCAATTTTATTTGCTACTTTTGCAGTTTGTAAGGCAGTACCCCGGCTCTATCGCTGGCATCCTTGAGGTGCGAGAGGAAAGTCCGGGCAGCATAAGGCGCTCCACTTCTGAAAATGGAAGCTGTCGGCGACGGCAGGTGTAGGCAGAAGAAAATAACCGCCCCTCCCACGTGGAGGAGCAAGGGTGAGAAGGTGGTGTAAGAGACCACCAGTCTGCGGGTGATCGCAGAGCTGTGTCGGCTGGAGGCTGCAAGTTCATGTATACCATCGTCATTAAGGGTTGCCTGCCCGACAGGCCTTGAGCCTGACGATGGAGGGTAGAACGCTTGAGCGGCAGGGTGACTTGTCGACTGGATAAATGATGGAGCTCTCCTTATTTCATAAGGGGAAACAGAACCCGGCTTACCAGGGTGCTGCCTTACTTTTTATTATACAACGCTTCATTTTTTTGTAGCGCAGGTATAATAATTATCGAGTTATTTTAGTTATTTGTATGTAACCATTTATTTTTGACAAGACAGATGAAAGAGCTCCAACCCAATTTGCTTGACGACTACGAGCACAAGGTGCAAGGGATGATAGAGCGCCATGAGGACGATGCAGGCTTTCCGAAGCTGGACGACTATCGTTTGACGAAGAAAATGGTGGACGATTATCTTTACGACTATCAGATAGTGCTTGACCGTGAGGGTTCACAACGGTCGCAGTTGACGGTTTATGGCATCATAGCCATCATTCCGACGCTTATCCTCAGCGCGTTTCCCGAGTCGATGTTGCCTTGGGGTAAATGGTCGTTGATGGTGGGAATAGGTATGGGCTTGGCTTTGGCCTGCGCCATTAAGGCGGTTAGAATGGTTGTCACAAAGAGCAAATTAGCTTCTTTGAAGCGTTCGAATAAGGATGTGAGTGCGTATGTTAGCGATATTGAAAAATACGTACGCAATCACGAGTAAATTACAGATAAGGCGATTAGATTATGGAATTACCTGATTTTATGGCATACAAGGACAGGTTCACCGAGAGTGGATTTGCCGAGAAGATTTCGCGCATTGCCAAGCGCGCTGGCGCAAAGTTGGTGTATGCGGCGCTGATTTTATACTACACATTGGAGAGTGACAAAGTGTCGCTTAAGGACAAGGCCATTATAGTAGGCGCCCTGGGTTATCTCATTTCACCCCTCGATGTGGTTCCCGATGCGTTCCCAATCATTGGCTTGGGCGATGATTTGGCCGTATTGGTATTCGTATTGAAGAAAATTTGGGGCGATGTGTCGGAGGATGTAAAGGCGAAAGCCCACGCAAAACTGTCGAAGTGGTTTGATGAAGACGAGATTCTTGAAGCCGACCATCTTTTCGAAGACACTCCGAAGGCATAACAAAAATAGGTCATTAGATAAAAGGTAGACGTGCTATCTGTCATCTAATGACCTATTTGTTTTCAATGCCTTGTGGCTTAACACGGAGTTTTGGCCTTGTGGTTGCTTATTGGGCTTTGTTGCTTTTGCGCTTCATAAACCATTTGATGGTGAAGTATGCGATGGCAATCACTACAAGAGCCACAATGACCAGCTTGATGTATTCGCCGTATTCCAAGATCTTGTCATGCAGTTGGTCTTCGGGCACGATGGTGTGGAGATACCACCCCATGGTAGCCAATATGCAGTTCCATGCCCCTGCACCGATGGTTGTGTAGAGCAGGAACTTCCAATAGTGCATCTTTGCCAATCCTGCAGGAATGGAGATGAGGTGGCGAATGCCTGGAATGAGGCGACCCGTGATGGTGGCCACCATGCCATGATTGTTGAAGTAAGCTTCGCTTTTCTCTATCTTCTCGTGTGAGAGCATGCAGAGCTTTCCCAGTTTGGAATCGGCAAAACGCCAAATGACAGGTCTTCCCAACAACCATCCCGCTAAGTAGTTGATGGAGGCGCCGGCGTCGGCACCCAACGTGGAGAAGAGGATAACCAACCAGATGTCGAGGTTTCCGGCTGCGGAATGATAAGCGGCAGGAGCCACAACCAATTCTGACGGCACAGGTATGACCGTGCTCTCCAAAAGCATCAAGAAAAAGATGGTGCCATAATTGAGATTGGAGAGTAAGGTTGAAATGATGCTCATTCTTTCTTAAATCGTTATTGTTAATGTTATTAATGATGGAGCGTGGATAGCTTTCGCGCATTTAGCTCTCTCGGCTGCTCGTAGGCCAAGCGCCAAGCTCAGGGTGCTCCTTGGCGTATTCTTCGTAATTTTCGAATGGCGTTCCCTCTGGGAAAATGCCCTCGAGCATAGGCTTGGACCTGAGTGGGCCTTGCAGAACAGCTTGATGCAGGTCGGCCAAGAACTCGGAACGCAACCCCAAGTCGGCGTCGCACAATGCCAAGAAAGCCCATCCTTCAGGCATGTTTTTGCCAAGACCACCATCCATGATTTCCCTAAAAAGGTCGTGGGCAAACTGGGTGTAGCCACATTCGTAGGTCGAATAAGCTATAAGCGTTTGTATACGTAGGTCATTGTTGGATGCTTCGACGGCGCGCTTAAACCAAACGCGGGCTACTTCTGGTTGATTTTCAAGAAGATAAAGGTAGCCTCTGAGCACATTGTTTTCTGCGGTATTGCGGTCGGGAAGCTCGTCCATCTTCCTGATGCAGGCCAACGCTTCGGCCCGATTGCCCAATTGGGCGTTTAGGATGCATTGTTGCCGGAGAATTTCCAACTTGTTGGGTGAGGTGCTTGTAGCCAGTTTCTCTGCCGTCTTCAAGTGGGCAAGCGCTTCTTGAGGGTGGTTTTGCGCAGCCAGAATCGATGCAATGCCCATGTCGGGCGACTCGCTATAAGGCTGAAGCGCCTGAAGTTTCTTGTAGAACTTGATGGCTTCGGGATAGTTGCCTATGATCGCCAAGGAGTTTGCCTTATGGATGTGTGCGTCGGCGTTTACGGGGTCTATGGCCAACGCATAGTCGCAACTCTCTATGCAAGCGGTCGTGTCGCCCTGTTGAAATTGCGCCAACGCCATGGTGTTCCAATAGTCGGTGTTGTATGGGTTGTCGTCGATCAACTTGTCGAATATCTGCTCGCATAGGTCGAATTGTCCTTTCCCCAAGGCCACACGTCCCTGCAACTCACGGTATTGTGGGTCGGTGGTCAGGCTACTTTTTTTCAACCACTCTTCTGTTATGTCTGTGCACGAGTAGTCGGCAAAAAGGGTAGCCACGTCAAGATAGTAGTCTTCAAGGTCGTCATCGCAGACATCGTTTTCCTTTGCTTTCAGATATTGGTTGGCTTCGTCTATGCGTTGGTCGGCAACCATGATCTCGGCCACAATATAATAATAGTCGAGGTCAGTCTTGTCGTCTATCTTTTCGGCCCATTGCATGGCCTCGGCGGCATTCCTGTTCACCAATATAGCCACACGCGCCTTGAAGGTCAAGGGTTGCGTTGCTCCAGGAAACATGTTGATGGCAAGATCGATGGCCTCTATGGCATCGGTCAATCTACCATGAAGGTGATAGTATTCGGCGATGTCGGTGAGGTCGTCGGGTTCCAGATAAATGGAGCTGCCTGCAGAGCGGGCAGCTTCATATCTTTTTAATATGTCATCAAATTGGTTATTCATTTCAGGAACTACCAAGAAGAATAATTGCTTTATTACAGAGATTACTTGTTCTTTTTAGCCCAGGCGTCTTTGAGGCCCACAGTCTTGTTGAATACTGGTGCGGCGTCGGTGGTGTCGGGATCGGCCATGAAGTAGCCGATGCGCTGGAACTGTAGGTACTCGCCAGGCTTGCGTGTTGCGGCGTATTTCTCAACGTAGCAGCAGTTGTTCACGTGCAAAGAGTCGGGATTGAGCAGCTCGTGGAAGTCGCGCTCGTCGGCCGAAGGGTTCTCCACGAAGAACAAACGGTCGTACTCGCGCACCTCTGCCTTGACGCAATGGTCGGCGCTTACCCAGTGGAGTGTGCCCTTTACCTTGCGGTTGGCGCCTGGCATTCCGCTCTTGCTGTCGGCGTCGTACTCAGCCTGAATCTCGATGATGTTTCCTTCTGCGTCCTTTGTGCAACCGGTGCACTTCACGATGTAGGCGTTCTTCAGTCGAACCTCCTTGCCCGGTGCCAAACGGAAGAACTTCTTGGGAGCGTCCTCCATGAAGTCGGCCCGCTCGATCCAAAGATTCTTTGAGAAAGTGATGGTGTGTGTTCCTGCAGTCTCGTCCTCGGGGTTATTGATGGCTTCCATCTCTTCCGACTGTCCGTCGGGATAGTTGGTGATAACCAGCTTCACGGGGTCGACAACTGCTGACACGCGGGTCGATTTCTTGTTGAGGTCGTCGCGTACGGCGGCCTCTAAGAGAGCCATGTCGTTGAGCGCGTCAAACTTAGTGTATCCTATTGACTGAATGAAGTTCTTGATAGACTCGGGCGAATAGCCACGACGGCGCATGCCACACAGGGTCGGCATACGGGGGTCGTCCCATCCGTTCACCAGATGCTCGTCGACCAAAGTGTGGAGCTTGCGCTTCGACATCACGGTATAAGTGAGGTTCAATCGGTTGAACTCAATCTGTCGTGGGCGGAAGTCGTTCAGTCCTTTCTCTGCTGTGCCATCATATTCCTTCAGGAAATCCACAAACTTATCGTAGAGCGGACGATGGGGCACAAACTCGAGTGTGCAGATAGAGTGGGTTACACCCTCAAAGTAGTCGCTCTGGCCATGTGCGAAGTCGTACATGGGGTAGCAATGCCACTTGGTTCCTGTGCGGTGGTGAGGGGTCTGTATGATACGATACATGATGGGGTCGCGGAAGTGCATGTTGGGATTTGCCATGTCGAGCTTTGCGCGAAGCACCATCGAGCCTTCTACAGCCTCAGGTGTGTTCATCGCTTCGAACAGCCGAAGGCTCTCCTCAACGGGACGGTCGCGGTATGGGCTTGGCGTTCCAGCGGTAGTAGGTGTGCCTTTCTGCTCCGCGATCTGCTCAGAGGTCTGCTCGTCTACATAAGCCATGCCTTTGTTGATCATCCAAATGGCAAAATCCCACAGCTTCTGGAAGTAATCGGAAGCGTAATAGATGTTTCCCCATTTGAATCCCAGCCAACTGATGTCGTGAAGGATGTTTTCTACATATTCGTTGTTCTCCTTCGAGGGATTGGTATCGTCGAAGCGAAGGTTGCAAACGCCATTGTATTTCTCTGCTGCACCGAAGTCCATGCAGATGGCCTTTGCGTGACCAATGTGAAGATAGCCGTTGGGCTCTGGCGGAAAGCGGGTTTGCAAACGGCCCCCGTTCTTGCCAGCTGCAAGGTCTTCCTCAATCAACTGCTCAACAAAACTCACGCTGCGCTTCTCTTCGCTGTTGTTTTCTTTGATTTCCATCTTGTGTTGTTTATTCTATTATTATTTGTTGCAAAGTTAATCATTTATCTACAAAAATTCATCATCGTAGCGTTAAAATGTGCAACTGATTGTTGTGGCATTGTGTAGTTATGTCGATCTGCGCGTTGGCGAGTCGTCTAAGAGTGAGATTGGTTGGGAGAGGTCGTTATGAAGAATTGTCGAAGAATCGTGTTGATTTATGATTGCGATTTTGGTTTTCCTTGCCTGTTATTAGAAAAAACAGACGAGGTAAAATGATATTACGTTCCACGAGGCGGTTGCGGGGTTGTTTCTTTGTTCTATTGAAAGAAGTGTAACATATTCTGTGGTCTTGCACTTTTGCGGCTTGGCAAGGGGGCGTAAGGGGAGGAATGGTAGGGCTCGGAAAGGATAGGCGAGACAGTAGTGGCGTATTTGTTGATGTTAGACTTTGAAACAAAATAGGGAAAAAACATTTTTTGTTTGTTATATATTCTGCCTGATAATAATGTTACCGAAACGGATGGCAGATCGTGTCAGGAATGTAAGAGAACGTTTATCCATCAAGTTTTAATAGAATATAGCGAGGTGAGAATTATTGAGAATGTAAGGAAATTAGTCAAACAAGATTGGCAGGCGTAAAATAGCTTATCCTAAGTGTGGCCAATGGTAATTACCTGTTACATTATCTGTGTTTTTGAGAATGTGTAAAATAAGTGTAAAAAGGCCAAACTATGTTCGGTTTTTGTAGTATTTGCCACATATTCCATATACGAACCGAAAATCCATCCCCTCAAAAAATAATCGAAAATAAATTAGAAAATCCTTGGTGGAATCGAAATAAATGCGTACTTTTGCAATCGTTATCCTGAATACAATCTTTTTACCTTAAAGAAGACTAATGCCTATTGAGAGTAAATGGCGCTCGCTGTGAAGCAAGCGCCATTTTTCATTTCTCCTTGCACGCATCAACATACAAAAAGCAACCGCAATCCTACCGTTAAGTGTTACGATAGGGTTGCGGTTGCGTTTTGCCTATAATGATTAATGTGTAAAGCCCTGAGGGGCGCTTGGTTGCCTGTTCAGAAGTTTACTTGATTCCTCGCTGGTTGAGCGCAGCCGAATAACGACGGGCGTTGTTCATGTGTTCTTGATAGGTGGTGGCGAAGTTGTGGGTTCCGCTGAAGTCTTCCTTGGCGCACATGTAGAGGTAGTTGTGGTGCACCATGTTGAGCACGGCGTCGATACCCGCCACGCTGGCTATGCGGATAGGTCCAGGGGGCAGGCCTGGGTTGACGTAGGTGTTATAGGGGCTGCTAACATGGAGCATGTCGTGATAGATGCGCTTGAGCTCGAAGCGCTTGAGGGCAAACTTGATGGTGGGGTCGGCCTGGAGCGGCATGCCGTTGGGGTATTCGGCGTCGCGGAGCATCAGTCGGTTGTAGTACATACCCGCAATCATAGGCTTCTCCTTGTTGTTGGCCGTTTCCTCGTCAACGATGCTGGCGAGCGTGGCAACCTCCTCGGGTGTCAACTTCAGGTCTTTGGCCTTGGCCAAGCGTGTGTCGTTCCAGAAATGTTTGTTCTCCTTTTGCATGCGGCGTAGCAATCCGCTGAGCGAGATGTTCCAGTAGATGTCGTAGGTGTTGGGCACGAACAGGGAGGCTATTGTCGTGGTGTCGTAGCCATAGGCGTGGCAAGTGTCCTCGTTGCTGAGCGCCTGGGCGATGGTGGCGCTATCCAGCATGAGTTTGTTGCCCAGCACCTCAGCAAGGTCCTGCATGGTGCGAACGGATGGAACCGTGAGGTTCACAGGCTCTTGCATCCCGTTCTTGATGTGTCTGAATGTCACGAACGCGCCCATCGATGGCTTGATGGCGAATCGTCCTGTGCGCACGTGTTTCACCAGATTGCTGTGTCGCGAAAGGGTTTTGAAGGCGTGCAATCCGTGTGTGGTGGCAAAGGGTTGTAGCTTCACGAGCAACGAGTCGTAGTTGTCGTCGTCGTCGACGTAGACGTAGCAAGTTTCGTTCTTGCCTGTGAAGGATGTGAAAAAGTAATAATATCCAATGCCGAGCAAAGCCAAAAGGCATAACGCTGCAGGCGTGAGATATTTTTTCTTGCAGTTGTTTTTCATCATTTATTGCGATTGTAAACTGATGCAAAGTTACATGAAAAGGATGATTTTTCAAAACATTCTTCCTTTATCTTTTAGCATTTTAAGCGGAATTATATATCTTTGCAATATGAAGTTGAATTTCAGCATAAGGTACAAAACGCCCTTTGGGCAGTCGATGCACGTGTGTATCCGTTATATAGACAAGGATGGGCATGTGCGCGATGTGAACGAGCCCATGCGCACCGACGACGGCGATACATGGACCGTGGAGACGGCAGGCATTGTGTTTACCCATGTTCCCATCCGCTATCTTGTTTACACTTATCAGGTTGAGGATGATGCGGGCAAGGTGATGCGTAAGGAATGGAACGCCGTTCCTCGCATGTTCGGCTTGGATGTGTCGCGAAATTACATCTTTCATGACATTTGGCGCGACCTGTCTTTGCAGCACTATATCTATCCCGTGAGTCAAGAGCGTGAGGCAAAGCAGGTTGGCTCCATGCCGTGCTTCAACCGCAGCGTCATATTCCGCATATCGGCACCTCAGGTACGCGAGAACTGTTTGGTGGCGGTGCTTGGTAGTGAGCCGACGTTGGGCGTGTGGAATGTGCGTCGCTATCTTCCCATGCATTATGTGGGCGATGGCGACTGGATGCTTACCATCAACGCCTACGCTATGGTGTTCCCGTTCGAGTTCAAGTATGTGGTTGTCGACAAAGCCACCCACGACATTGTGGAGTGGGAGAGTGGCGACAATCGCAAGGCCGATGTGATACGACTGGAAGATGGCGAGCAACTGGTTATTTATGGTGGAAACATCCGCACGAAGTGCAAGTTGGTTTACCACGACGAGTTGCTTGGGATAGACGATATAACGAATCATGAAATACGAGAGCTATATATTTGATCTTGATGGCACATTGCTGAGCACGCTGACCGACTTGGCCGCAAGTTGCAACTATGCCTTGCGGTCGTGCGGCATGCCCGAGCGAACCATCGATGAGGTAAGAAGATTTGTAGGTAACGGAGTGAAGAAACTTATGGAACGCGCTATTCCTCAGGGTGTTGACAATCCTCGCTTCGAGGAATGTTATGCTGCGTTTCGTGAGCATTACATGGTTCACAACTTGGACACCACGGCACCCTATCCGGGCGTGCTGGAAATGTTGGGTCGCCTGAAGGGCCAGGGCGCCAAGTTGGCGGTGGTAAGCAATAAGTTTTATGCTGCCACGCAAGAGTTGGTGAAGCATTTCTTTGGCGACTATGTGGAGGTGGCCATTGGCGAACGTCCCGACATCCGCAAGAAGCCCGCCCCCGACACGGTGGAGGAGGCGTTGCGCCAGTTGGAAGCCTCGCCCGATACGGCCGTCTACATTGGCGACAGCGACGTGGACATCGATACGGCGCGCAACAGCCACATGCCATGCATCAGCGTGCTGTGGGGTTTCCGAAGCAAGGAGTTTCTTTTGGAGCATGGTGCCACGCACCTTGTGTCTTCGCCCTCCGAAATTGTTTAGGACGACCGCGAGAAGGCGGGGAAGAAACGCAAATAAAGGGAAATAAGCAAAGCCCTTCGCCAAATGATGAAAGGGAAATAAGCAAAGCCTTTCGCCAAATGATGAAAGGGAAAAAAGAAAAGCCTTTCGCAACACGATGATTGCGAAAGGCTTTATGCTTTTTTAGACCTATCCTTATTTATATAAGCTCAGTCTTGAAGTGCAGGCTTGGTTTTACTCGCCCTTGATGGCAGCCACACCGGGAAGCACCTTGCCCTCGATAGCCTCGAGCATAGCGCCACCACCTGTTGACACATAGCTCACCTTGTCGGCCAGGCCAAACTTGTTGATGGCAGCCACAGAGTCGCCACCGCCGATGAGTGAGTAAGCGCCATTCTCCTGAGTGGCCTTGGCAACGGTCTTAGCGATCTCGCCGGTACCGTGTGCGAAGTTCTCAAACTCGAACACGCCCACAGGACCGTTCCACAGGATGGTCTTAGAGCTCATGATGATTTCCTTCCAAGCAGCGACGCTCTCCTCAGAGGCATCCATGCCCTCCCAACCCTCGGGGATAGAGAAGATGGGGAATACTGAGCGAGCGGTGTCGTTAGAGAACTCGCGGCCGCAAACGGTGGCAACCGAGAGGCTGAGGTTCACGCCCTTCTTCTTGGCCTCCTCAATCACGTTGAGAGCCTCGGGCATCAAGTCGTCCTCGTGGAGCGAGTCGCCGATGCTACCACCCTGTGCCTTGATGAATGTGTAACCCATGCCGCCGCCAATGATCAGGTTGTCGACCTTGTCGAGCAGGTTCTTGATGACGCCGAGCTTAGAGCTTACCTTAGATCCGCCGATGATGGCTGTGAAGGGGTGCTGTGCGTTCTTCATCACGTTGTCGATAGCGGTAACCTCCTTCTCCATGAGGTAGCCAAGCATCTTGGCGTCCTGCTCGAAGTAGTCGGCGATGACAGCGGTTGAAGCGTGACGACGGTGAGCTGTACCGAAAGCGTCGTTGACATAGACGTCGGCGTAAGAAGCCAACTTCTGGGCGAACTTCTTCTGGCTTTCCTTCATGGCCTTCTTGGCCTCGTCAAACTCAGGAGTGCCTTTCTCAACACCTACAGGCTTGCCCTCTTCCTCGGGGTAGAAGCGCAGGTTCTCGAGCAGCAGGGCCTCTCCGGGCTGCAGGGCTGCAGCCTCCTTCTCAGCGTTGCCACAGTCGGGAGCGAACTTCACGTCGACACCCAGGCGCTCTGACACCTTGCCAACAATCTGCTGCAGGCTGAGCTTGGGGTTCACCTTGCCCTTGGGCTTGCCCATGTGGCTCATCATGATGACAGATCCGCCATCGGCCAGGATCTTCTTCAATGTGGGGAGGGCACCGCGAATACGGGTGTCGTCAGTCACATTGCCATTCTCATCCAATGGTACGTTGAAATCTACACGAACAATGGCTTTCTTGCCTGAAAAGTTGAATTCGTCAATTGTCATTTTATCTTATGTGTTAAATGAAAAATAATCTTTTTGCACGGCAAAGTTACTAAAAAGATGAGAGATTGTATACCCGCTAAGCCACATTTTTTGCTTTTTTATATAATGTTGCTGTGTTTGCCAGATAATCTTGGCAAGGAGCGGGCTTTCTATGCGGGGTTTTCATACTCCGTGGTGTCGGCGATGCCTGCCTCGCGGAGGGCTTCCTGGCGTTCCCGGCAGGTGCCACATTGTCCGCAATGCACCTCTCCGCCCTTGTAGCAGCTCCACGTCTCGCTGTAGTCTATGCCCAGTTGCTTTCCGTGGCGCGCTATGTCGGCTTTTGTGATGTTGGTGTAGGGTGCCTCAATGGTTACGTCCTCAAACGTGCCCGCCTGGGCTGCCGCCGACATGGCGTCTACAAATGCGGGGCGACAATCGGGATAGATGGTGTGGTCGCCGCCGTGGTTGGCCATCAGCACGTGTTTCAGGTGGTTGCTCTCGGCTATGCCTATGGCTATGCTCAGCATGATGCCGTTGCGGAAGGGCACCACGGTCGACTTCATGTTTTCCTCGTCGTAGTTGCCCTCGGGAATGGCGTCGGCCCCTTCGAGAAGGCTCGACTTGAAGTATTGTGGCATGAAGCCGAGGTCGATGGTGATGTGCGGTATGCCGAGGCGCTTGCAATGCATCTCTGCGAATGGAATCTCTCGGTTGTTGTGGTTGCTGCCGTAGTTGAAACTCACGCCCAGCGCTATTTGGTCCTTAAACTCATAGAGCATGGTGATGGAATCCATGCCGCCACTTACGATGATTACTGAATCTTTCATGGTTTGCTAACGTTTTTTTTGAATGTGCTTATCCAAACAGGAACCGAAGGGCCTCCTCCACTTTCCTGACCGGATGCAGTTGTATTTTGTGTTTTTTCTTGTCGATGCTTTTTAAGTTGTATGCGGGGATGATCATGTGGGTAAACCCCAACTTCTCGGCCTCCGATATGCGTTGCTCCACGCGGCTGATGGGACGCACCTCGCCGCTGAGTCCCACTTCGCCCGCCATGCACCATCCCGCCTCGATGGGCGTGTCGACGTTGCTCGAGAGCACGGCGGCTATGACGCTGAGGTCCATGGCCATGTCGGTCACGCGCAGGCCTCCCGCGATGTTCAGGAACACGTCTTTCTGTATGAGCTTAAATCCCACGCGCTTCTCCAGCACGGCCAGTAGCATGTTGAGCCTTCGCTGGTCGAACCCTGTGGCCGAGCGCTGTGGCGTGCCGTAGGCGGCGGTGGAAACGAGCGCTTGCGTCTCCACCAGGAACGGTCGCACGCCTTCGATGGCCGACGAGATGGCTATGCCCGACAGGCCTTCGTGGTCTTCGGTGAGCAGCAGCTCCGAGGGGTTCGACACCTGTCGCAGGCCCTCTTGCCCCATCTCGTAGATGCCCAGTTCGGAGGTGCTTCCAAATCGGTTCTTGATGCTTCTTAGGATGCGGTACATGTAATGTTGGTCGCCCTCAAACTGGATGACCGTGTCGACGATGTGCTCCAGGATCTTCGGTCCGGCCAATGTGCCTTCCTTATTTATATGGCCTATGAGAATGACGGGCACGCCGCTGGTCTTGGCGAAGCGCAGCAAGGCCGCCGCGCACTCTCTCACCTGGGTGATGCTTCCGGGCGACGAGTCGACGGTGTCGGTGGCTATGGTTTGTATGGAGTCTACGATGAGCAGCTCTGGGTGCACCTCCTGTATCTCGGCGAAGATGTTCTCGAGCGATGTTTCGCAAAGCACGAACACCTCGCCCCTTGGCGTCTCGCCCTGTGCGCTGGTGGGGCGCAGTCGGTCGGCCCTCATCTTTATTTGGTGGGAGCTCTCCTCTCCGCTTACATACAGGATGTTGCGCTCAGGCATGCTAAGGATGGTTTGCAGGGTCAGCGTGGATTTTCCTATGCCGGGCTCGCCGCCCAAGAGGATGATGCTGCCTGGCACGATGCCGCCGCCCAACACGCGGTTGAGCTCCTCGTCGTGGGTGTCGATGCGTGGCTCGGCCTCATGCGAGATGTCGTGGAGCTTCACCGGATGGTTGCGGCGCGGGTCGCTCACGCCGCCCGCCTTGCCTTGCCTTACCGACAGGGCCGCTTGCTTGGCGGCTGCCGTGCCATAGTCGGCCGCAACCTTTATCTCCTTAAACGTGGACCATTGGCCGCACGAGGGGCATTTGCCCAACCACTTGGCCGACTCGTATCCGCAATGGGAACACACAAACATCGTCTTGTCTTTTGCCATGAGCACTATTAATTTTAGGCAAAAATAATATATTTTTCTCAGTATTACAAAATTTTTATTCGTAACTTTGCAATTATGAATAATATGAAGTTGTGTTTGATAATAGCCCTCCTTGCCGTGCTCGCCTCGTGCGGCGCGGATGTGGAGAAACAGCGGAGGCTGAGTCGTGAACAACGCAAAGCCTTGTTGCGCGCCGATTCGGCCGCCCTCAAGATAGCCACCACGCCCACGATGGACTGCCTGCCGCTTTTCGTGGGCGTTGCCGACAGCTGCTTTAAGCAGGCGGGGGTGGATGTGCACCTTCGCCAATGCAACGCCCAGATAGATGGCGACACGCTCATTGCCAACGGCTATGTGGAGGGCGTGGTGTCCGATTTGGTTCGCACCGAGAGGTTGCGCCGCATGGGCACGCCCCTTCAGTATGTGGCGGCCACCAACGCCTCTTGGCAACTGGTAGCCAACCGCACGGCGCGCGTGAAAAGCGTGGCCCAACTGGCTGAGAAGATGATAGCCATGACGCGTTTCTCGGCCACCGACTATCTCGCCGACTTGGCCGTGCGGGAGGCGAAGCCCAAGGGCGACGTGTTCCGCATACAGGTCAATGATGTGCAAACAAGGCTGCGCATGCTGCTCAACAACGAGATGGACGCCATGCTGCTCCCTGAGCCCCAGGCCACTACGGCGCGTCTGTGGAAGAACACGGTGCTGCTCGACACCAAGAGCAAGGACATAAGGCTGGGTGTTATAGCCTTTAGCGAGAAAGCCATGAAGGACGCCGACCGAAAGCGCCAGCTCTCGCTTTTTATTAAGGTGTACAACCAGATGTGCGACTCTATCAACAAGAACGGGGTGCGCCATTACGCCCCAGTCATCGCCAAATACATGGGCGCCGACGAGAAGACCATCAACGCCCTCCCCAATATGAAATATCCGCACGCCTCGGCGCCACGACAGGCAGACCTTGAGCGTGCCAAGTAACGATTCGGAAAACGATGCAGACGGTAAACGACCAACAACAAAAGGATGGGGTGGAGCTCATTCAGCAAATAGCCAACCTCCATGGGCAACTTGTGGAAAGCCACGACTTCGCGCAGGCTTTGCAGGGCATACGGCTGTTGCAGGACAAAGTTCCAGGGGCTTTCTCCAGCGAGGCGCTGGAAGAGTTTGAGAACGATTATCGCCTCATGGCCGACTTTATGCTCAAGGGCTTCAAGGACCCTCAGCGCAACGCGCTCTACGGCCGTTTGGTGAGGGGCATGTCGTCGTTGCTGCGCAACATGGAGGTGGAGGTTGAGCGTAAGTACGACCCGTTCTTCTCCCCGTTGGTTCGGCTCACGGCCAGCACCAAGCTCGACCCAACAGGCATCGAGCAGAAGCTGGTGAAGCACGTGCAGGACGTGGCCATGCTCTCGTTAGACGAGGAGCAGGTGCGCCAGCAACGCTCCAAGGAGCTCTATGAGGCGCATTTCAACTTCATGCGCAACCTGTTTAACGCCATCGTGGTTTCCTGCCAATGGAACGCCGACATGGCGCACGACATGGCGCGCTTGCTCTCTTCGCCCACCATCGACGCCATGGACGCGCTGACGCTGGTGTCGGCCATCACCATGGCCACCCTCAACGTACCCGATCCGCAAAAGGCCATCGCCCTGACCGAGGTGTTCTCCCTGGCCGACGACGAGGCCATCCGCCAACGGGCCCTCGTGGGATGGGTGTTTGCCGTTGGCAACGACGGGTTCGCGCTCTTTCCTGAGGTGGGTGAGCGGGTTGCCGACCTCCTTGCCAAGCCCGAGGTGCGCAAGGAGGTGCTGCAACTGCAGAAGCAGGTGGTGTTCTGCCAGAACGCGGCACGCGACCAAGAGACGCTCCGCAACGACATCATGCCCAACATCATGAAGAACCAGAACTTCGAGGTTTCGCGGTTTGGCATCAAGGAGAAAGAGGAGGACCCTATGATGGATATTCTGCACCCCGACGACGACGACAGGAAGATGGAGGAGCTTGAGGCGAGTTTCCAAAAGATTTCTGATATGCAGAAGCGTGGGGCCGACATCTATTTTGGCGGCTTCTCCCACATGAAGCGCTTCTCCTTCTTCTATACGCTTTGCAACTGGTTTACGCCGTTCTATACGGAACATCCACAGCTGCAGCATCTTACGCAAGGCTTGTTGCAGTCGAACTTCATCAAGCAACTCATGCTGCATGGACCTTTCTGCGACTCCGACAAGTATAGCTTTACGCTTGGCGTCTCGTCGGTCTTCAGCAGTTTGCCCGAGAGCCTCCGCAACATGATGGAGCAGGGCGAGTTGCAATCGGGCATGCCCGAAGGCGACACCCCACAGGGCAAGGCCTATATCCGCCGTAAATACCTGCAAGACCTTTATCGGTTTGCCATGTTGAACGATGGCCGCAAGCGTTTTGCCAATCCGTTCGACGAGAACCATGTGTTTTTGTCTGCCCCGATCTTCACCCACGCAATGGCCGACGAGGCGCGCAACATGCAGCTGTTCTTGCTCAAGCAGAAGAAGTTTGCGTTGTTGTCTGCCCTTCTTCAGGCCTATTACGATGCCCAGAACGCCGACGACCTGCGCATGGAGGGTTGTGTGGCCCTCCATTTCAAGCAGTATGCCAAGGCAGAGAAGGCCTGCCGCCAGCTGCTGCGCATGCAGCCCGATGACGAACAGGCCATCCGCTCCCTGGCGCAGGCTTGCTTCCACCAGGCCCATTTTGAGGAGGCGGCCAAGCATTACAGGGCTATGCTGGCGCTGCATCCCGACAACCGCAACTGCGCCCTCTACCTGTCGGTCTCACTTCTCAACTGTGGCAAGGCCGACGAGGCGCGGCAGATGCTCTTCAAGCTCCATTATGAGCATCCCGACGACCTCAACGTGAAGCGCGCGTTGGCGTGGGCCGAGCTGTGGATGAAAAACACGCAGCAGGCTTACAGCATCTACACCACGCTCCTTGCGTCGGACAAGCGTGTGGCCACCGATTCGGTCAACGCGGCCTACTGCTGCTGGTTTGAGGGTCGCATCGATGAGGCTGTGCGCCTCATGGCTGGCGGCATGGCGGCCTACAAGTCAGCGCCTCGCCAAACGTTAACCGTCCGCGAGCAGTTGGCGGCCGACAAGGCATTGCTCGACCGATACGAGGTGGATGAGGCGGACCGCAAGATCATGGCCGACCTCGTGGAACGGCATCGGGAGCAGTAGGGGTGCGCCCCGCGGATGGCGACATGTGGAACCACCTTATTGTAACATGTAACATGTAACAATGTAACGTTTTTATTTTCCCACAGATCTCACGGATTTGCACAGATGCCGTTCGGGGTGATGGGCTTCCACAGATCGCGCCTTTGGCGCGGCAGATGGCACAGATTTTTCGCAGGCGGAGAGTTGTATGTGTGGAAGTCAGAACGGGCCGTTAGAAGGGGCAGAAGTTCATAGCCCTGGGCTATGGAGGCCATTGGGCTTTCAGCCCGCCTTGGGTTGACTGGGCTATGCGTATTCTTGGGCTTTCAGCCCGCCTTGGGCCATTCAACATTATGAAACGTGCGACATGTGGAACCACCTTATTGTAACATGTAACATGTAACAATGTAACAAGGGAGCGTATTTTACCACAAATAAATGATATGGATAAATCTCGCTAAATCATTGGCTGTTTCAAAATAATTGGCGTATATTTGCACAAAAACACCAAAATGGAGAATTATGGAAGAAAAATTATCGACTATATATTTGGTAAGCGGTCAAACGGCTCTCGAATATCTTATGAACGTGAGCAAAAAGTACAGGCAGATAGCGACCGAAGCGATATTCGAGTGTTTGAGACTGGGGTATCCGCTCAACGACATGGAAATATCGGGCAAAGCTCGCGAACTGCTGAGGAAGCGGAATGTAATCGGCGATAACTGATATTTCAAATCTTAGCGACAATGTACTATGCGACGAAGACGGGAGGTTATATTTCATCGATCCAATCATCAGATTGAAAAGACCCGCTTTGGAAGTATGGAATTATCTCTATTGGAGTTTCTGATTTAGGCAGGGTGGGCTTTGCTATGCATTATTGGCTTCACCTCAGCAATTCAAGCATGCTTGATTGCATTCGGT